>Ga0310786_10007496_pt1 | contig 14222 bp, 3 predicted proteins | sample AusTroGonzalo_MG_FD_203881 | JGI IMG/M metagenome (GOLD analysis project Ga0310786, IMG submission 203881) | Bovine rumen microbial communities from tropical cattle in Woodstock, Queensland, Australia - Gonzalo_03 (v2) (version 2) | ecosystem: Host-associated > Mammals > Digestive system >... | reverse complement strand
ACACGCCAACGCCAATTAACGGCACGGCTCTGGTTATTGTTCGAGTACATATTTTCAACGTCCATTCGGGCTTTGTTGATAATCTTGTTGCCATAACGGAAGTTGAACTGGTTATTCCATGACAGACGACCCCAATTGAGTTTAAATCCAAAACCGCCTGTGAACTTCGGCAGTGAAGAGCCGAGGTAGACAATATCCAACTCATTGATCTGTCCGTCGTGGTTGATATCCTCGTACTTGGCATCACCACCGCCGAACTCATAGTTTACAGAACCTGCGCAAAACATCATGGGGATGGTCAGGCCATGTTCGTCGAGAATCACGTTGCCGTCGGCATCGCGAGCCACAGGTGCATCAGGACCACTGACACCCTTGACTTCCGTCTCGGAATAGTGAGAGTACTGATAAACACCCTTGTAACGGAAACCGTAGATGCTACCCAAAGCGCGATTCAACTCGACACGGGTCAGGTAACTTCCGTTGTCGCGGTTAAACTCGGAATTGAGATTCGACAGACAGGTCTCGTCCATCGATGTAATCTGGTTCTTGTTGTTGGCGAAGGTGATATTGAAGTCTGCTGAGAATTTACCGGCTTGGATGATACGGCTGCCGTTCAGGTTGAACTCCCAACCGATATTCTTCATGTTACCAGCATTCTGCCAGCGCAGGTTCTGATAACCTGACGAAGTCGGAATGCCATAGCTGCTCATCAGCATATCGCTGGTGAACTGCCAGTAAACCTCCACGTTACCATTAATGCGGTCGTTCCAGAAACCGAAATCGACACCTAAGTTGTAGGTTTTCTTCTCTTCCCACTTCAGGTTCTTCAGCTGGATATTCTCGGGATGAACACTACCTTGGTTCATATAGGAATTACCACTGGTATAGGTGCTGAAATACAGATATTCCTGACCGGGCTGGCGACCTACGATACCCCAACCAGGACGGAAGGATAGCATCGAGACCCAAGGCAATGTTTTCTGGAACCAAGGCTCCTTATGGATGTTCCATCGCAGCGAGAGGGCAGGGAAGTTACCCCAGCGCTGGTCACCACCAAACTGCGTGCTACCGTCACGGCGTACCGAGAAATCGGCCATATAGCGTCCCTTATAGGCGTAGTGGGCAGAATAGGTGAAGTAGATGCTGCGCCACTCACCGCTGTTGGTATCCATGCTTTTGATCAATCCCTGTGCGGCAGGATTCTGAATGCTTCCAGAGGGTAGACCCCATGATGAGGTTGACTGAGAACTGTTATGACCGCTGGTCATCTGTCCGCGGAGCATCATGGTCAGCTGGTGGTCCTTGTTGCGGAATGCCGGTGTGAGGGTCAGCGTGTGAGTGGTTGTCACAGCAAAGCTCTTCGACGAGTTGGATGTCGTACTGTTACTTTCCTTGCCATTGGTATCGTTCCAACCGCGGGTGTTCAATGACAGCGGCATGTACTGATCCACATAATTATTGAAGATGTTAAACACAACCTTTCCTTCGTAGTTCAGATGTGTCTTCTCTTCTTCTGTCGATAACAGGTTGTAACGCAGTTTGAATTCAGGTTCAATGTTATAGCTTGTCTCATCGTTCTTGGCTAAGTGAGCTAAGGCCACAGGGTTCTTATTGCTCAACTGATCTCGCAACTGACTGCTTACCGTTGGGAGCATGGCGTAATATTCGTCGAGATCATTGCCGTAGCGGTCCTGTTCGTAAATGGAAAGGTTTGGCATGCGGACATAAGCAATACTTAACAAGTCACCGTTATTTTTCTTGTTTTTAGTGTAAGTCAGTGCAATATTGGTCTCAATCTTGATACGATCACTGACGAAGTAGTCCAGATTGACACGTGAACTGAAACGGTCGAGCTGCTGCTCAATGATTGAACCTGTCTCATGGTCGTAACCGGCACCCACGCGGAAATGGGCCTTCTCGCCACCACCACTCAATGCTAAATAGTGATTCTGACGCCAACCGGTCTTCTTGACTTCTTTGAGCCAGTCGGTGTTATTGTTATACATTTGATATTCGGAGAACGTAGGATCGTAGTTGAGTTCAGGAATATTACTCGACACATCACTCATCTCCGGATTGAAATACTCTTCCTTCATCATCATGGTGTACTCGTCACCATTGAGCATCTTATAGCCATTGGGCTGATAGGTGCCGGTCAGACGGAACGAATAGCTGACACGCGTCTTACCGCGAGTACCACGTTTGGTCTTGATTTCGATGACACCATTTGAACCTTGCGAACCCCAGATAGCCGTTGCGGCAGCATCCTTCAACACAGAGATGCTCTCAATATCCTCGGGGTTGATATTCAGCAACTGGGCGAACTTTTCCTCGTTCATGTCGCCGTCAATCTGCTGACCGCCGGTCTGCCAAACGTTGCCGTCGACTACAATCAGCGGTTCACTGGAACCATTGATAGTCGATACACCACGCAGACGCATGGAGGTGCCGGAACCCAGGTTGCCAGAGTTGCCCACAATGTCGAGACCTGCGATACGTCCCTGCAAGGCCTCGTCGACAGTGGTGAAGGCCAGACCTTCAAACTCCTTCATACTGATGCTCTGCTGGGCCGTAGAGATTTCATCGATAGGGATGTTCAAACCGGAACCGCCAGCACGTTTCTTGGCAACGACCACCACGTCTTGAATCTGGGTGGCATCCTGCATCTTCACACTATACTTCGTTTTGTTAAAGGGTAGTGTAACCGTCTTGTAACCTACAAAGGTGATACGCAACTTGTCCTTGGGATTCTTCAGTTTGAACGAGAAGTTTCCGTTCATGTCGGTGGTTGTTGATGCAACAATACGGTTGGAAGCGTCGATCTCCACCACGTTTGCCATCATCACAGGTCCCATCTCATCGGTGACCGTACCGCTGATGATATCGCCTGCCTGCTGGGCATTCGCTGCAATCAAACAATTAACTAATGATATTAAAATTAATGTCAGTCGTTTCATAATTCTTGATCTTTTAATCATCAGTTGAATATGATAATGGTTTGTCAATCAGATGTATCACAGCCGAAGAGGTGGTATACAACTCAGTAGCTGTTAAGGCATCGTTATTATTGTACATATATTCACGTGCCTGAATGTTATAGAGGTCTCTCTGTATACCGTCATCATCGATATAGGAGATTTTCTTGACATAGTGTTTTGTATCGATGCCATTCTTCGCATTTTCCTGATCTACAGCATCCAGCACTTCAATTTCATCGTCTTTCAGCTGCGACTTCACCATGTAGAAGCGGCGGGTCTTCTTGTTAATCAGTGATGTTTCGAAGTCACCCGACTCATTCTGGGCGCCGATATAAAGGGCATTATCCTGAATATGATACTTCAGGAAATTCACGATATTAAGAGAGTCACTGGCAGCCTTCTCTTCGTTTCCAGCCTGATGATCCTCATCGACTTGCTCCCACGATGACAGCTTGCCTTCCTTCTGCAGCTGCTCGATGGCCTCGTTGTCGGGTACGTAGATGGTGTAATGGTAGGTGTTGAATACCGATATGTTTGTTCCGCCACAGGCTTTATCCTGATTCGGATCACCTGTGCCCATGTCGTGTTTGGTTTCCAACAGGGGACTGCCTTCCAACAGCTCCAGGAACTTGCCGAAATACTTGGGATGGGCAGCCAACTGGTCGTAAACTGTCAAACGGGTACCCATGATGGGCTGGCCTTCGAGCACGTAGCTCTTACCGTTACCGCCGGCGACTTCCTTACGCTGGTCATAGACGCGGGTAACGTTCAGGGGTTGACCCTCGTACATCTGATAGCTTCCCTCAACCTTCATATTACTTTCATCCTTAGGGTTGGTGATACGGATACCCGTACCATTCTTTGTGCGGAAGTAGGTGTGGTCGCCTTCCCATACCTTGCCAATCACGATATGGGTATCCAGGATGTCCTGCAGACACCTCGTAATACGGTTCCAGTTAGTCACCGTTCCGATGGAGTCTCTCTCTCCTGTCTGTTCATCATAGTTGTAAAGTACGGCATAAACGCGCTCGTTGATATTCGTCTTGGTCTCATCCCAACGGAAGCTGAGCAACTGGAGGTTGGGCTTGCCGAAGGAACAGGGGTCGATATACTCAATCAAAGCATTGTTGGTGGGTATAAAGAAACTATAGTCTGATCCAAGGGCATTCAGATAAACGTTATATTTACATTGTGTGATGGCCCAGTCGATAATTTTCATGTTGCGGTTGATCAGTGCAGGGAATGAAACACTGACATAGGCTGTCGGTGAATAGACTTTGTTGGTCAGATAGATTGCACCGTTACATGACATCCATACCGAGTCAATGTCGGCCACGTTAACACCCATCGGATCGTTGGCATCGTTCAGGACTGCATCGAACTTAGAGGGGACTGAAGAGGTAAACGATGGCAGCATGTTGACATTCAACAGCTTGATGATTACATCGTCGGGCACGTCGTCCCACGAGGCGTAATTCTCACTCAGTGGTTTACCGGCACCTTCCCAGTATTCTCTCATGGCGGCGTCAGAGGGCACCATCATTACGGCCATATCGCGCTGCTCGGCAGCATTTCCCTCACTGTTATCCTTATTGCTTGTTGAGTAGTAGGAATTCCATTCGGGATCGAAAAGCAATTGCGCCGGAACACCACCCCCGTCAGGAGTTCTGTCCACCGCTACCTGATTCTTTTCGTTGAAGAAACGCTTGGTATAGACTGTGTCCACACTCGTGCCGTACAGATAGTTGTAGCGCTCCGTCTTGGCGAGATCCTTGCCATCGGGGTAAGGTGCACAGAAACGTTCCAATAACTTGTTGAACATACTTACCTGAGGCTTCGTGGCTATCAGTTCCGCCATATTCGTCAGTGGCGTGACCACCTCAGCTGTACGGTGGATGAAACCATTGGCACAACGGATATTGTCTTCTACCACATTGATGCCATTGACGCTGGCATCACCAGACTGGCGGTTTGTCGTATGGTTAAACAGGAAGTTGTAGTCTTCGTTAGTAATACGATTATTGGACAGTTGAGCTTCCAGGAACAGCAGCATCGGCACGGCCGTACCGTCTTCCATGCAAACCATGTCCTTGCCACTCTCACGATGGCGCTTCCAATACTTGTTGTCGGGCATGTCCTGAGTCTTCAACACGGGTATCGTGTCGTATTCGCTCAGGGCTGAGAATCGGCGCATGGCTTGTCCTTCTTTCAGTGGCTTACCTTGAATGGTCGACAGACTGTTCAACTGGATGGAGTTGTCAATCATGTTGCCAAACAGTAACATCTTCTTCTGGGCAAGTGAGAGATCCTCGTAGCGCTTCACACCCCACGGGTTGTCGCCATAGAACCGGTCATAGGCAGCATCATCGGCTACGAAGAGCGTCTTCGAACCCGTTTTGCCCAGCACTTCCTGATAGTTCAGGTCGTTGATCATACGTACCGTGTTGGTGAAGTTCCCTTGCTCGTCAAGCCAGCTGTAAATGCTGTTGCCCCAGCCTTCGGGCGTATTCTCGTCAAGGTCGTACTGTTGACACGACGATAGGACGAATACACCAACCAGTAGTGCAATCCAAAAATCTTTTCTGGTTTTCATACGTTTAATTGAGTTTGTTAATATATCAAATTTGAGTGCAAAGGTACTTATTATTTATAAGAGGTGTATTTCTTTTTATTTCGGAGGCTTTTCAGTTTGTAAAGGTGGGTTTCTTTTTTGTTTCATTTCTTTTGGGATTTGTGTCGCTAATCGTTTAAAATAAGAGTTTTCAGGCAATTACAAAAAGCAAAGAAAGAGAAACAAACGTGATAGCCATTGTCGTTTATTATGTGTAACTTTGCACCCGAAAATGAGAAATCAGTAGTAAACTTCATAAGTAGTATATTAGCATTAGTTATGGTAAAACTAAGTTTTGCGGTCCGCCTGTATGAGAATATCGGCGGCCGCTTTTTTTAATGCTAATATAAAATATTTGCCTATAAATTTGGCTCTTTAGTTTTTTTTATGTATCTTTGTGCCGTTATTTAATTCAAAATAGTACTGACATAGTTTTACCATATAACTAATGAAACGGATTGTTTCCTATATCATTGTTTTTTTCGCCGTGCTGATGGAAGTACAGGCGCAGATGGGACATTTCTATTTCTCAGAGCGCTTCACCAGTGGCCTTGTCAATAAGGTCTGTCAGGATCAATACGGCTATATCTGGGTCGGCACCGAATACGGATTAAACCGTTTTGACGGCTACCGATTCACGCCTTTCCTGCATCATCAGAACGACCCGGGTTCGCTTGGCAATAATGATATCTCCAGTATGTTCTGCGATAGTGAGGGGCGTCTTTGGGTGGGAACCGCCAAAGGACTGGACCGTTATGACTATACGACGGGCCAGTTTGTGCATTATCCTTTTGAAGGTAATGTGTCTCCCCGTGTCTCGTGTATTACCCAGTGCGAGAAGGGACAATTGTTTGTCGCTACGGCAGGCTATGGTCTGTTTAAATTGCAAGATGAAAGGCTGGTGTATATCGAGGATGGCTATACGACGCCGGGTCAGGAACGTTTCTACAATCAGTTTATGTGCGACAGTAAAGGCCGCTTCTGGAAAAGTGGCTTTGGCGATGTCGTGACCATGCGGGAGCCTAATGGAAAAGTTATTGAGATGAAGTCGGCTCAGGGAAATGTGATAACCATTATCGAGCGTAATGATGAGATGCTGGTGGTTAGCCTGCATGGTATCTCTGTCTATGCAGATGGTGTTCTGAAACCGGCTCCGTTTGATATGTCTGCTCTTGGAAGTAACATCATTCTGGCCAGTGCTTTTCGTGACCACGAGGGTGATATATATATAGGTACGCGCGGGGAGGGCCTGTTCCGTCTTCCCAAAAACAGCCTGAAAGTGGAGCGCGTGGAGTGTATAGCCTGGGGTATCGACCTCAATACCGCTAAGATATGGGATATCAACGAAGATCGCAACGGTAATCTGTGGATTGCCTGTTATTCTAAGGGCTTGGTTCATTTGCGTCATATCCCTCCCCAGTTCAGGACCATGAGTTTCAGTGCCCAAGGTGTGGACATTGGTTCAACTGTGTCATCGGTGTGTGAGGGCGATGGTGGCATGATCTGGGTAACGGTTCAGGGCAATGGTATCTACGGTTTCAACCGTCAGGGCCGTATCGTGTCTAAACCAGCCTGTCCACCGAATCCGGAGTTTATCTTCCGCGACAAGCAGAAACGCTATTGGGTAGGCACTGGCGATGCCCTCTATGCCTACGACCCTGCTACGGGCCGCAGCCAGAAGCAGGTTACCTTCGATTGCGACAAGTTTAATGATATGACCAGCGACGATACCGGTAATATCTTTATCTCGACTTACTCCAGAGGCTTTTGTATCTATAATCCGAAAACAGGAGAATTACGCAATTTCCGTTCTGCCGACCGCGATTCGCTGCGCGGCCATATCTGCAACGACTGGGTGTTGGCTATGATGCCCGACCAGAAGGGCCATATCTGGCTGGCTACCTCTGATGGTTTGTCGTGTTATGACCCCCAAGCTGATAGTTTCCTGTCGCAAGGGTGGCTGCAGCAGTTGACGCATGTGAAGTGCAACTCTCTTTGTGCTACGAGTCGCGGTGAAATCCTGATAGGTACGGACGAGGGGTTGTATGTGTATAAGAATGATGGAGGAGGGGAACCGCAGCTTGTGGAGGCAATGAGCGACATGGTGATAGGCTACATTGTTGAGGCTGACAATGGCGATATCTGGTGCTCCACCCCGATGGGTCTTTGGCAGTATGACGTCAGTAAGAAAACATACATTAGCCATGTCAATGGCAATGGCCTGATTACAAGGGAGTATGTCAACTGTGTGGGACTCCATACCGATGATGACTTTATCTATTTTGCCACCAACGACGGTCTGGTTGGCTTCCGCCCGTCGAATGTGGTGAGCAGCAGGACTGAACTGAAAGATGTACAGCTGACGGGTTTCACCATCGCTGGACATGAGTCGAGGCCTGTCATTGGCTCCGACCGTTTCAAAGTGTCCTATATGGAGACGGACTTGACGCTGGAATTCTCACTGCTCGACTTTAACAATCCGCGTAGCGTTGCCTATGAATATTGTGTGGGTAGTGGCTCATGGGTACGAAACCCCCAGGGCATTAATGTCATCCAGTTGAGTCATCTGCAGCCTGGTGTCTATCCTATTCAGGTGCGTGCTCGCTCTGGTGATCTTTGTTCAGATACAAAGACCATTACGATTGAAGTGACGCCACCTTGGTACCGCACAACGCTGGCCTATTTCCTCTATCTGCTGGCACTCATAGCGCTCGTTGGCTTTATGGCTTACAGCTATCGTCGTAGGGCGAACAGACAGATGGATGAAGAGAAGATGAAGTTCCTTATCAATGCTACCCACGATATCCGTTCTCCACTGACCATCATCCTGTCGGCCTTGAAGAAAATCAAGACAGAAAGTAATCCCGCCGTCGATACCATTGAACATAATGCCCAGCGTATCCTGAATCTGGTCAATCAGATCCTCGACGTGCGGAAGATCGACAAGCAGCAGATGCAACTGCATTGTCAGCAGACCGACATCGTCGCCTTTACTGAGGGCGTTTGCAGGATGTTTGATTTCTCTGCTAAGGAGCGCAATATCCAGTTCTCCTTCATTCATGAGAATCTCGACCATTTGGATGCTTGGATTGACCGGACGCAATTCGATAAGGTTATTTCCAATCTGCTCTCCAATGCCTTTAAATACAGCAATGATGATGGTGAAGTGACCGTAAGTGTAGGGCAGATGGAAGATGGAAGAGGGAAGATGTTTGAACTCTCTGTTACAGACAATGGTGTGGGTATCGATGACGACAGCCTGAAGCATATCTTCGATCGTTTCTATCAGGGCAGCAATTCCCGTCGGATGCATATTGATGGTACAGGCATCGGTCTGAACCTGTGCAAGATGATTGTCGCTATGCACCACGGAACGATTGAGGCCCACAACCGTACCGACGAAAAGGGTTCCGTATTCACGGTCCGGCTGCCATTGGGTAAAGACCACCTCAAACCGGAGGAGTTGGAGACACAGACGGAGATTGTTCAGGTGAGCCGAACTAAGACTTCCTCTTCAAAATATCGCGTCCTTATCGTCGACGACGATTTGGAAATGGCACGTTATGTCTCTACGGAACTGGGCCGGTACTATAAATTCGGTATTTGTCCGAATGGCAAGGAGGGCTTGAAGGAACTGCTGACCAACGAGTATGACGTGGTGGTGAGCGATGTGATGATGCCCGAGATGGATGGTTTCACCATGCTTCGGATGGTGAAGACCAATATCAATATTTCACATATTCCGGTGATTATGTTGACCTCTAAGGCCGATGTGGCTAATCGCTTGGAAGGCTTGGAACGCGGTGCTGACGCCTTCTTGGCAAAGCCCTTCGATATGGAAGAGTTGCACATGGTAATCGAAAATCTGGTGCAGAGTCGTCTCCGATTGAAGGGCAAATATTCCGGTGCCCAGCAGGCACAGGCCGAAAAAGTGGAACAGCCGGAGGTCAGAGGCAACGATGAGGTGCTGATGGAGCGTATCATGAAGTGTATCAACAAGAATATTTCCGATAGCGACTTCAATGTGGAACGTCTGACTCAGGAGGTGGGTATCAGCCGTGTGCAGCTGCATCGTAAGATGAAGGAGCTCACGGGCATCTCCACCAGCGAATTTATCCGAAATATCCGTTTGGAGCAGGCCGCAAGGCTTCTGAAAGAGCAGAAGATCAATGTGACACAGGTGGCCTATACGGTGGGATTCTCCAATCTGGCCCACTTCTCTACCATCTTCCGCAAGCATTTCGGTGTGGCTCCTTCCGAATATGCCGAGCGTGAGACATAGTCTTTCTATTTGTCTCATTTTGTTTCAAAAATCCCGCTTTGGCCATGCAAAAGCGGGATTTTTATGATATAATTACAAAAATGAAAGCAAATGAAACAATTATAAAAACACGTTTATGTGTTATTATATACCTTTGCAGCCAGAAATTTCTATTTTTTTATTAACTTTCATTTAAAACTTTAACAACATGAGAAAAACTTACCAAATGTTTCTTGCTCTGGCAATGATGATGCTGGGTGCAATGAATGTAAGTGCAGAGGAGATATCCTTAGAGGAAGTCCCCTTCTGGGCACATGAGGCCGGTCTTTGGGGATTGGATGCTCCTAAGAACACACCGGCCACTCCCGCATGGGTAATCGGTGAATCTACCGGTCAGCCTTATGGTGACAGCTCGGTAAACGCTTGGGCTGATCTGTCTGGCTTCGACCAGTTGGTCATCACCTACACCGAAGGCAAACCCCGTGTGATGATGAACCGTGATCAGGATGAGGGACAGTACAATACCACTGAGGCTGAATCTCACTTGATTGAGTATCCCAAGTGTGCTTCGTCTTGGGCAGGCAAGTATTTTACCGACCAGGATGGTGTGGTGACCGTTGACTTGAAGCAGATCGTGAATGAGAAGGGTTTTGCTCATCTGCATGCCATTAAGGGTGCCGACTGGCAGAATACCACTATTACGAGCATGGTCCTGATCCGTAAGGGTAAGGAGAAGCAGGTAGGCTGGGTCAACCTGATTAACAACAGCAATATGGAAGGTGACGACGTGAGCAGCTTCTTCACAAAGGTTGCAAAGGGTAGTCCTGAGCCTTCTGTTATCACTGATGGTGTTGGCTTTGATGGTACTCGCGGTATCGTGGTAGCTGCTACTGCTAAAGAGTCTGATGCATGGGATAACCAGTTCTGGTTCCGTTTCAATGAGACTGTTCCTGAAGGAACAAAGTATCGTGTATCATTCAATTATCGTGCTGATGCTGAGGCAACGGTAAGTACGCAGGCACATGCAGAGCCGAGTGACTATATTCATTATGAAATGTTGGGTAATCTGACTTTCCTGACCGATTGGGAGACTTTCTCTACTGAAGGTGAGGTAACTGCTGCGCAGGCTGGTCCTAACGGTACTGGTGGATTGTTCACATCTATTGCTTTCAACCTGAATGAAATGGCTGAAGCTAACAACTACTATTTCGACAACATTAAGTTCGAGGTTTGGAAGTATGGTACAACTGCTGAGTTCAAGTCTGACTTTATCCAGATTGACTTCGGTTTCGAGACTAACATTCCTGAGTTGTGCAAGGCTGCTGGTGCAAAGCGTATTATGTTCCCCAATGAGAATGCTAAGGTTCTTGTAAATGGACAGGAAGTTACCTTTACCTCTATTGAGGGTTATGAAGATGGTCGTTTCTATATCTTCTTGGATGAAGGCTTTAGCGATACGGATGAGATTCATGTCACTTATAACAATGCTGCTGGTGCAATGCAGCTGAAGTATGCTGGTGGTCCTAACGCTGGTCAGGCTATTCCTAACGTTGACGAGATTGCAGACTATAACGACTATCTCGATGATGGTTATGACGATATCTATCCTTACATGATGCTGGCTCCTACTATCGTGGCTGCATATCCTGAGCAGGGCTCATTTAACATTAAGAATGATCTGAAGGAGTTCAAGGTGAAGTTCGATAAGAAGGCTGATGCTGCCCAGATTGTTGCCAAACTTGATGGCAAGGCTCTGACTATTAGCCCTGCTGATGGCTTCGTTGAGGAAATCACTATGACTTACACTGGTGCTGACCTGTCTGATGGCTTGCACACTATCAATGTATCGAAGATTTATCCTGAGATGATTCTTGATGAGAGTATCTATACCGACACGACTTACGTGTTCAGTGTAGGCGCTCCCGATCCTAATGATGTGGCTATTGAGTTGATTCCGCTGAGCTATTTCACCAGTTGCGCTATGAACTCTGTTCCCGAGGGCTTCAAACTCTATGCCGACAATATGGAAGAGCGTATTGCGGGCGGTAACTATGGTAGTGGCGGTCGTTTCTTCAATGATTTCGCTGCTGGTGGTGACTTCACCGGTGCGCTCTACATGCGTAGCAATTACCTGACATACGGTTTCAACGATGATGAGCACAAGCTGACGATGGAAGCCGGTAAGAAATACACGCTTACATTTAATACTGCCCGTTGGAAGGCCAGCGGTGAGTATCTGAAGGTGTTGATCCTCGACGCTGCAGGTGAAGAGAAGTTTTCTCAGACTGTGACTTGTAATCCTGACGTCAATGGTGCAAAGACTGCTGTGAAGAATTCTTCGGCTTACACCATTGAGTTCACTCCCGAAACTGCTGGTGACTATGAGCTTCGCTTCGTGGTAGCCAACAATGCTGACGGTGAGGATGCTGGTGAAACATGGCATGAACTGCTGCTTGCCAACGTGAAATTTGGTTATATTCCAAGTTCATTCGGCATCGTTGAGACCATCGCTGTCGCTGAGGCTTTAGAGAAAGCTAAGACGACTCAGGCTGATGATGCTGATGAGCGCTATGACGGTCCTGCCCAGACAGCCCTGAACGAAGCTATTGCCAAGGTTGAGGCTGAGAAGGATAACTATACTTCTCCCTCTGAGTGCAACGGTGCTGTTGAATTGCTTGATAACTGCAGAACTGCCCTGATTGACCACGTTGATCTCTGCAACAGTTACGATCAGTTGATTAAGGATGGTAGCGATGTTGTACGTCAGAACGAGAACCCCAGCAACACAGGTGTTCCCACAAAGTTTGTAAGCTTGTCTATGTTTGCCGAGCTTAAGGCGCTTGTTGATAAATATCATGGTGTATCTGAGATGCTGAACGACGGTACAGAGGAAGAGCCCAACTGGCAGAAGCACTATACCTTCGACGTGCTGAAGGACGACGCACAGTTGAAGGATGCTGTTGCTGAACTGACTGACATCGTGAATACGACATCGAAACTGTTCACCACAGGTGCTTCTCAGAGAAATACCACTGGTGTAGCTGCTCTGGTTGAGCGTCTGCGCTTAGGTGGTGAGACTCTGAAGGCTCTGGGGCATGCTGAGAATTCTTATCCTGTTGCTCAGGCTTTCAATGCCCTTGACGACGATGACGATCTGGCTGAGGAGGTGAAGAAGTATATCAAGGCTGACGTCTATGGTAAGCTGAAGGATGGTGAGAATATCTTCGAGAAGCTGGATAACTCAGATCCTGAGAATCCTGAGATGAAGGCTGTCACTATTGATATGTCTGTATTCGTGAAGAACCCGAACCTCTATGCTCGTGAGTACACAACAGAGGTTCCTGGCTGGACTACTGTTTCTGGTAATCCTCAGGCATGGAGCAGCTGGGACGGTAACGTTTCTCACAACTCAAAGACTCCTTATGTTGAGGACTGCTGCATCTATCTGCAATGGCATTCATCTGCTTGTGTTGAGCAGACCATCACTGACCTGCCCGCAGGTGTCTACACCATTCAGTTTAACGCCAATGATAACTCTGGTGAATCAGACGGAACTTATGTCTATGTGAAGACCTCTGAGACTCCAGCTGTTGAGGAAGGCGCAGAGTTTAGTGTGGATGTCAATACTGCCGGTTATGCTCAGGTTGATAACAGTGGTTGGGATAGAGTCGTTGAGAACATCGTTGTTACCGATGGTGTCCTGACACTTGGCTTCAGATCTGGTACTGTATCTCAGCCATTCTTGGAGTGGGTACACGTCCTGATGACCAGTGCAGCTGGTGTTGACTACAATGCTCTTTATAACGAGGTTGCTGCTGGTATCGAGACACTCGACGCTCCTGCTGCTGCTAAGGTTCGTGCTATCCAGATCTTCGACCTCAACGGTCGTCGCTTGACCAAGGCTCAGAAGGGTATCACGATTGTGAAGAAGGTGATGAGCGATGGCTCTATCAAGACTGATAAGGTCATTGTGAAGTAATTTTTTAGAAAAAAAACGAAAGTGGCGGGCTTCGGTTCGCCACTTTTTTTGTATCTTTGCAGCCGATATTGCAATTAACAACGAAATGAAGGAAAAACTGAAACTATTAAGTCCTGCTTTGGTCGTGGTGGCTCTGCTGACGACAGCCTGCTGTCTGCTCGTTTATGAGCAGGGATTCTTGTGGAAGGCGCAGGAAATGAATCTCTTTTTGGACACGCCGCTGTTTCTGAAACAGCAGATGGTGACCTCAGGCTGGTTGTTGACGTGGCTCGGCTGCTATTTCACGGAGTTTTTCTATGTCCCCTGGTTGGGCGTGACGCTGCTCACTCTGTGGTGGGCGGTGCTCCTGTTTGTGATAGGACGTACGTTCCGCATACCTGTCAGGTGGACTGC
>Ga0310786_10007495_pt1 | contig 14223 bp, 16 predicted proteins | sample AusTroGonzalo_MG_FD_203881 | JGI IMG/M metagenome (GOLD analysis project Ga0310786, IMG submission 203881) | Bovine rumen microbial communities from tropical cattle in Woodstock, Queensland, Australia - Gonzalo_03 (v2) (version 2) | ecosystem: Host-associated > Mammals > Digestive system >... | reverse complement strand
GCGAACGTCTGCTCGTCCATCAGCTACGGTTGCTCGATCGCCGGCATCGCCAACCTCGCCAAGGTCGCCTACGGCGCGCAGATCGCGTTCATCTTCAACATGACCGACGAGCTGCACGGCTGCCAGATCGGTCTCGTCAACTATGCGCGCGAGTGCCCCTGGGGCTTCCAGGTCGGCTTGGTGAACATCATAATGGACAACAAGATCAAGGTCCTGCCGATCGTCAACGGGTACTTCTGATGGCGAAGGGGAATCCGTATCTGAAGAAGGCAACGGGGGCCGCCAAGGCCCCCGCTTCCGTCCCGGGCCGCCGTCAGCACGGCCTCGGCCGCAAGGTCGACTTCGGCGCCGCCGGGGTCGACGGCCTTCTCGGTCGGATTCCCGCCGCGCCGCCGGCGACCGCCGGCCAGGCGCTGGAGCTGCCGATCGCCGAGATCGAGCGCAGCCCGTTCCAGCCTCGTCGTGACTTCTCCGAGGCCGAGCTCAAGGAACTTGCCGAGTCGCTCAGGAACAACGGTCTCGTCCAGCCGCCGACAGTCCGCCGCAATGCGGCCGGGCGCTTCGAGCTCGTCTGCGGCGAGCGCCGCGTAAGGGCGGCGCAGCTCATCGGGTGGAAGAAGATCCGCGTCACCCTCATCGAGGCGAACGACCTCACGGCCGCCGCGATGACGACCACCGAGAACATCCAGCGCGAGGACCTGAACCCGATCGAGGAGGCTTCGGCCTACCGCGCGCTGCAGGACACCTTCAGCCTCACCCAGCAGGAAGTCGCCGAGCGCGTCGGCAAGGGCCGCGCAACGGTGGCGAATGCGGTGCGCCTGCTGGAGCTGCCCGACGAGGTGAAGTCGCTCCTTTCCCAGAACCTCATTTCCGTCGGCCACGCGAAGGTGCTGCTCTCGGTCGAGGGCGAGAAGGACCGCGTCCTCCTGGCCCGCGACTGCGTGAACAACCAGCTCACCGTGCGCGCGCTCGAGCGCCGCGTCGCGCGCCTCCACGAGCCGGTCACGTCCCGCCCGCGCGGCACTCCCGACCTGCCGGACGGCTATGTCCGCAGCCTTGCCGAGAAGATGCGCCGCCACCTCGGCTGCGCCGTCCGGGTGACGAGCGGTGTGCTGCATCCGAACGGACGCCGCACCAAGGGCGTAGTGGAGATCGACTTCCTCGACAACAACGACCTCGACCGCATCATCAGGATGCTCGGCGTCGAGGTGGACTAGGAGGGCGGAATGGTTCCGCTGCTGATTGCGGCATCGCTTGTGTTTACGCCGGCGGATGCGGCTTTCGCATACTCCAATGCAGTGGAGATCGTGCGGGACTGCTCTCCGCGCGACGCCGGCACCATCCGCGGCGGCATCGCCGCCTTCCATATTCTCGACCTCGCCAGCATCGCCGGCGCGAATGTCCGGCTCGATCGCTTCTCCGACACGACGCCGCGCGGCGTCCGCCACTTCACCAACCTCTCCTCCGAGTTCGTCGCCAATCCCACCGGGGAATGGGTGGTGGTGGTGTCGCACTACGACACCAAGGCTGGCACCGGCTGCCCCGGCGCCAACGACGGCGCATCGACCTCGGGGCTGCTCATCAGCCTTGCCGGCGTGCTGGCGAGCCGCCAGTTCGACGGCGGCAACGTGATGCTTGTCTGGACCGACGGCGAGGAGTGCTTCGAGTCATACTCTGCCAACGACGGGTTCCACGGCTCGCGCCGTGCGGCGGCGCGGCTCAAGGAGTCGGGTCGGAAGGTGAGGGGGGTCGTATGCGTGGACATGCTTGGCGACCGCGACCTCAGGATCTCGATTCCCCGCAACGGCACCGACAGCCTCGCCGAGGCCGCGCTCATCGCCGCCGCCGCGCGCGGGCTCAAGGGACTGGTCGCACGCGCGGACATCGTGGTCAAGGACGACCACCAGCCTTTCCTCGACCTCGGCTTCCCGGCAATCGACCTCATTGACTTCTCCTACGGCCCCGACAACTCCTGGTGGCACACCAAGGAGGACACGCTGGACAAGATCTCCGTCGAGTCGCTTCACAAGGCGGGCGAGCTTGTCGCTGGCATCATCACCGAACTTTTCAACGACAGGTAGGGAAAATGAAGATACTGATCACCGGTTCGGCCGGCTTCATCGGGTTCCACGCGGCGAAGGAGTTCCTGCGCCGCGGCTGGGACGTCGCCGGCGTCGACAACTACAGCGACTACTACGACGTGCAGCTCAAGCGAGACCGCTCCGCCATCCTGCGGAAGGACGCGCGCTACTTCGAGCGCGAGCTCGACATCTGCGACCTCGACGGTCTCCGCGCGGCGTTCGCCGAGGAAAAGCCCGACGTCGTCCTCAACCTCGCAGCGCAGCCGGGGGTGAGATATTCGATCGACCATCCGTTCGTCTACCAGAAGACTAATCTCGAGGGATTTCTCAACATCCTCGAATGCTGCCGTCACGCCCAGAAACGCCCGAAGCTCGTCTTCGCCTCGTCCTCGTCTGTCTACGGCGGCAACAAGAAGATGCCGTTCGAGGAATCCGACCAGGTCGATTCGCCGGTAAGCCTCTACGCGGCGACGAAGAAGGCGAACGAGCTGATGGCGCACACCTACTCGCACCTCTACGGAATGCAGACGATCGGTCTCAGGTTCTTCACAGTCTACGGCGCGTGGTACCGGCCGGACATGGCGCTTTCGCTCTTTGCGGACGCGATGCTCCACGGCCGGCCGCTCAAGGTGTTCAACCACGGCGAGATGCGGCGCGACTTCACCTTTGTGGACGACATCGTGGACGGGATCGTCCGCGTGGTTGAGTGCGGCAACCTGCCGGCCTACGACATCTACAACATCGGCAACCACCGCAGCGAGCGGCTGATGGACGTCATCGAGACGCTCGCCGCCGCGCTCGGGGTGGAGCCCAAGCTCGAGATGCTGCCGATGCAGCCCGGCGACGTCCTTGCGACCTACGCAAGCATCGACAAGCTGCGCGCGGCGGTCGGCTACGAGCCGAAAACCACCATCCGCGAAGGCATCCCGGTCTTCGCCGAGTGGTATCGCGCCTACCACGGCTGAGGCGCGCTACCGCGACGCCGCGATCAGCCTGCGCATGGCCGCCACGAACGCCTCGGCGGGCTTGGACGGCTGGATGCCCGCGTGCCGGATTGTCCCCACGCTGATCGTCTCGTCCAGCTTGAGCGGAACCGAGACGATCGACGGGTTGTACGCCTTGGCGTGGACACCGGAGGCGACGGTGAACCCGTCGAGTCCCAGGACGAGGTTCGTCATCGTCGCCCGGTCGCGGACGCGGATGTTCTTCTTGCGGTCGATGGCCGGCATGACCTCCTCGGCGAAGTAGAGCGCGTTCTCCACCCCCTGCTCGTAGGAGAGGTACGGGTAGTCGTCGAGCTCCTCCGGGCGGATGAACTTGTTCTTGGCGAGCGGGTGCTTCCGGCCGAGGAAAACGTGCGGGTTGGCGGTGAAGAGCTCCTCGAAGACAAGCATCTCCTTCCGGAAGATCTTCTCGAGCGGCGTCCGGTTGCGCGACGAGAGGTAGAGAATGCCGATTTCGCTGCGGTGGCGGGCCACGTCGTCGATGATCTCGCTGGTCGTCGTCTCTCGCAGGGTGAAGTCGTAGGCGTCAGCGCCGTTCGCCTTGACCACTTCCATAAACGCGTCGGTCGCGAACGCGAAGTGCTGGCACGACACCGAGAACTGGGGCCGTCTCACCGCCTTGCCGGTGTACTTCTCGGCGATGCGCGCGGCGTCGTCGAGTATCTGGCGCGCGGAGGCGAGGAACTCCTCGCCCTCGCGCGTGACGGTAATGCCGCGCGCGGAGCGGGTGAAGATGGCGGTGCGGAGCTCTTCCTCGAGCGCGCGAATCGACTCGGTCAGCGTCGGCTGCGTGACGAACACCCGCCGCGCCGCCTCGCTGATGCTGCCGTACGTCGCCACCGCGTCGGCGTATTTCATCTGCTGTAGTGTCATAAAGCGAATTATACCATTTTGGCCGTCGCCGTGTCAGCCGGCGGCGCGAGTTCGGGATGCCAGGTGAAGGCGGTGATGTTCCGCCAGCGGACGGAGGTCGGGGCTCCGTCGAAGGTCGACAGCACCCTGACTTCCGGCGAAAGGACGGTGGCTATGGCCGGCGCGCGGATGAAGGTCATTGTAACCCCATGCCTGCCGTCGAAGTCGCCGATGGTCGTGAAGCTGCCGAGCTGGCGGCCGTAGGCGTTGCGCCTGACCGCCACGGGAAGCGAGCCGAACCACCGCTCGGGGCGTGTCTCGTCTCCATGGCGGCCCGGGTCGTCGATCCGCTCCGCGAGCAGGATCAGCCCCGCGCAGGTCGCGAATACGGGAAGCCCGCCGTCGATCGTCTGTTTGAGCGGAGCGAAGAGCCCGAGGTCCTTGAGGAGCTTTCCCTGCACGGTTGACTCGCCGCCGGGCAGGGCGAGGAGATCCATGCCGTGGTCAAGGTCGGCGGGCTGCCGGATCTCGAAGACTTCCGCGCCTTTCCCGCGCCAGTACGCCTCCATCTCGGCGAACGCGCCCTGGACCGATAGCACCCCGACTTTCACTTTCCGCGCTCTTCCATGATGGTCTCGATTTCCTCGGCGTTGATGCCGACCATCGCTGGACCGAGGTTCTCCGAGAGCTTCGCGAGAAGCTTCGAGTCCTGCCAGTTCGTGACCGCCTGCACGATCGCCGCGGCGCGTTTCGCCGGGTCGCCCGACTTGAAAATGCCCGAGCCCACGAACACGCCCTCGGCGCCAAGCTCCATCATCAGCGCGGCGTCCGCCGGCGTGGCGACGCCGCCGGCGGCGAAATTGACGACAGGAAGCTTCCCGTTCGCGTGCACATACTTCACGAGATCAAGCGGCGCGGCGAGCTCCTTCGCCGCCTCGTAGAGCTCGTCCTCGCGGAGCGAGACGACCCGGCGGATATCGCTCTGCATCTTGCGCATGTGCCTCACGGCCTGCACCACGTCGCCCGTCCCGGGCTCGCCCTTGGTGCGGATCATCGTCGCGCCTTCGCCGATCCGGCGCAGCGCCTCGCCGAGATCGCGCGCGCCGCAGACGAAGGGGACGTCGAACTTCGTCTTGTCGATGTGCCGCGTGTCGTCGGCGGGGGAAAGCACCTCCGACTCGTCGATGTAGTCGATCTCGATTGCCTCGAGAATCCGCGCCTCGGCGATGTGTCCGATGCGGCACTTTGCCATCACCGGAATTGAGACTGCGTTTTGAATCCCCTTGATCATCGCGGGGTCGCTCATGCGCGAGACGCCCCCCGCCGCCCTAATGTCGGCGGGGATGCGCTCCAATGCCATCACCGCGCACGCGCCGGCGGCTTCGGCGATCTTCGCCTGCTCGGGCGTCGTCACGTCCATGATCACTCCGCCTTTGAGCATCTGCGCGAGGTTGCGGTTAAGTTCCTGTCGGTTTCCCATTTCCTGCTCCTTAGTTTTGCTTAGACGCAGGATAGTATACTCAATTTCGAAGTTGCGGGGGTAATCGGAATTATACTTGTTTGCCCATAGGAATAGCCTATTAGAGGGAAATGTTCGCCGCGAGCACCACGACGACCGCGGCAAGCATGATCGCCGATACGAGCTTCAGCGCGGCCGTTGCCTTGACGGAGCCGACGAGTCTTTCGCGGAAGAAGTCAGCCGCCACGATCGCCGGAAGGTAGATGAAGGGCACGAGCGCGCAGAACAGCGTTCCGAGGAGCAACGTCTGCACCGCCGGCGACAGCGTCGAATCCGTGCTGGTGAAGCTCGGCAGAAAGGCGAGGAAGAAGAGAATCGTCAGCGGATTCGACATCGACATCGCGATGCCGCGCAGGAACAGCCGCATGCCCTGTCCGGTCGCGGGGCGAAGCGCGTCGGGCGAGGCGGCGCGGAAGCTTCGAACTGCGTCGGCGAAGGCGCCGTAGGCGAGATACGCGATGTAGGCGGCGCCGGCGACCTGGATCGCCGTCATCGTCGCCGGATGGGCGGTGAAGAATGAGGCGACGCCTGCCGTCAGGAGGAGAATCCAGATCCAACATCCGGCGACGAGCCCCAGCATCAGCGTGGCGGCGCGCGCCTTCCCGTCCGAGAGCGCCGTCGCGATGGTGCAGGTCAGGTCCGGCCCGGGCTTCACTATCAGCGCCAGCGACCCGATGATGTAGGTTGTCAGCATGGTGGGGATTATACCATATTCCCGTGCCGCGCTGCACGGCGTGGAAATGGTAAAATCTACTTGGAAATGGTAAAATCTACTGGGTCAGCAAAAAGAGGGGAAGGCCATGGGGATCAAAGAAGGAGAGGGACAAGCCACACCACCCCCATGGGGGTGGTCGCCGCGGACGGAAGAAAAGGCCCACGGCGTCGATGAAATCGTGTATGATAGGAGTTTCCACACAACCCATCAGACGAAAGGTCGACGCCATGAGCAGAAAGAAGTATACCATAAGACGCGACGAAGGTCTACACCTCACGGACCGCCAGCGCGAGATCCTCGGGACCGCGTGGAACCAGTACGTCAACCGGCTGGCCCCCATCTCGCTGAGGCGGTTCGCCGCGCTGCACAACGTCCCCTACTCCACGTGGCAGCGCGAGCTGAGGCGCGGGGCGGCCTCGCCCATCATCAGGCGGGGCAACCGCTGGACCTACCCGGAGTACGACATCGGCAGGGCGAGGGCCTCCATAAACGGGGGCAGGGGCAACATGGGCGCCCCGATGAAGCTCACGGTCGGCATGGCCATCCTCTTCAGGCACGCGGTGCTGGAGCTAAGGCGGTCCCCGTACGACGCGAGGATGATGATCAAGGAGGCGCTGCCGGGCAGGGACGTCCCGTGCCTGAAGACGTTCTACAACCACATAGAGGCGGGCGACATGGGCGTGTTCCACGGCCAGACGCCATACCGCCCGGGACGGCGGCGAAGGCCCCCGAGGACTGCGCACGAGGCGAGGACGGTGCCGGGCAGAAGGCAGCTCAGGGACAGGCCGAAGGAGGCGGCGGAGGCAAAGGAGCTCGGGCACTTCGAGATGGACACGGTCATTTCAGGGAAAGGCTCGAGCGGAGGGCTCCTGGTGATGCTCGACCGATGCTCGAGGCGATATGTCATCGAGCACCTGAGCCACGTCAACCAGGGCGAGGTCATCGCCGCGATAAGGAGAATGAAGCGGAGAAAGGCATTAGGGACGGTGCGGAGCGTCACGACCGACAACGGCTGCGAGTTCCTCGACTCAATCCACAGGGAATCACTCAACGGAGAAACCGCATATGTTTACGATTCACGTATGGCCAAGGTGGCTTAAGGCGTTTTTGCTGGCCCACCCCCTTTACAAGTCACCAGCGGCCTTGGCAATCTTCGCCTGCTCGGGCGTCGTCACATCCATTATCACGCCGCTTTTGAGCATCTGAGCAGGGTTGCGGCAGTTTGCGGCACTAAATTTTGTCAGAAACTGGGATCTAGGGTTCCTAACTGAATAACTATACCAAAGGCAAGGAGGCTTAAATGAAGAAAACGACTGCAATTGTGCTGATTCTCGCCGTGGCGCTCGTCTGTCGCGCCGACAGCAAGACCACCTGGCGTGACGCGCATGGCCGCGTGCAGGGGACGATGACCACGGACCGGTACGGCAAAACCACCTACCGCGACTCGATGGGCAGGGTGCAGGGCACCAAAACAACCGACAACTACGGCAAGACCACCTACCGCGACGCGCAGGGCCGCGTTCAGGGCACGGTGACCACCGACAACTACGGCAAGACGACCTATCGTGACTCCATGGGTCGCACTCAGGGCACGATGACTACCGACCGTTACGGCAAGACCACCTGGCGCGACGCGCAAGGGCGCGTGCAGGGCACCGCGACCACGGACCGGTACGGCAAGACGACCTACCGCGACTCCATGGGCCGCGTGACCGGCACCAAGACGGTGAAGTAGCGCGGCGGTTCGCGCGGCGGAGAGCTGGATTATCCCGCGCCGTCTACCACGCAAGCGGCTTGCCGAAGGACCAGTGGTCGGCAAAGGCGTGGATGGACTCCGGCGCCGCCCCCGCCTCCTGGCTGTGGACCATCGTCTTGCGCAAGTCCCAGGACACCGGTACCTTGACGAGCGCGGCGGACTTCTTCCGCATCTCCGGCCTGAAGAACGGATCGTCCTCGCCCGACACGAAGAGGAACGGGCACCTCGCGTCAGGAAGGTAGACGCTGGCGTCCCACCTGCGCAGCCATTCCGTTCCTTTCGCGCCCATCTCGGCAAGTCGCTTGGCCCACCAGGAGCCGTCGGCGTAGAATCCGCATCCGTACACCGGCGCCGCCCAGTCAAAGCGGTGGTCGACGCTTGATGCGATGCAGGTGAGATACCCGCCCCACGAAATGCCGGTGATCCCGATTCTGGCGGGGTCGACCTCCGGCAGCGACCGCAGGAACGAATGCGCCAGGACTACGTCCGCGACGGCATGGTATGTCCACTGGTCCTTTGCTGGCTCGTCCACTTGGTCGAACCCGCCCCATCCAGACGGGCCGCTCCACTCATGGCGCCGCCATCCATTCCCTTCTTTGATTGGCGTCGCCCCGCAGGTATCCATCGCAATCGCCGCATAGCCGCGCTCGTTCCACATCCGCACCCACCAGTCGAAGGCGGTTCCCTCGCCGCCGTGGACGAGGACGACGCCCGGGTACCTGTTCGTCGCGGACGCGCCGTCGGGCAGGGCATACCACGCGAAGAAGCGCGTCGGCCGTCCGCGCCAGTCCTCGCCGTCCAGGAAAACGGCGTTCGCCTTGCCGCGGAAGTCCGCCGCGTGCGCGGCCGGCGGCGGCTTCGCCAGCACCGCGTCCCACGGCGACTGCGCCGCGGCGACGCCGGAGGAAAACACCGACAGCGCGAGCGCAAGCGCGCACGCGGACAGCTTTGGACCGTTCATATCGCCTTCTCCTGTCATTTGATGCGTATTATACCAAAACCGCCGCGCCTTGCAGGTTCTGGCGTGGAATATGGTATAATACGCGGAAACGAAAGGAGTATCCCATGACCAAGACTGTTCTTTCCGCGGCGATGATGGCGGCTGCGGCAGCCTGTGCGGCTGAACTGCCGGTGGCCGACTTCACCCAGGAGGTGGGCAAGGTGCGCCCAGAGCTGCACTCCTCCGGCTTCGGCCCGACGATCTGCTCGCTTACCCAGCAGGCGCTCGACGACGTCCGCGCGATGGGCTTCAAGAGCGCGCGCACCCACGACTGGGCGCTCATCAACGCCAACCAGCGCGTCTGCGACTGGCACCACATCTTCCCGCTCGTCGACCTCGACGCGACCAAGCCCGAGAACTATGTGTTCGGTCCCACCGACTACCTGCTGAAGCGCACGCGCGAGGAGGCGGGGCTCGACGTCTTCTTCCGCCTCGGCACCTCGATCGAGCACTCGGGCCCCAAGGTCCACTTCAACTCGCTCATCCCGAAGGACTTCGACAAGGTGGCCGAGGTCTTCGCCGGCACCGTGCGCCACTACAACCGCGGCTGGGCCAATGGCCACGAGTGGAACATCAGGTACTGGGAGATCTGGAACGAGCCTGACGGCTTCAACAACATGTTCTGCCTGCCGGAGGGCGACGCGGGCGAAGACGACGCCGGCACCAAGCGCAACAACCTGAAGCGCCGCGAGATCTTCGCGCAGCTCTTCGTGAAGTGCCTCAAGCGCCTGAAGGGCGAGTTCGGCGACTCGATCAAGGTCGGCGGCCCCGCGACCTGCTGGCTGAACGAGGACTACTTCCGCTATCTGCTGACGGCGTGCAAGGACGCCGGCGTCGCGCCGGACTTCATCTCCTGGCACGGCTACAAGAGCGACCCCTCCGAGTTCTCCCGCGAGGCCGAGCGCGCGCGGAAGCTCTGCGACGAGTTTGGCTTCACCAAGTGCGAGCTGATCGTCAACGAGTGGCACTACTTCGGCAACAACTACACCTGGACCGACATGCAGCACTGCTCCGACCCCGCGGTCAAGGCGCGCATCTGGGACGGCCCCGACAGCCACAACGGCATCCGCTCGGCGTGCTTCACGCTCGCGGCGCTCGTCGAGATGCAGTCCTCGAAGCTCGACCAGGCCTTCTACTACGGCTGCAGGCACACCGGCAGCTGGGGCTTCAAGGACGAGCTGCAGAACAAGTACAAGGTCTTCTACGCGCTCAAGCTCTTCGGCGACCTCATGCGCGACTACTCGGTACGCTGCGCCGGCTCGACGGTCGGCACGGTGACCACGTTCCCCGTCCGCCGCGCCGACGGCCGCAAGGGCCTGCTGGTTGTCGACTACGGCGGGACGTCCCGCGAAATCAAGGTTGCGCTCAAGGGCGTGGACGCGAATGCGAAGATCAAGGAGGTCGTTCTCGACTACACCCACGACCTGGTGGAGCCAGACCTCAAGAGCTGGGAGCGCCCGCGCATCAAGGACGGCGTCTTCACGCTCTGGAAGCCCGACTTCTTCAGCGCGGCGTTCCTCCTGACCTTCGACGAGTAATGGAAGACTTCGGTCTCTATCTGGTGATGACCAACCCGGTCGTCGGCTACGAGCGCTGCTGCGAGGCGGCGGTCAACGCCGGCGTCAAGGTGGTGCAGCTTAGGATGAAGGACGCGCCGCGCGCCGAGGTGGTCGCCGTGGCGCGCGCGTTGCGCCGCATCACCGCCGGTTCGGAGACGCTGCTCATCGTGAACGACGACCCCGAGGCGGCGGCGGAGGCGGACGCGGACGGCGTGCACGTCGGCCAGACTGACATGCCGGTGGCGGAGGTGCGGCGGCGCTGCCCGGGGCTGAAGATCGTCGGCAAGTCCACCCACTCCCCGGCCCAGGCGCTCGCGGCGATCGGCGAGAGCCCCGACTACATCGGCGCGGGGCCGGTGTGGCCGACGCCGACCAAGAAGATCCCGGACCCCACGCTCGGAGTCGAGGCCGCCGCGGAGATGGCGCGCTCGGTGCCGTTCCCGGCGGTCGCGATCGGCGGCATCGACGAAAGCCGCATCCCCGAGCTTGCGGCGGCAGGCCTCGCCAACTTCGCGGTGGTGCGCGCGGTCTGCGCCGCGCCCGACCCGTACGCACGGATAGTAAGGCTTCAGGAGGCGTTTCAGCGCGCGATTTCAAAGTCATGAATGCGAATGGCGAGAAGACGGTCGTGGTGATCCCCACCTACGACGAGCTCGAGAACGTGGAGCGGATGGCCGCGGCGGTTCTCGCGACGCCCGGCGTGGAACTCCTTTTCGTGGACGACAACTCGCCCGACGGCACCGGCGCGAAGATCGACGAGTTGGCGGCGAGGGAGCCGCGCATCGGCTGCCTCCACCGCGAGCGCAAGGAAGGGCTCGGCCGCGCCTACGTGGCCGGTTTCGCGCGGGCGCTCAGGGCTGGCGCGGCGAAAGTGGTGCAGATGGACTGCGACTTCTCCCACGATCCCGCCGACTTGCCGCGCCTCCTCGCCGAGGACGCCGACCTCGTTATCGGCTCGCGCTACGTGCCCGGCGGCTCCACCCCCGGCTGGCCGTTCAAGCGGCGGCTCATCTCGCGTTGCGGCGGCATCTTCATCCGCGCCGTGACCGGGATGCCGCTCAGGGACCCGACCGGCGGCTACAAGTGCTGGCGCGCGGAGACGCTCCGGCGGATCGACTTCGAGTCCGTCGCCTCGGCCGGCTACTCCTTCCAGCTGGAGATGAACCACCGCGCGTGGAAGGCGGGCTGCTCCATCCGCGAGATCCCGATCCAGTTCTCCGACCGCGCGGCCGGATATTCCAAGATCACCGCCGGCATCGCCGTCGAATCGCTGAAGATCGCCCTGCGCCTCCGCTACGGCGGCGTGCGGCGGAAGCAGGAGGGGGCGTAGGTTGCAGCTTTTCGACGCGTACTTCATGCGTATGGCGCTGGATGAGGCGCGGCGCGCGGCGGAGGAGGGCGAGGTGCCCACCGGGTGCGTGATTGTGGAGGAGCCGGCCGATCCCGCCGCGGACGCGTCTAAGGTCCGCATCCTCGGCCGCGCGCACAACCGGGTCGAGGGGCTTGGCGACGCCACCGCCCACGCCGAGATGCTCGCGCTCGCGCAGGCCTTCGCCGCGCGCGGCGGCTGGCGGCTCAACGGCACGCGGCTCTACGTCACCAAGGAGCCGTGCCCGATGTGCGCCGGGGCGATCGTGCTCGCGCGCGTCGGCACCGTGGTCTGGGGCGTCTCCGACCCCAAGCGCGGCGGCTCCACCGAGTTCGGCATCTTCGCCCATCCGGGCATCAACCACCATCCGGCGGTCGTCGCCGGCGTCGAGGAGGAGGCGTCGCGCGCGGTGCTCGTCGACTTCTTCCGCCGCCGGCGCGAGGAGGGGGAAAGGGAGGAATGAAGACTAAACCGCTCTTTATCGTGATCTCGGCGCCGTCAGGCTGCGGCAAGACGACGCTCATCGACATGCTGCTGCAGGAATACTGCGACATCGTCTACTCGATCTCCTGCACCACCCGCGCACCGCGCGGCGAGGAGGAGGACGGGGTGGACTACCACTTCAAGACCGTGGAGCGCTTCGAGGAGCTCATCGCCGAGGATGCGTTCATCGAGCACGCGCGCGTGCACGGCAACTACTACGGCACGCTGCGCGAGCCGATCGAGAGCGCGCTCAGGGAAGGGTGCTCGGTGATCCTCGACATCGACGTGCAGGGCGCGGCGAAGGTACGCGAGTTCGTGCACTCGCTGCCGGACTCCGACCCGATGAAGGCCGGATACGTGGACATCTTCATCCTGCCGCCGTCGATGGAAGAGCTTCGGTCGCGGCTCGTCGGCCGCGGCACCGACTCGCCCGAGGCGGTGGAGAAGCGGCTCGAGAACGCGGAGGGGGAGATCGCGCGGGCGGGCGAGTACATGTTCAGGGTGACCAACGACGACCTCGGCATGGCCTACCGCCGGCTCTGCGACCTCATCGACGCACTCTCGGGAAGGATGTAAAAGGATATGAAAACCAAGAGACTGAAATACGCAATGATCGGCGGCGCGAGGGGCGCCTTCATCGGCCCCATCCACCGCATGGCAATCAGGATGGACGACCTTGCCGACCTCGCGGCCGGCTGCTTCTCGCGCGACGCGCGCTCCAACGCGGCGACCGGCACGAAGCTCCGCCTCGATCCGAAGCGGGTGTATCCCAGCTGGCGCGAGCTGATCGCGGCCGAGCGCGGCAAGGTCGACTTCGTGGTCGTCTGCACCACCAACGAGACCCACTACGAAATCGCGCGTGCCGCGCTTGAGGCCGGGTTCGACGTCTTCTGCGAGAAGCCGCTCTCGCTGACCGTCCCCGAGGCCGAGGAGCTCGGCCGCGTCGCCAGGCGCCGGCGGCGCGTCCTGGGGATTCCCTTCACCTACACCGGCTACCCGATGGTGAAGCTCGCGCGCGACCTCGTGCGCAAGGGCGAACTCGGCAAAGTCGACAAGGTGGTGCTCGAGTACGTGCAGGGGTCGTTCCGCAAGGTTGACTTCTCCAAGCCGCTCGACCGCCACAACGCCTGGAAGATGAACCCGAAGATCTCCGGCCCGAGCTGCGTGGTGGCGGATATCGGCGTCCACGCCTTCACCATGGTCGAGTACGTGACCGGTCTCGAGGCGAAGACGCTCCTCGCCGACCTCTCGTCCTTCGCGCCCGGCAACAAGCTGGACGACGACGCGTCCATCCTCATGCGCCTCGGCTCCGCGAAGGGCGGCGCGCGCGGCGCGTCGGCCAAGGCGTCGCTCGTCGTCTCCAAGATCGCGACCGGCGAGGAGAACGGCGTCAGGCTGCGCGTCTACGGCGACAAGGCGTCGCTCCACTGGGACCAGGAGGCGCCGAACTACCTGACGCTCAAGTACCCGCTCCAGCCCGACCGCGTCTTCCGCCGCAAGGCGCCGTACGTGGCCGACCTCTCGCCGGCGTCGGTGAAGGCGTCGCGCTTCCCGGCCGGACACCACGAGGGGTTCGTCGAGGCGCTCGCCACGATCTACGACGAGTTCGTCGCCGCGGTCCTCACGCGCCGCGCCTGCGACTACCCCGGCCCGCGCGAGGGCATCCGCTCGATGCGCTTCGTCGAGGCGGCGCTCGCGTCCAACGCGAAGGGCAGCGCCTGGGTGAGGGTGTAGGCTGCAAGCTTGACTGGCGGGGTTGCTAAAATCCCAAAATAAGGGTATAATTCACGCAATGTCTTTTCCACTACAAAGGTATAGGGGGTAAGCATGGCTTGTGCTTGCGATAAGAAGGGCTGCCGCGCGTGCGACAGCGGGTTCTGCGCGC
>Ga0310786_10007494_pt1 | contig 14224 bp, 14 predicted proteins | sample AusTroGonzalo_MG_FD_203881 | JGI IMG/M metagenome (GOLD analysis project Ga0310786, IMG submission 203881) | Bovine rumen microbial communities from tropical cattle in Woodstock, Queensland, Australia - Gonzalo_03 (v2) (version 2) | ecosystem: Host-associated > Mammals > Digestive system >... | reverse complement strand
AACTACACGCTATAATTCCAGAATACGTAGCAAGTCTGGACAAAGAAGGCAAAGTGGTGAATAATAACAAAAACGCCATCAACGACTACCTGGTAGCACTTAAAAACAAAATACGATACCAAAGTCTTGAGAAAGCATTGAACGAGACAGAAAACAAGATTGTTGAAGCCGAAGTAAAAAGTGAAAAAGCTCGGAAAGACTATTTTGCACAAGGATTGGGAGCTGAATTCTGGGACAAAACAAAATCGTTTTTATTTGGAGGATTGTCGAAAGATGCCGTGAGGAAGAACGCAGAAGCAGAACTTCAGGGATTGTACGACATTCGAGCAGGGTATGTCAAGAAAATGGAAGAAATGGATTTGGAGTCGATTGCTGCAACGGGTAAAACCTATCGTGAACTATACAACGATAATTTGCTGTCATTGTTGGACGATGATAATCCACCTGATTCTGGCTCCGGTTCCGGCGACACAGCCGACAAAAAACTGCTTACCAGACGCGAAAATCTCCAAAAGAAACTGCAACAGATGCAGGGAAAGGCACAGTCCGAATCACTTGAAGGCTGGGAGAAAACCAAGCAGGAGATAATCAACAAGTACAAAGAGTGGGAAACAGAAGCCGAAGAAGTATATGGAAAGGATTCCGAATACTTCAGAGAGGTACAGGAATTGAAGCTTCAGGAACTCTCCACCTCCCTTGACAAATACATCAAAACCTTGTCTGACGCCTCGAACAATATGATGACAGAGGCAAAGAAGATGCTTGATGAAAGCAATCCGGACAATAAAGAAACGGCTCTCATCAAGGCCGTATTCGGAGAGCAGCAAAAATGGGATGACAAATTTGTGCAGCTCGAAAAAAACATCGCCAACATCAGGAAAATTCTGGAGGATGACACGCTCCTTCCGGAATCCCAGCAAATGTCGGATGAAGACAAGTCGAAACTTCTTGCAACTCTCAACTCGATGTATGAGCAGGAAGGACAGTTGGTGAAAGACAATGCCACGGCAATCTCCAACATCATCAAACAACACACGAAATCCGACACCGATTTCATCTCGGCGAAAGAAAAGGAACTTTCTCGCGCCAGAATGAACGAGCATGATCGCCGTGTGGCAGAAATCAATGAGGAATACAATCTCAAAATCGAGGCGAAGAGGAAAGAGATCGAGACTCTCAAGAAATTGCTGAAGAATAATCCCGAAAACGCCGCCCGGATCGAGGAACTGGAAAAGATCATTGAACAGCTGAAGGAACTGCAAGCCCAGGAAACAGCTTCCGTACCCAAAACATCCGGTTCCAAGTCCATCTGGCAGCAGCTCGCCGAGTTCGACTGGAGCAAGTTAAAAGACAACTGGCAGGAAGCCCTCAGTCTCATGACACAGGGCCTGCAGGAATTCGCCAACACCGCTTTCGACATCTACAATTCCATCGCCCAGATCCAGGACAACATGATGGAGGCCGAGCTGCAGAAAGCCCAGGAAACCTACGACGCCAAATCCGCCGCCCTCCAAAAGCAACTCAACAGCGGGGTCATCTCCCAGAAGTACTACGATGCCAAAATGGCGAAACTGCAGGAGGAAAAGGAGAAGAAGGAGAAGAAACTGAAACACGAACAGTTCGAGCGTGACAAGACCGCAAGCATCATCCAAGCAATCATCAACGGTGCCTTGGCCATCTCCAATGTCTGGTCAACAAATGCCGGAATGCCGATACTTGCCGCCGTACTTACTGCCGTGACAGCGGCCACCACGGCGCTGCAGGTCGCCGCCATCGCATCCCAGCCGAATCCGTACGCCAAGGGTAGCTATATCAGAGGCCCGCAGATTGCACTCATGGGCGAGGAAGGCGACGAATGGGTGGCCAGCAACAAACTGTTGCGTGACAAAAAGACCGCCGGCATCATTGAAACCCTCGACCAATACCAGAAGGGAAACAGAAATGCGCTGACCGATTTGGCCTTCGCCGTACCTTCACCGAAAATCCTGTCCCACACCACACCGGGACAGATGCGTAATTTTGCACCGTCAAACACCACTATAAACAACTACACGAGCAATGACAGTTCAGAACTGCTCAAGGAGACGCGCCTGCTGCGCAAATACCTTGAGGACCCGCGCAACCGCCAAGCGGTCATCAACCGCAACGTGCTACTCCGGTACGAAGAACTCGAAAACTCGGTGAAGGACATGGCCAGATTATAATAAAGAATAATATGCAACTCCAGACGACACCGTTCCCGATCGACCTCCTCCGCAACAACCCGGAGTGGGTCATCCGCACCTCCCCCAACAGGTACGAAGGAGTGCGCTTCCACCGCATATACAACGTTGCGTCACTCACGGCCGGCACCGTTCTCATAGAGACACCGCACGGCAGCGTGTCACTCACAGTGACCGCAAGCGCCCGAGACAACCGCGCAGACGAGATCGCCACGGCGGCAACACCGGCAGCGGCATACGAACAGTTATTGCTCAAAGTCGTTTACCACCACATGCTGCGGCAGCACTACGACATAAAGGCAAGGTACGCAAGCGGCGAATGCATGCTGGAGTTCAAGGCGCTGGAGCCGGTGAGCGGCGACAACGTGGCCGTCACCAGCAGCGGCAACATGTACGACATCACCGTGCGCGCCACACTCGGCAAAGGACGCAGCGCGACACCAAAAGACGGATACCGCATCCTGGCCCGCTTCGAGCTTGCCGACGGAACACTCACACCTGAACTGTACCTGGACAACAGCGACGGCACAGTGCGTGCCGGGACCACAATGCTGGCCGCATACATACCCAAAACCGGAATACCGAGGGCGAACGAGCAGTTCGCAGCGATACCGTGCCCGGAGCACATGCTATCAGCCCGCCTGTTGTACGCGGAGTCCTATGAGGGCGCCACAGGCGTGGTGAAGCTGTCTCCATGGGTGACTCTGCTCAACGCCAAGGTCGTCCATGAGGACTTCCTAAACAACCGGGGCGACTGGAAAAGCGCGGACACACTGAAGCTGTGGAGGAAAAACGACATCGACATCCACGGACAGGACAACGGAGATACCGTCCGCACGGACACGGACACGGAACAATACCTGTACATCAGCAACCTCACGGGATCCGTAATCCAGAAGACGGCCACGGTGACCGTTACAGACGAAACAGGCCCGACAGCCGTCACTGCGGAACTGTCGTTTCCGGCCATGAGTGTCTGCCGCATACCATGCGGATGGAAGGCCGTGAACGGCATCTTCCAGGACCGAAGGAACACTCCCGTGAAATGGCAAGTCTCCATACCGGCGGGAACAGGAGCGATAACCAGGACATTCCTGGCGCAACCGCGCCAATACGGTGCGGTGACAGCGCTGCTTCTGAACAGATGCAACCTGTATGAGACCATGGTGTTCCAAACCGTAGCAGAAGAGACCAAAAACGAAGTCCAGAGACTGGAGACAGGCAGCGGCACCGTCAACCTCACGGAGACACAGACGGACACGCTGGTCCTGCGCACCGGAAAACGCACGGCAAAGGACATAGCGCTGCTGAAAGAGGCACTGTCGAATGCAGACAACCTGATACTGGAAGGCGACAACGCATGGCGCATTTCCTTCGAACAGGCATCGCTTACTCTATCAGACACAGACAAGGATCTCATGGAAGCAGAAGTGAGGGCGGTGAGAAGGGAAAGGGTGAACCGCACGGCGGCCCAGACAGGAGGAATTACGGCACTTGAAGATACATCCATCGCAGAACACGACACGGAATTCATAACAACGTAAAAAAACAAAATCATGGCAATCACAAAGAAAATCAAAACCATCCTCTTGGCAATAGCCGGAGCCATCATCCTGCTGAACACAATCCTGTGCGGCACCATAGGGGCGAAGAATCGCAACATCAAGGCATACAAGGCAACAATAGCCGAACAGGAGCAGACTATCAGGGAGCAGAAGGAACTCATCGTGAAGCTCGCTGGCATGGAAGCCGTGCACTGCGAGGTGACCATCACCGTGAAGAACACGGCCGTCATGGGCTCGACGAAAAGCAGCGAGATAAACCAGGACGCGAAGCAGGTGGCACTGTACCTGCGAGGGGAGATCCTGGAAGCTCTCGAGGAATCGCAAAGAAACACACAGAACAACACCGGAAAAAAATAGCACCATGGCAGAGATACAGACAATAGAACTCGGCATAACATCGGCCCAGCTGGTAGCGAAAATCAACGAGATCATAGCGGCGGTGAACGCCATCCAACCGACGACATCCTATGAGGACCTTGAAAACAAGCCCTCCATAAACGGGGTGACTCTCTCCGGAAACAAGAGCACGGCACAACTGCTGGTTGCTCTGTCCGGAGCCACAGACTACGCCGCCCTGCTGGCAACGCTGGCAACAAAATTATACGCCGACGGAGCGTCCGCTGCGGCGGTAACAGCAGCTGAAACGGCGGTCGCATCCGCACTCAGCGGAAAACTCGACGCGGACATATCAAAAATCAACGAGGTAAACTACGTGGCAGACGGCGGATATGTACTGGTGTTTGCAGGCGGCAAATACGTGAAAATGCCGCTGAAGGACCTCGCTGCATACACTGAAATCAAGATGGAAGGGGCAAAGACGGCAATCGACAAAGGCATATCGTCGCAGCGCAAATACATAGCGCTGTCAGGTGCCCAGAACGGCAGCAACACGGCATACACGACAGAAACCGGATTCGTACCCGGAACAACGCTACTGTTCCTGAACGGACAGACGCTGACCGAGGGCAAGGACTATACGGAAGTGTCATCATACCAGATTATGATGCTCACGCACGTGCCATTAGCCACCGATACGATAACGCTCATGGGCATACCGCTGACAGACTAAACACGACCGTAAACCATAACAATATAATATAACACAACAAAATGGGAAAGACACAAATCAGAAAAGAGCAGCTGCTACTCACCGACTTCCTCAAAAACCTGGCCACCAACAGCGCGGAGTGGTCAAGCACGGACATAGCCCCGTCCGCGGCGGCAGTCCTGGCGAAAATCCAGGAGGCGGCGGCAAGAGTGTTCCAGAACAGGGGCGCATGGTCGGTCGCGGCGACAGACGCCGCAGGAGACGGCATACACAACGGCTACATCTACACATACGCCAGCGACACGAACGGCAGCATCGGAACGGGCAACGACCAGGTGACACTGGAGAAAGGAGACATACTGATAGCCTGCACGGACGACGCCGACATCACGGACCCGGACGACTGGGTGATTATCAACTTCAATCTCACCGGAGCTGTCACGGAAGCGACACTGGTCTCCGCACTGCAGGGCAAAATAGTGGCAGGGCCCAACATCACCTTGACAGTACAGCCAGCCGGGAGCCCCGACGCAGGCAAGCTGAGAATCTCGGCAGCGGACACTTACCCGACCATACCAAACGGCGGAGGACAGAACGGCAAGTACATAAGTGCCCTCTCAATATCAAACGGCGTCATCGCCGTGACATACACCGACCTGCCGGAAGTCCCAAACTACAAGAGGCATACCATATTCGGCGAAACGCCGACCGGCACAATGAACGGCACAAACAGGGTGTTCGTGACACAGGAAGATGCACTGGAAGCGGACCGCATCGCGGTATTCGTCAACGGCGTGCGCCAGAAGGCCGGGAGCGGCAACGACTACACGGCCACCATCCCGAGTTCGGGAGACAATGAGCATAAATGTGTCATAACGTTCGAGACAACGGCATATATCCCGCAATCGGGAGACAGCCTCCTTGTGGACTACTTAACCAAGGAAGAAGTGATACCGGCCGTGAACGCAGAATAATCCCAATGACTGGACATGGACACAAAGGTTGATTTCGGACAGGTCAAGAACAAGACGCTCAACGGACTGGACGACGTGAACGCTCCGTCTCCCGGCAACGGTTACGCGCTGATATGGGACTCCGCCACACAGAAATGGGTGCCGGGGGCCGTGTCCGGGGGCGGTGGCGGAGGAGGCTCCCTGACCGTGACGGACGACGGCAACGGAAACATATCGGTGTCTTCATCCTCCATGTCGGTCAGCGACGACGGCAACGGAAACATAACAATAAGCTTCTAATAGGATATGCCAACAAGCGAATATTTAAACACACTGACAATCAACAGCAATGGGCCTTTCAAGATAAAGAACCCGCTGCCCGTGAACTTCACGCAATCAAACAACACAATCACTTGCGACAAGACAGTAGCAGAAATCATCGCCGCACTGGAGGCGGGGAGACAGGCAATCACATTCGTCTCCGCGGCAAACATAGGATACGTGATGGCCGAGGCCAAAATTTACACGCAGGACAGCAGCAGCATGTCCGTGACGTTCATCTTCAATCTCGGAATATACTATATATCGATAGAAGGAAGCAGCGAATTGGAAAACGGCTCATGGACAAACGACACCTGGACTATCGAGAATAAGACTGCAGGACTGAACGACATAAATGGAGTAACCCTGACAAGCCCGGCATCAGGCCAGGTGCTGACCTATAACGGCTCCAGCTGGGTGAACGGCACGCCATCCGCAGCAGGGCGCGACATCACGCACATGAGGGATATAGAGGCAACAAGTTCAGGAAGTGTGTCCTTGACATTCGAAAATGCTGCGAACTCGGCGTTCATCACCTTGCCATCAACACTCAGCATAAACGCCTTGAGTCTGGAAATTACATGCAGCAACAGATCCGAAAACTACATCTGGATCGAGAACAAGACAAACGCGGATGTGAATGTATTGCTCTCCAGCTTGAATCACGGGACCGGCACGATCTATATCGGATATTATCCAGATGGCGGATTCAAAGTCCCGACGGGCAAGACGTGCGAGATCGGTTTCATAATAAACCAGAATGGCTCGGGATACTACAGGATCATAGTAACTTCGGTGAACTATCTGGTCGGAAACGTGCAATAAGCAAAATCAAAACAATATGGCAAAAACGGAAGAGAAATACTATTACTTCAAGATACGGGCGACAGGAGGACAACCTTATGAAACAATCGTGACAGCAATCCCAATAAGCGCAATCCTCAGCCGTATATACGTGGAAATGACCGACGAACAGCGTGATTTTTACCTTGCAAATCCAGACGCCTCTGTCACGGAGGTATGGAACTGCGAGCTTGAGCCGCCGTACGTGCCACCGGCTCAGGATGTGCAGGCTTACGCCGCACAGAAAGTGGCGGAATTGAAGCAGGCCAGCTATGACTCCGTGAGTGTTGACGACATGGAATGTGCGATGGCGAATGCCGTGCTTGCAGGTACTGCTATTGCTTATTCCGGTGACAGATATTATGATACGGCAGAAGCAAAGGCTGTAATGAAAACCTTCATGGATGAATCAGCTCACGCAAAGCGGGTGTTTGACACATACAGGCCGATGATCGAGGCGGCAAGCACTAAAAAGATTATAGATGATTTGTATGACGAGGCAACAGGAAAGTTATGAGACGGGAACACGACATATCACAGCCTTCAATACCATCACCAACTTTGTGGCTGGAGTTCAACGGAAATGCCTCCGACAGTTCCGCGAACAACTACACCCCGTACTATCTTGGCAATTACTCGCTGTCATATCAAAACAATACGGCTTTGATCGGGGCAGCAAGCAAAGGTCCGTACTATGCAATAGACAAATACACAGGCACCGAAGACTTCTCCATTTACTTCAGAATCTATGTGACAGAGAACATCAACAGTGTGCTGGCGATGATAGCCAATGCATACAAGAACAATCAGGAGGAGATGTACCTGGCATATAACGGCGGGCAGCTTTGGTTTTTCAATAACCCGCAGAATGTTGGAATTTGGCCCGGCATAACACCGGTGATAAACGACTGGCAGGAAATTTTGATTTTCCGTAAAAACGGAGTACTTTACTTCTACGAGAACGGTGTGCAGGTTTACAGCACTCCTTACAACTATCAGATAATAAGGTCCGGAACGACAGGAATGAGTGTCGGTAATGCAAAAAACCAGAGACCAAATGAGCGGAACTTTCGAGGATACATCGACGAGTTCAAATATTGGCATAATATCGCTATAATATGAGGAGAGAGCATTGTGTAAAATCAAGTCTTACGCCACTGCAATACATTGAATCATCAGGCTCACAATGGATTGACACAGGGGTGAAACTGAACCAAAACTCACGTGTCGTGTGCAAGTATATAATTACAGCATATCAGACAGCTATAAGGCATGGTTCTGGACCTTTCGGAGCAAGAGCCGGATATCTTAACAATGTATTCGGTGTATATTCAATCGTCAACAATGTACGTCAGTTTTCCGTATATTATGGCCAGGAAGAGCAGAATTTCTTTATCAATAGTCTACAGGGAAAGACAATCAATCTTGATGCCAACAAGAATGTATGGAATTTCACGGTAGGTACTACTAATTACAGCAAGACATTCAGTTCCCAGACATTCCAGAACCAAGGCAATCTTTATTTGTTCAAATGGGATTATTGGGAAGAACATCCTAACAACAATGGAATTGACCCAGACCTTACAGACGGAGGCATAAGAATGCTTGAGTGCGACATATACGACAACGGAACAAAAATAAGGCAATACAGGCCTAATCTTAATGGCAATGAAGCAGGACTTTTCGACGAAATCAACAACGTATTTTATGGAAATAGCGGAACAGAACAATTTTTATATGCATAATATGGACAATACAATACAACAAACAAAAGTAAGCCCATTATTGCTTGCGCTGCTTTGCGCGATTCTGTTGATGGGTATTGCATACCTGCACACACATCATGTCACCAAGCCCGTGACAATACCGCAGGCGGTGGAGCTTAGGTGGGCAGCAGATACAGCGTGGGGCAACTGGTAAAGTCAAGAGAAATGATAGAGATACGAGTCAACGGTAAAAAACTGTCGCTGTACAGCGACACGACCCTCACACTGGAGGCCAACAACGCGCTGTTCTCTTCACCGGACATTGAAGGGGACTTCTCATACCCGTTCGAGTTGCCGATAGAAGGCAACGAGATCGCGCTCGATTTCGCGCACCTGCCGTGGAGGGGAGGCCACTGCCGCGTACAATGCACGCTGTCAGCAGACGGAGTTTTCCAAACAGGAGGAGAACTGCTGCTACAGAAAGCAGGCAGGAACAGCATAACGGCGGCGGTCATAATAACGCCATATCCGGAAGGGTTCGGGAAAAGGAAACTGACGGAAAACAGCGATGAAGAGATAACAATCTCCCACAACATGGCCACACACAGGGAGGACTGGCGGCAGTTCCTCAAGGACAGCCTTGCACCGGAGTCGGACATCAAGTTCGCTCCGTTTTTCAACGACGACGGCTACGGCAGCGAGAACGAAGACTTCGGAAACTGGAACGGCCACAAGGTTCTTGCAACGGTGAATCCGGTATTCACGGACAGCCAAGGAAATCTCCTGCAGATAGCGTACCCGATGCTGGCCAGAACGGAATGCGAGAGGTTCGCACTCAAGGACAACGACGAGAACAACACACAATACTGGGAAAGGAACCAGCTGGCCATGTGCCCCCAAATCAGACTGTCCAGGATTCTGGAGATATGGTGCAAGAATGCGGGGTACCGGTTCAGAGGGAATCTCGGCACGGACCTGAAAGACACATTCATACAGACAACACTCTCTCTGGACGGCACAACAGCACAATACGAGGAAGATACAGTGGAATTCTCGGCGCGCTGCACCACGTTCACGCACCCGGGAAGCGAAGATGGCGTGAAAATGGGGAAATGGTGGATGGCCGGGGAAAGCGCAAACGCAGGATATGTAGCAAACGGATCAGCGACACTGAACAGCGGATGGTGGACGGTAGAGGTGAAAGCCTCACTGGAGAAACCTTCGGACGAGACTTTCATACTCAATAGTAAATGGGCAAAATGGCTGGAGCTGGCGGGCGCGTTCATGCTCGGGGGCGGTTCTATACCTGTGCCCGGCGCAGACCTTACGGCACTGATCATAGCACAACTCGGCAGCGACTACTACGAATTCAGCGAAGCGGAGATACACTTCGTCATATACAAAGGCAACCACACGCCCAAACAACTCGACGACGAGGCTGAAGGGGATGTTTTAAAGCACCTGACTTTCCCTGCAGCAAGCGGCATATCCCTGAACTTCGCGACAAACATACTCGTGACAGGTGACTTCGCGGGCATACCTCTGAACATAACGACATACGTCAAAACAGGAGGAATCACCCACGACAACGACATCAAATTCGCACTGGTTGACAGGGGAAGCATCGAAAGGATAAGGTTCAGAAAGCGCAGCGCGGACACGATACCAGCAGGGCTCAACATCTGGAGGAAATCTTTCAACATACCGGAGCTGTGCCCGGACACGACGAACAGCGCACTGCTCAAGACATGCCTGGACACATTCGGGCTTTGCTATTTCCCGTCAAAATCAAAAAGGGAGGCCGAGTTCGTCCCCTACGCCGTGATAAGGAACGCCAAGGCGATAGACCTCACAGAATACGAGCTGCTGGACGAGACGGAGATATCCGAACCGGAGAAGCCGACGCGCACATTCAGGCTGAAACCGCTCAAAGAAGAGTCGTACAGCGAGAAACTGAGGCTTGAGGATACGTATGACGAGCTGCCGGAGGCAATCGACCATACGGGAAAGACTATCATGATGATCAGCAGGAACACGCTGTACAAGTCGGTGGCCGCGGAATGCGAAGACGATGCGTGGAAACCGGAATGGGAGGAACTGTCAGGAAACCCTGACAAACTGAAAGTGCCCGGTGAAGACACCGGTGAAGAGAGTCTGGAACCTGCAGTGGCAGTCCCGCACCAAAGATGGTGGATGAGTGACAGCAACACAGGAAGGGAGTACCAGCACGCCGTGGCAGACTTCACAATAGGTTCGGACATGTTCAATCCGGACGAAAGGTCATCTGAACTGATACTGACACAATACAGGGGGAAAGAGACGATCAATCATGAAAGAAGGATAATACAGGAAGTGGCGGCATGGGATGCGTTTGCGTCGGTGCACGATGTCATGCTCCCGGTTTACGGCAAGGAATTCTCACTCACGGCAAAAGGCGAAAACTCTCTCGGCGAAAAGTATGTAAAGCCGGTACTTGAGCTGAAAAACCACACACAACTTACCTACAAACTGCGTGTGCCGTACGCCATGATACAGACCATTGACGCCCTGCTCCGCCCGCAAGAGAAGGATCCGCAGAACCAGACCAGGTTCATCATGATCAGGAACGTACGCAGCATTCCCCAAAAGATAACATTCCAGATCGAAAATAACGACATATCAGGCACCGTGCTGTGCCAGATAGAATCCGTCAGAACCTGAGATTGTTGAACTCCAGTATTTTCTTTGCACTGCTTTTATGTGTATAGCGTTCCGTCATCTCCAAAGAATGGTGGTCTGCGAGTTCCTTAACATACTTGGCTGGCACACCTGCCTCAAGCATCTCCGTGATCCCAGTATCTTTTAATGAGTAGAATTGGTATGACTCCGGCAATCCGAGAGCGTTCCGCATCTCCTTCCACTTTTCCGCGATGCGAGTGGGAGCGGTTGCCCGTTGCCCGGGTGCATATGTTTTCGGATCAGAGAAAATGAACCAGTCTTCCGGAAGATTACGAAGCGTGGTGAAGTAACCCATTATTTCATCAGGCACGCCAAGAATCCGGTCGCAGTGATTCTTGGCCACTGACGAAGGAATTGTCAGCAGACTGTTGTCAAAGTCGATGTTCCGGATCCTAAGCAGCATGATCTCCTTCGGCCTTATGAAAAGCCGGTAGCACAGCAACATCACATATATATATAATGGCACGCGCTCATCGAACCACAAGCGTATTCTTTCCCTGTCTGACGGAGGAATGACAGTACGTGTTTTCCTGTCAACACGGCGTTTCGGAAGATTGGCGGCCGGATTATCCTTTATATACCCGCGTTCGACAAAGAAGTCAAAAAGCAGGTAGAGGAACGCAACATAATTGTTGTATGTCTTATTGGTGAGCGGACCATTAAGGTCGGTATATTCCATATAGCGGAGCAAGTGCTCCCTTGTTATCTGGAAACAGAACTTACCGTCAAGGTGGTTGTCGGACAGGTATTTCATAAGTATGGAGCAGAACGAGCGGTACGACTTCATCGAAGAGGCGCGAACTGTCCGGCTCTTGTCATCAAGGAATTTTCCGACGCACTGCGAAACGGTTAACGCCTTGGCCGAAAGCGCCTCTGCAAACGGATTCCAACCAGCCCATAACTTTTCATCTATGGCGTGGCAAAGCAGCCTCGCGTAGCGGTCCCTGTCGGCCGTTTTGCGGATGTGGTTCACGCGCACTTTCACACGCTGCAGCTTTTCAGTCTCTGGATTAAGGGCATAGAAGTAAACGAAGCAGTCCTTCCCTTTGTGGTAAGAACACGGGCGAAAACTCAAGTAAGGAACAGACATATTTTTTTTTCCTTTCTATGTTTTTCGCATTGGAAAGGAAGTTAAACCTACTGTCTCATTTTTGTATCAGCAAAAACGCCGAAAACCATACATAGTTTTGATTTTCAGCGTTTTATGTGCTTATTGGTAGCGAGTAGGAGATTTTTTGAACTCGCTATGAGATTTTCAACTTCCTTTATATCAATGCTTTTCATTTTTGATTTTTACTGTTTTTTGGGCTTTTTTGTCTCGTTTTTGTATCAGTCACTACGAGATTAACGCTACGAAACACAGTGTTTTACAATTATTATTTAACATTCTTTAACGCTGAATTTTACTGATTTTTAGCCAGATTAGGTCCATTTTTTATTACTTTTGTACCCGTATGAGTACACAATCCTTAACTATTATTGCCCTTGTGGCAATCCTGCTCGCAGTAGTCATAGCATCCTTTATAAATTCCATGGCATTATCACGAGCCGCAAGACGGAAAGGAGCCGTTATCCCGAAAAGGATGCCTCCAAGGCCTGCTCCAATACCACTCGATTTGAGAGAAAAGCTCACGCATCACGAGCCTCCATCTGAAGATCGTTTTTTGGGCGGCTTGGGTGCCGGACGGGGCGGATTGTGTGCCGGAATAACGACACCTTCTTGTACCAATTCTTTCTTTTTTCCCATATCAGATAGATTTGAAAACATTGTTAACATATCGGTCGGCTTCGGCGACGGCCTCCGCCTCGATGCGCCGGCGGTTACGGTGAAGGAATCGGTTGACGGATGCCTCCACGCCAGTAACAGAACTGTGAAAACGGTAGAATTCCGCCTCTGCAGATTCAGGGGAGACGGTGCCGGAATAAAGATGAGCGTACAGCCGCTCCAGCGAGGATACATACTCCGTATAGAAAGAAACGACCTTGGAGATGGCAGAGAGATCTTCCTCTCGCGGCACAACGGCAGGCACACAGCAGGCAACGATAGACAACGCTGCCGTAATAATGGCAGAAAGAAATGTCACCACCGGACAGAAAGAGTAGCTGGCAGCACCAGTGACTGAAACCAACACAATGATAATATCCAGGATATTGCGAACACGACTGCGCTTGGCAAGGAAGTGTGAAAGATAAACCTCCTTCAACTTCGCATCATAAATCTCGAACCATATACGGTCGTATAATATCGGATTGTCCATAATCAATCATGCTTACTTAAATTGCTCACTATGTTGAGCAGTTCCTTTATCTGCGCGTCCTTCTCCTTTATCTGCGCGTCCTTCTCCTTGATCCTCTCATCCAATACCTCGATCTGCGCCCGCAACACATCAGGACTGTCACTGTAGTACTGACGGTTGTCGATGTTGGAATTATTGTTACCAACAACATTCGCCGCGCCTGTCACGATAGAAATCGGAGAAGTTGACGGGTCTGTTACGCGAAACCGCTCAAATATTAACTTTACAATTTTGTCGTCTATAACCTCTTGTTTGCACCAAGTCGATATCGTTTGGCGCGAAACATCGAAGATTTTTGCAGCATCTTCTTGACGCAAACCATTCAATTTAAGCAGCTGTTTAAATTCTTTTCCGTTCATAATCAATAAGTTAAAATTAAATGTGAAAAAATGTTACAATTTTGTCTTGACAAATTAGAAATAATGTCTATTTTTGCACATCTAAATTATCAAAATAACAATGGCAATTATAAAAAATAAAAAGAAGAAAATCAACACCCCGATAATAACGACGGAGGAGGCAGCCGTGATTGCTGCCAAAACGGGCTACTC
>Ga0310786_10007493_pt1 | contig 14224 bp, 9 predicted proteins | sample AusTroGonzalo_MG_FD_203881 | JGI IMG/M metagenome (GOLD analysis project Ga0310786, IMG submission 203881) | Bovine rumen microbial communities from tropical cattle in Woodstock, Queensland, Australia - Gonzalo_03 (v2) (version 2) | ecosystem: Host-associated > Mammals > Digestive system >... | reverse complement strand
GTTTTGCATCGTCCCCCCGAACTTGAAGCGAAGACGGCCAGCCGCCACGGCAAGTGGCAAAGATCAGCTCCTCGACAGAAAGTTTTCCCTTTGCGCCGTCAATGCTGTCAGCCGGATGCGCGAACATCTCCGCCAGGGAAACCTGTCCTGTGGATTCCTGCGATTCCCAAAGCGACATCGGCAGCATCTCCAGCCTTGAAATCCTGCCCGTCCCCGTGTGTTTTGTCTTGGAATCATCTTTCACGACGGAGCCCGTCAGGATGTAAAGACCTTTTTCCGAACTGCGGTCCACGGAAACGCGCACGGCATCCCATAAGACTGGAGCAAGCTGCCATTCGTCAATCAGACGCGGCTTGTCGCCCTGAAGCAGCAGAGACGGCTTCGTATCCGCGAGTTTGAGGTATCCTTCCTGAAGATCCGGATCCTGCATCTCAAGGACGCTGGCGGCCTTCTGTTTTGCGGTCGTCGTCTTGCCGCACCACTTCGGGCCGACAATCAGGGTCGCGCCTACAGAACGCAGGCGCAAATCAAGTTCAGAATCAAGAACACGCGGCAAATACTTCATCGGGACCTCCTTGGATTTCGATATAATATAGGCCGGATTCCGGCATTTGTCAAGCTGAATTTTATAACTTTGCGCTGTTTTGTTTTATTATTTTGTGCAGTTCTGTTTTGCGACTTTGCGCAAAATCATTTTATATCTTTGCGCTGATTGCCCCGATGCTGCAGAAGAAACACAGGCGTGCTCCGAGAAAATGATCCCGTCGTGGACAGGCTGGACAGCCACTGATCCTTACCCTATGGGAAACCCAGAATTACATGGTAGATGTTGCCCGGTGAAACAGGTTCTTCCACATGCGCACGCGCATGGAAAAACCCGGATAACAAGGCGAGAGAAAAGTGTTACAATCTGGGTTTCCTATTGACCGGATGTAGATGCCTGTCCATCCTGTCCAGTTGGAATACATCAAGTTCAAAAGGTCTTTTTGATATCCTGTTATTTCCGGGAATGATTCCAATGGATGTTTTCTTTAACGTTTCCGCTATATTGACCACGTATTAAAACATCCACCCAACCCGAGGAAACAAGTAATGAAAGCTACAACTTTGGATATTCTCAAAAGAATCCTTGATATGGACGAAACGATTTCTCAGGAAAACGCAGAGGGCATTTTGTTCGCGTGTACACAGACAACACCTCAAAATTCAAAAAAACGTCACCTGATCGAAGCTAGAGACGCAATGAGAATCCTTGGCGTATCACGTCCGACGCTTAAAGGATATGTGAAAAGAGGTTACATTTCTCAAATTGCTTTATCTCCGAGAAAGATTCGATTTGATGAGGAGAATATCAGACACTTTGCGGAAACCGGAGTTCAATAATGTTTTATATAACACGTCCATTTATTATCAAGTCAAGAAAACGGAAGGAGAAATAGATTTGATAAGATTTTCTACTGCAAGTATAAAATTTATTTTATACTTGAATAGTAAAAAAGAATATTATGCTATTCCATCTTATACTCTTGTTGTATATCCGGAATATCTATTCCGGTGAATTTGTAATAGCCGGAGGGAAGGCTTGAACTCCTTCGACCTCCGGGATGCAGGGCTCTCTGACATGGCTGCATCAGGGCCACGTCAGCCTCTCTCCGCTCCGGAGGATTAAAGCCCTTCCTGGCGGATTCACATGTTCAGGAGCGGAGAGATGAGCATGGTTCGGATGGAGGTGCAGTCTCCTTTCTGTACTTGGGGGAGTTGGATTCAGGCAGCGAAGATCGCGGCTTCCCTCCCGTCCAGACCGAACGCTCTGTTCAGAGCGAGGTAGCTGTGATCCATGCGCTGGGTCGGGTATTTCTTTACAGTCTCCGTAAACGCGTTCAGCAAGCTCCAGCGTGTCGGCTCACTGAACTCTTTGTGTGACGGCTGCTTGTACTCGCGATAGACGGGGAGGATGTCGGACGAGTTGATGACGCCAAGCTCAGCAGCACGCACAATGCAGCTCCGAGCCTCGTCGTCATCCTTCATGTACGCATCCTTCAGGTCCTCGCATCGCGTCTCTGTCGTCAGAAAGTCATCCTCCAGCGAAGCGACAGCGCGGGCGATCAGCTCGTTCAAATCGATCCGGCTTGTATGCTTGCGGTTGATGAGCCGAGTTCCGCCGAAAGCGAGGTTGGAGCAGACGAGGACAACGATGCCCGCAGACAAACCAACGGCAAGGGATTTGTCGTGGCTGTTACGGATTCCGATGCAGCGATGCCATTGAGGCGAGGACGAACGGGAGATTTCCATCACGCCGAACATCTTCTGTCCCTCACTGGCAAGCCCGAATCTCTCATCCTCGATGTCCCAGCTGTGAGCCTTGACAACCTCGGTTACGGCTTCGATCACGTTAATGTGCGGAACCGGACGCCAGGTATCGGTCGAGCTGGGCGTGTCGATACGCGCGACCTCGTCCCTGTTGACGTATTTCCCTTCTTCCATGATCAGCATAAATCACGCAACCTTTCTGTGTACCGCCTTGCAGCGGCTACCGTAGGCGCACTCAGCGCAGTTCATGCAGGATTCGATGGGGAGGAAGATCCCCATGTCGACAGCCCGCTCTGTCTGTCCGGCGAAGAAGACGAAGCGGTCGAAGTCATCCAGTCCACGGAACGTGTAGAACTGGTGATGTGCGGGATTCTTTGCTTTAGTGAACACGTCGAATCTGAACGTCGGGGTGACGCCGTGCTTCTTCTGGTAGGCGAAGCAGAATATCGTCGCCTGAAGATCACGGTCGGCTTTCCCTGCAGGCCATTTGGCCGAGGCCGTTTTCCAGTCGCAGATCGTTTCGTCTCCCCCGTCCGTTACGACAAGATCGAACTCACCGATAAGCGGCTTGCTGAGACCGGGCACGTCTACGCTGAACGCTTCGGCTACTGATTTCACTGTGTAGTCATCCGGCCATTCAGCAAGGGCAACATCGAGCATGTCGCAGCCTCTCTGCTCCCAGAACCAGAAATCCTCTTCCGGCTTGTACGAGATGTTTTCCGTAGCCTCGGTTTCGGCTCGGAGGTGCACGGCGAAGTTATCTTTTGCTTCTTCGATGGTATAGGCGGTTCCTTTGCGGGCACGTTCGCTGAGGACAGTATGGAAAGCGCGACCGAATGGAAGGTTTGCGCTGGTCCTTTCCGCCTCGGCGTGTTCGATGTACCGGAAGTAGTAGCGCATCGGACAGGTCAAGTAAGTCTGCAATGCGCTGTACGACCAGTGAGGCGATTCCTTCATGGTTTCGATTTCGCGTTCCATGTCATGCCGCCTTTCCGTTCAGGGTGTCAATGGCATGGCTACACTGTGTCCGGGAGAGGTCCTCCAGAGCGGAGACATTGAACCGGGCTTTCAGCTGGTCAGGCGTGTAGCCATTCTGCTTGGCAAGGTCGAGCAGGAACTTGATCTGCTTCGGAGACGCGGGAGCATCCGAAGCTTTGCCATTTCTGTTGTAGGCGGGCTTGTTCTGCTGCGATTGTGCGGACGGGACGTTTGCGGTCTGCTGTGCAGGTTCACCGTGCAGTTCCGTTTCCACACTATCCCGGACGAGCGCAAACGTTTCGCGGATTTTCGCGTTCAGCTGGTCCGGCGTAAGACCGTCAGGAAGTTCGACCTCGACTGAGGCGTGATAGGACTGGCTGCTGTATTCGGTATCAGCCGGGACCTTTTTGGAATAGGACGCATTGAGTTTGAGCATAGTGTTTTGTTCCTTTCAAAGATTGCCCCCGGCAACATTGAGCTGCCGAGGGCGTGTTGAGGTTGATGCGAGGCGTGAAGAGTTAGGCTGCGCTTACCACATGGACACGGTTGAGGGCGCGCTTTGCCTGCCGATACTCGCGGTCTTTCTGGCGTTGAGCGATGGCGAACTTGCGGAGCTTCCTGCTGATGGAAACGGATTCATCCGAGAGCAGGACCAGCTTGGATTTGAGTTCTTCGATGCTCGCCGTCAGGTCATCGAGCATGGACGGCTCGTTTTCGTGTTCATAGTTCGGGGCGGAAGTCTGCACGGGGGCAGACACGGTGTGGATGGTGTTGGTGTCGATCATGGTGGTGTTCTCCTTGCTTGAGGTTGTGGTATTGGTGTTTGTGGTGGTTGTTTCGGCTTTCTGTTCGGTTGCTTCAGGAGCGGGCTGTTCGGGTTGAACTACGGGCTGTGTGTCCGTCTGCTCGGACGTTGTCTGTTCCGCATTCTGCTCGGACTGAGCTTGCCGTGTTTTGGTGATGATGGGCATGGCGATGTTCTGACCCGTACCACCTGTGCCGACGACAGGGCCGCAAGCATCGTTAAGCTCGATCTTCCGGTGTCCGGCGTTCAGCAGATGCAGGAGGACTTCTTTCCTGACCGCGAGGCTCAGATCATCCCAGTTGTCGTCGAACTCTGCTAGGATGCTGAACAGCATTCCGTTCGAGCTTTCCAGATGCAGATTATCCGGGACTTCGGGGAGACGGCACAGCTTTACGGCGTTGTTATGCTCCTTGTCGTCCGGGATGCTCTTCAGGTAGCGCATCAGACGTTCAGCTCTGTCGTCCTGGAAACTCACATAGTGTGTGGCCTCTGTACGTTCCGGTACAACGCGCTTCCAGTCAGGATAGTTTCCCCGAATGGCCTTTGCACGCCAAGTCCAGTTCCCGAGCAGCAGCTCGAAATGCGTGTCCTCGTCCTTCTGCCAGGTCGTGATCTTGCCGGTTTCGCCAAAGGCTTTCGTGGCAAGCAGCGTGAGCGGGAACGGAATCGTGATGCTTCCGGTCGTCTCAATCTGAGCCGGGATGTTCGACAATTCCTTACCGTCCGTTGCCGTGAAGCCGTCTCCGCTGATGTTGATGCCACAGAGCACACGGCGGGGAGTCGTACATTTATCCACGAGTGGAGCAAGCAGCGACAGCGCAGACAGAGTGTCGGCGGGGAGTTCCGTGACAGTGGCATCCTGTTCCGGGATTCTTTCCTTCAGAGGGAAATGCCCCTTGACCGGAGCCATCATAACGTCATCAAAGAAGATTTCGCCACAGTCGTACTCGAATTTCAGGCTTTTGTTCTTACCGTTGCGGACAGCAAGCCGAAACTGCTCGAAATTCACAAGCGTTGCCGGAAAGTCTTCGTCCATCTCGGCGAACATCGTGAACTCGATTTCCTCGACGATATTGCGCGTCCGGAAATGCAGCGTGTTTGCAAATCCGGTGATTTCGACCGCGCGGTTCGCTTCAAGAGGAGCAGTCCGCGAGACCAGCTTCCCCAGAGCAGGCAAGGCTCCGGCCAGTTCGGTTTTGTTTAGTGTGAGTTCCATGTTTCGTTTCCTCTTTGGATGGTTGTTTCGTGTTCGATCCATTTCTTCCAGATCCAGCATCCGGAGATGAGGAAGAGGATGAATACCGCCCAGCGTACAGGCCAGGTCAGCACAGACAGGGAATCCGTGAAGGCTTCGGGCTTTTCCTTTGCCGCGATCTTCATGCCTTCTTCGACTCCGTTGCTGATCTTGTAGGCGGCAATGACGGTTCCGGCTGCCGCGCCTCCGGCTACCACGGTCTTCCACGGGACAGCACGAATGATGCGGGTTGCCGTGGGGACTCTCGGTCTGGTCCGGTGATAATGCGGAGCTGCGGATGAAGCGGCGCTCAGGAGTACCGCGAGGAGAATGAAGAGCAGTTTCATTTCAGCGCCTCCATTCTGCACGCGGTCTGGCACTCCCGAACGGACTGCTGAAGCAGGTTTTTCAGGTCCGGGCCGAGTTGCGTCTTAACCTTGTAGAGATCATACGCGCTCCATACCGTGCCGCCTGCCGCCATGACGATGCCGATGATATCGCCAATCGGAAACGGGCCGTCAGCAGCTGCACAGGCTGTACCGCCACGATAGGACACGGCGAGCCGGGCGACAATCTTTCCGAGGACGGTACTCAGGGAAGCAATCGTCTTCTTCAGGAAGAGCGCTTCGATGGAAAGCCCGGTCAGTGCGGAGGCTCCGGTCAGGGCGTAGTCGGAGTTGACCGCTCTCACGCCGTTTATGAATCCGGCAGCTGCGATGTCGCATCCATAGACTTTCGCTCCAGCTCGGCATGGTCCGACTATCGGCCCGCTTAACACGGATTCCAGATAGTCCTGCGTCTTGTGCGATCCGGTGACTTTATCCCGCGACATGAGCCAGCAGAGCTTGCACAATGCTCCGGTTCCGGTCATTTCGTCCACGACGGACGGGATGTTTCGCCGAGCTTCATCGAAATGCGGCCTCGCCTGTGCGTCCAGCATCTCGATGCGGCTGATCTGTCTCGGGGGTGTTGTGGTGACGGCTCCAGTGTGGCGACGATAGCAGCAGGAGCCGATGATGCCCAGTGCAAGGGCGGCGGTGAGTCCGGCGAAGACGAACGCCCTGCCGAGCTCGGGATGTGTTTTTTTCATTTTGTTCCTCCATTTAGGTTGGTTGGTGGTTACGGACAGCGTTTTATCAGTCCATCATATTCTTCCCTCAAAATGAGGCGAAATTAAGCTCAAAAAAGCCACTTGACCAAATATGATGAAATTGATGTCGCACTGAGGCGTTTTCCCACCGCTCCCGATCGAAGCATCCTCCGACGTCCAAACGAGGTTGTCCGAAAAGTTGTCCGAACGCCGGAAAGATATACTCCAACAGGAGAACCGAGTTCCGGGTTACTCCATGCCCTGTAAATTCTTCCGTTGACGAACGAAATGATAAGTTAGGTGAGCTGAAATCGTCAATGAAGCAGCAAAATGGCAGTCGAAACGCCAGACCAAGATTGGTTTTTCAAAAAATTCAATCAGCTTGTAATTTATCGCTTTTAAAAAGCCAAATATGCTTGATATTGTTTTGAAACATGCTATATTATTTCAAAAACAATCGTCCAAAGGAGGCTATCATGCTCGAAATCTTGAGAAAAATCTTACTGGAGTTTCAGTCTAAGGACTTGAATTACATTGCAAAGCGGGAACAGACCTTTCCGGTTGTCCCGGGGAAAGCGACTGTCATAACCGGAATGCGGCGTGCAGGCAAAACCAGTTTCTGCTACCAGAAGATGCGCGAGCTTATGGATGCAGGAACAGACAGGAACCAGATTCTTTACCTGAACTTCGAGGATGACAGACTTTCGGGGCTTCAGCTGAAGGACTGCCAGACCATCCTGGACGCATATTACAGTCTCTATCCGGACAACCGAAAGAAAGAATGCTGGTTCTTCTTCGATGAGGTTCAGAATGTGCCGGAGTGGGAACGCTTTGTCCGGCGGCTTTTGGACACCACCGACATTCACATCGTCCTGACTGGCTCATCCTCAAAGCTTCTTACGTCCGAAATCGCCACGGCAATGCGTGGCAGATCCATCAATGCCGAAATCATGCCGTTCTCTTTCCGGGAGTATCTGCAATATCGCCATGTCTTTGATACCATTCCGGAATACCTCTCCGATGATGACATCGCACATCTCCGCTATGAGATGGAGAACTATTTCCAGCTCGGCGGATTCCCCGAAGTCTATCATTCACCCGACCTGTCAACCCGAATCAAGATCCTTCAGGAGTACAATGACCTTGTAATGTTCAAGGATGTAATCGAGCGGCACAAAGTGACCAATACCGTCGCTTTGCGCCTGCTGCTGAATGCTCTGTACAAATCCAACGCTCAGAAATTCAGCGTTACGGCCTTCTGGAAAGTCCTTAATTCCGGGATGCAAGTCAAGTGTTCCAAAAACGATTTGCTGGAGTTCATGAACTATCTGGAAGAAGCATTCATTGTGGCCCGGACAAGTCTGCTCTCGAAATCAGAAAAGGCGAAGACCGTCAATCCGAACAAGGTGTACATGATTGACGTCGGTCTGGTCCGAGCAATGGAAGAGGATCCCGAAGCAAACAAGGGATGGCTCCTCGAAAACCTTGTCTATCTCCATTTGCGCCGGAATGGTTTCGCGGTCAACTACGTCATCACGTCCGACAGGAAGGAAGTGGCCTTTTACGCATTCAACAAGATCACCCGCGAAAAGCTCTTGATTCAAGTCTCGTGGTCTCTGGCGGACGAGGAAACGAGGAAGCGCGAAGTCACGCCTCTCCTGAAAGCCAGTCAGGGAATGAATATCAAGAAAAAGCTCATCGTCACCTGGAATGAAGAAGACACGCTTGAAGAAGGCATTCAGGTCGTTCCGATATGGAAGTACCTGATCGGGCGTTGCTGACACGGAGCCGAACGGTGTTTTGAAGATCACTGTCTCGGAACCATCAGGAGGGAACTCCGCGGTTTCCGCCAGCCTCGACAACTACGGCGAGGGAAGTAACAATCTTTCTTCCAACATCATTTTCACGCGCTTTGTGCCTCCTTTTACCCTTTTTCCCAGGCATTGATCAGCTCAATTTCAATACACTTGTAATTGATTATCCTCAAAAATTATGTACTTTTGTTGATTTTGTGCTTGTAATCGCAGCTGCATAGTGCTATTTTATATGCAAAATCTGTTGTAAAACATCAACTCTACAAAAGAATGGAAAGCCATGTCCCGAACGACAAAAGGTCGTCTTTACAAGCGAGGAAAGAAAGGCTTTTATTATCTCCAGTATTACGTCAATGGCAAAGAGCATCGCGAAGCCTTGCGGGATGAACATGGTGAGCCGATCACGAAAGTGGAAGCCGCTCGGATCGCCGCCGATCGAATCCTTGCACCGCTTCGTTTCAAAGATGAAGAAAAAAAGCGCCGGACACTTGTAAACGAGCTTGCCACACTGGAATGGAAGGCCGAGGCTGCCGCTGCCGATTTGAAAAACCGGACAGCAACTCTTGCCAATGCCTGGGAGATTTATTTGAAAAGCCCGGGTTGTCCGGATACTCTAGTCAGATACGGTATGGAACCGCCGATAAACAGTCGCGCTTATATCGCAAAAATGTACTACAGGATGTTTTTGAACTGGATGAGAGACAATCACCCGGAAATCAGCCTTTTGAGCGAAGTTTCCGAGGAAATGGCACTCGAATATTTAGCTGGTTTGAAGGAGAAACATGGCGACAGCGGATATGTGATCAATATAAAAATCCAGGTGATAAAAAAGTTGTACTCAGTCCTGCTCGAAGATGAGAAAATAACCATGAAACAGAATCCCTTTCATCGGATAAAATCAGTAAAAAATACGCAGGTCACAAAAGAAGCGCTTACGATCGATGAAGTCAAACGACTGATCGATGCCGCTGAGGATCCCGAATTGCGCCTGCTTGTGATAATCGGATTCTGCACCGGGTTGAGGAGAGGAGACTGCTGTACGCTCCAATGGGACGAGGTGGACCTGGATCATCGGATCATTTCCAGACTCCCAAACAAGATGCGGAGCCGAGTTCAGAATCCCGAAAGCGTCAGAGTTCGGATTGGTATCCCGCGTATTCTGCTGGATGAGCTTACCGCTATTCCCCTGAAAAAAAGACAGGGACCAGTTTTGCCGGGACTTTGCGAGGCCTATAACAAGAACCGGGCTCGAATTGCTTCCTGTATCGAAACGTTGTTCAGAAAAGCAAAAATCGAAACAGTCAAGCCGGGGAGCAAAAGCGCGCAGCACCCGCACGGGATCGTAGTCAAGGGGTTTCACTCTCTGCGGCATACCTTTGTCAGCCTGAGCGCTGAATCCGGTGCCCCGCAACATGTCATTCAACGGATCGTGGGACACGGCTCGCCTTTGATGACGATGCACTATACCCACCTCGGAAACGCCGATCTGCTGCGAAGCGCCGATATTCTGCCGGATTTACCGACAAAAACAAAGTCGGACGAAACACCCAAAAACAACAGAAAAGCCAAAAAGATTCGTGTTTCTTCTGAAAAGCCGGACCAGACAAAAAGCGAGCAGAAAGAACTCTTGGCACTTTTTGAAACGCTTTCCCCAGATCAAATACATGAAATACTAAACCATTATCGTGGTGTTTGAACTTAAAATGGTCAACCAGAACAGTTTCGTATATTTTTTATGAAATAATACTACTTTTCTATTTTGTGCGTGTAAAGCTGAGGAGAAATTGAGTTTAACAGCATGAATCCAGAGGAAAACAGACTGTTAGACAATCACTTCGTTGAAATCGACCGGATCACTCGAATCAAAAACAACGATCATCCCTTTTTTTCACGGCAGGAAGCTGTAAAACGGCAGAAAAGACGATTTCAAACGTTTTTTTGCGTGGCGAGGGAGATTTTGTTGAGCTCAAAACCAGGCAAAAAAGAACCATTCGCAACTTTTTTTATTTTTTTTCGCTTTTTTTCTTGACTTTTTCGGATTACCAGTGTATTGTAATGATAAGATAGAGTATCGCGCACAAAGAAAAAAAGCGCTTTGATACTCACTTTTGAGCTCAAAATACAATATTTGGAAGACCGGACATGACAGAATCGTACAACACGACATGCATGCAGAGGCATCTCATCGACCGTGGGACAACTGTGCCCGCGTCGCTTCGTGTCTTCACGCCTGACGACTTTTTCCAGGCACAATTCAAGTCCACTTCCGCTTCGACGCGTCCCGACCTCACGTTCAAAGGCTCTTCCCTCATGGAGGGTCGCCAGATGAACGATGCTCGCTTCTCTATACGCGCGCAGGCACCCGCCGTTGTTCAATCTCTGTTCAATTCCTCCTCAGCTTTCTGCGTCGGTGGGGATTTGTCCACGTCCTTGTCGGCGCTTTCCCTTTCCCTCCGTGCTGCCGCGGAGTTCAATGCCGCCTCAGCGGAGAGCCTGCTTCTCCGTGCCGTTGCAAAGCACGGCACTGCTGCAGTGGAGGGCTTGCCCTCCCTCGTGTCATCGCGAAGCACGACACTTTCGCAGTGGAGGCCCTGCCTCCCTAACCTTTCCGCCACCTGCATCTCAGAGTATCCCGATTACGCACATTTCTCCTCCAGTGTTCCGCTCATTCGCGTTCCGGGTCACGACGGAATGCAGCCCTGTGCCAAAGCAAAGTACGGAACAACTTTTGCGGAGGGCTTTGCCTTCTTCTCTGTGCCGGGTTTGCTCTGCGATGCAGGGTGGCGTTTCCTTTCTTCGTCCGTCGCCATTACGGTCTCGGCCGACTGGATGCGTACGCGTTCCTATTTCTCCTTCTCGCGTACGGCGTCCGCAAAGTTCGAACGGTTCCGTGCCGTTGCCGCCTTCCGTTCCGTTCACCCCTCCATGGAAAGGGCCCTGCGGCTATGACACGCTTTTCCTCTTTTAATAAATATACGCATGCGAAAGCTCAACAAGAGGTCTTCGCCCAGCTCGAAAACGCCGGGCGGAGGTTTCCTGTTGTGTTTTCGCATTTTCTTTTCACCTATTCAAATGATAATAACACCAGGAAAGGAGCTTACACACAACTCTCTCATCCCGCGTCCGGCGATTTCGCGCGCCGGCTCTCACTCAACTCAACCAAGGAGGTCTCAAACTCTCTTCCTGAATCGGGGACTTGCTCCCATTCGTTTTTTACTCGTCAATTAGCAATTTCTTTTTCATAATTTCCTAACAAATTAACAAAAGGAAACAAAATGGCTTACACGTATCTTATCAATGCCGATTTCACATCTGTTAAATCTCCGTTCCTTTACAAGGAGGGGGAAGAAGAATATACTTCGTATGTTTTTAACGATACTGCCCGCAAGAAACTTTGGCGCATGCTCGAAGGGGAAACCGGAACCGGCAAACTCTTCGCCAGCACTACTACTTATACGCTTGACACCCCTATCGACCTCTATGGCACCTGGCACATCACGAACGAGGCTGTTAAGATTGAGGCCAAAACCGACGTTCAGAATGGTGAAAATATTGTTAATGGTTCTGTTCTGACTCCGACCGGCTATGGTGTTACGGCGATTAATGCCACCGAAGTCAGTGTGTTCACTAATTTCGGTACCCTCAACTTCACCGCCACGTCCGATGTGGATGGTGGTGATCCCGAGCCCGCTGAAAGCCTCACCTTCACGGCCAACGCGTTCACAAACAGCGGCACACTCAACCTCACCGGCGACGGCACCGCGGCCTTGACGTTCACGGCCAACAGCTTCACCAACGAAGCGGGCAAGAGCGTTTCTATCAGCAATGCGGTATTCAATGGCGGCGCCGTTACCAACAACGGCACCTTCACCGCCTCCAACACCAACAAGATTACCGGCACCTTCACCGGAACCAGTTCCATCAATCTTTCCGGCGTTCTTTCCTACGATACGAATATTGCCGGTACGTCCGCCATCAATGTCACTACCAAGGGTCTCACTCTGGGGACCGATAACACGAATGGTGCCAGTGTCTCCGGCGGCGCTCTGACGGTCACCAAGGCCGTTGTCCTGAACAAGGGTGCCTCCCTCTCTGTTGCCTCCCTCGACCTCAACGACAAGAATATCACTCTGAACGATGCTTCGCTCACAGTCACCGGCACCGCTACGCTGGCCTCGGGCAAATACATCTATGCGAAGGGTACCAGCACAATCAATATTGCTAAAGAAATGGCTGGCGCCGGTTACGTCATCCTGTATGACGGAAGCATACTGACGAGTTCCACGATCAATGGCGTAGTGAAAGTCCGCGCTGCAGCCGCCGAGGATGTGACCCTTTCCGGTACAAACACGATTGGTGAGCTCTATGTTCTGCAGGGCACCAATGCGGGAAACCTCGAGCTCGGTGTTACCGTTAATGGCTCGCTCACTGCTGGTACCATCCGGGTCTATAAGACCAGCTTCGTCGATGATAAAGCATCTTCTTTCAAGGCGGATGAACTCATTGTCGCCAATGACGGCGCGTTCAACGTCTCCGCGGTTGCATATGCCGGTCCGAGAACGCTCGCGATCGGCAAGATGGTTCCCGCTACCGATCCGGAAGACGATCCCACCCTCGTCGGCGGCCTCACCGGCACCGTTACTGTCGGCCCCAATGTCACGTTGAATGGTATTGCCATCTATAAAAAGGTCGACACGGCTGCGGTGGATTTCGACACCAGCACGTTCTCTGCCGGAGCTTCACTTTCCGGCGACAATGTGATCGACGCTAATGTGACGGTCAAAGCCGGAGGAAAGCTTACTCTTAGTGGCGGCGCCTCCCTGTCCAAGGTGGATAAGCTCACGATCGACAATACTGCCTGGCTTTATATTGCCACCGACGGCTCGCTGAGCGCTGAGACGATCGAAATCGGTACTCCTTCTGCATATGGCGGCGGGCTGACCGTCACCAACGGTTCTGTCACAGCGACGAAAGTTACCGTTGCTGACGGCGGCGGTGTTTTCAAGGTGGATGGCGTTTCGGGCAGCTCCGTGAATATCAAGAATCTTATCGGCAATCTAAAGATTACGGGCTCCGCGTATGGCAATGCGAAGATTACGGGCAGCAACATCGCGAGCGAAAACGATGATGGCACCGTCACTCTCACAACCACCACCAACGGCGTCACCTTCACCGGCACGAACAGCATCGCCGCCGACATCAAGAACCAGACCGCGACCATCATCGGCGGCGTCTTCACCGCCGGCAGCGTCAAGAACGAAGGCGACGGCAGCAGCCTCACCACCGCCGACGGCGCGCAGGTGAAGATCGACGCCCTCGACGGCAATATCACCCTCGGCGCCTCCCTGAAGAACTCCAAAATCACCGCTGCCGCGGCTGCCACGACCAAGACGCTCAAGGCTGAGGCCGCTCTGACCCTCACCGGCAACAACGAGTTCAAGGGCGGCGTTACCCTGGACGCGGCCGGTCAGGCCGTCACGCTCGCCGGCATCGACGATGCGACCCCCGTTCTCACCATTGACTCCACCGCGAACATCGTCACGGCTGCCTCCGTGCGCGGCGTCTATGTCGCACCGGTCGATCCGGCTCCGGGCACTTACAAGGCTGCCACCATCTCCGTGATCGCTCCCACGACTGCGTTCGAGAGCGACTACATCCAGCTCGTTGCCGCCGCGATCGGCGACGAAGTCGACTACCAGTTTGCCGGCACCAACGGCGAGAAAACCATCACGGTCGGCGCCGGCACGGAAGACGAGCAGGTCTACTCCCTCGTCAAGTTCGCCGACACTGGCCTCTTCCTCTACAAGGGCACGTATAACCAGAATACCCTCTACGTCAACCCCGATTACTCCGTTAAAACAACGGGCCAAGTCGTAGACGGCCACATCAAGGGCTACAATGCCTTCGGTGACGTGGATGAGATCACCCAGCTCGCAGCTGATGTCAAGGGTCGTACGGTCTTCAAAAACACGACTGCGATTTCTCTAAAAGAG
>Ga0310786_10007492_pt1 | contig 14225 bp, 5 predicted proteins | sample AusTroGonzalo_MG_FD_203881 | JGI IMG/M metagenome (GOLD analysis project Ga0310786, IMG submission 203881) | Bovine rumen microbial communities from tropical cattle in Woodstock, Queensland, Australia - Gonzalo_03 (v2) (version 2) | ecosystem: Host-associated > Mammals > Digestive system >... | reverse complement strand
GATTATTGGTGATTTTCGACTTGAGAACCGTTCTCTCTGTTTCACCTTGCTGGTTATGATAACTGATAGCACAGTCCAGCTTGGTTGGTAAGCGCTGAGCCTCTGTTGCATTACTATCGTTGGCCAGAACAGGTGCAGTGACCAGATAGATATCATAACCAATGTTTGAAAGGACATTTTCAATGTTGAATATGACCGAGTGATTCTGAGTTGTTATGTTCTGTTTGAACTCTACGAACTCATTACTCCAAACCTTATTATGGAAGCGATTGTCATTCAGAACCTCACATTCTACTGCAGTGATGGTCGGCTCCAAATCGCCCTTGCTGTTTTCCTTCTTACTGACTTCTTTGATGGCTGTATAATCTTCTGCTTCGATTATAATCCACCGATTGAAGGTGTTCAGTTTGTTAATCTTCCAATTATCAGACTTCATGACAATACCATTAGAACACTCAACATTCTGTGTGTCAGAGAAGATACCAGTTGCAGAGTAAGGCTTCTGAGTGTTTTCAGCAGATTTGCCACCAAACTGATAGTAATGAAGATTCTTGTTACCCCAGTAGCTTTCGCGGTAGATGTATGTCTCTGCTGCACTGGTTGACAAAGCCGAGTCCGTCAGATGGGCATCTGAGTTCATGGTGCGGCTGAATATCGTACCATCGACAATAGCTATACGTGGCATGGTGTAAACCATTGAGTCGCGGAATCTGACGTTATCATCATAGTTGAAATATGGTTCATATTCCTCTATCAGTTTCTTCCACTCCTCATTGGTGGGAGCAACCATCCAGTAAGTACTGTCTTCTTCGTTAGTATAAGCCCATAAGTAATCCCAAAGGTCGTTCTGCTGGACAAATACAGAGTCAAGATAAACAGTTTTACCATTCTCTATGCCACCGGCAACGCTTCGTCCAGGTATAAACTCCTTGCGATAGAAGCGGGAATTATAGAAGAAGCTTGCAATACTGTCAAGATCGGCGTCTTTACGCAGGTATTCAAATACGGTGGGGAAATACTTTGCTTTGCCCTGAATCGTGAAAAGGACACCATTTGAATAATGCTGGTTGGACGACAAAATAGCGTTGTCGCCGAATGCTTTGGCTGACAATATCGTCTTCTTACCATTCATCAATACCAGGGAGTCGTTGCTCGTTGTAGCAATAGAGTGGTTATACATGGCGATATGGTTCTGTATAAACTCCTTGATAACAGTGTTGTCGTCCTCAACAACCTTGCCTTTTTCTGCATTGTAGGCAGCAATGAGCTCTTGGGCCTCCTGAGCAGAGAATTGCTCGTTGGTTGGTGCAAAGACTGTGAACACCTGACTGCTAGCTAATGCCTTGTCATAACCACAGGCCTTGACAACACTGGCAAAGTTGCTCAGGTTATTATTCTCGTTGATGGCCTGCCAAAGTGATGCGTCACTCATGCCTTCACCTTTTTTGTCATAGTGGTCATCCCAGGTGTCAGCACAGGCCGCGAAGGTAAGGGCTGCGAGTGCAAGCCCTAACACCTTGCTATATATTTTATATCTTTTCATCATTGTCAATTTTCAATTATCAATTGTCAATTATCAATTTTTTAGAGGTCATCCTCCATCTCGCCGTCACCGTCAACGCCATAAACGCTCTTTGGTACCAACTCGAGGAAGTCGAGTGCGAACTCATTGTTGTTACCTTGCTTACCATCGGAAGCCACACGGATTCTCAAGTAATGGTCCTTCGTTGAATCCAGATAAGTCTGGCTGATGATTTTACGGAAACCGATATTGTATACGCAATCATAACCCCAGTTACCACTACCGCCATTATCACAGTACATGGAACGCGGATAGGTGTAAACACCGAGGTTCTTCATGGTCTTAACGTATTCAGCCTTTTCTTCAACGCTCAAATTGTCGTATTCATCAATATCGCTGATAAAGTCATCACCCATGTAGTATTCCGAGTCCATATTCTTGGTCATATCCAAAGGAATACCCTGTGGTACACCGTCAACGTAAATTTGAGCAACACCACGAGATTCCTGCGATGTGAAGCCAAGACGTATCTGCCATTCGCCGTCGAATGGTACTGGTGGCAGACGGAATGTGAAGTCATAGTTGCCTTTGAGGGCAAATTCGTCCCACATATATATATTATACATGGCAACAGGTCGTCTCCAGGTAAACTGGCAGTTGGTGAATGTAACACCGTCAAGATAACCCTCTGGGAACATCACGCTACGGCCGTATTTCTCTTCACCGCTATTTGACTGCCAAGGGTCTCCTAAGATACGCAGTCCATTGGTGATAAATTCAGGGAAGACCGTATTGAAGTCCATGCGGATACGTACGTTCTGAATCTTATCCTGAACATCTTTGGAAAAAGCTACGATGTCATCGACATAGAAATAGTGGCCGTTGATACCGTCGTGTTTGTATTCGTCTTCTTTGGGCTCAATGCGCTGACCCAGGAAGTGGAACTTCTCATCATAACGGCGGTTGACAAAACGATCGCCTCTCTTGCTACCACCACGATATGCTGACACAGTGACCTTTTCTACCTTGATCATTTTGTGGGGTAGGAGGGTGTAATGCCAATCGACAGGATTGACAAGTTTCTCGATAACACCGATAGCACCTTCAAAGTTTGGCTTATTAGTAACCTCCTGAGGAGTCAGGTCGTCGGCACCGGCAGCAATCTTGTTCAGAATATGATACTGAATGAAGCGGCGTAGTGGATTGATATTACTTGTCAGGTGGTCGAAATCGTGTCCCTCCGAATTGACATCGTCAGGATAAACAGGATCATAAATCTGACAAGCCAAATCATAGAGTCCTTTGATATCCGTGATATTATACTTTTCTTTTAAAACAGAGTCTGGCTCAATAAAGAAAGTATAGCCATATTTCTTGGTCTCAGGCCAATAATAAGGCTTGGGATTTGTCTCGTAGTCACCTGATTTAAGATAGGTGGGATTTCCTCCGAGCTTTTTGTAATCATAGTCAGCATCTTCGACCAGCAATACGTCATTAATGACATTTGTTTTTACGAGGGCTTCATAGAAGAGACTGATTTTTGGATTATCACGCATCAGGTCTGTGATATAGCTGTTCGACTTCTCGATGACCCTGTCAATGGGCTGCATGATACCATTCTCTACTGAGTCATCTTTCATCTCAAACTTAATCTTTGCCAAACCTTCCAGTACGATGACGGCATTACTGTCGTTGTCGAAACCTGGCTCGGTAGCCAAATAGCGGCTTAACATGTTTACTGATGGCAGTTTATGGCCAATCATATCAAAAGTCGTGTACATGTAAGCCACCAAGTGCGTACGAGCTATGGTGTCACAGTCTTCATTGCTCAACTGTGATACACTGGTAAAGCCACGTCCTTTCAGGTATTGGTCAACAGCATCATTATTGGGAGCAAAACAAGTGTAGTGACCATAAGCAGCGAGGAGGTCCATCAGACCGGCTCTTTCAACAATCTCTGCGAATTCACTATATTCTGGGCGATTCTTCAAGTAATCGCTCATCATCTCACCTGTGAAGGTGTAGAAGTACTCACTGTCTGGCTCGTCCGAACAACTGGTCAGCATCAGTGGGCTGATGGGAGCAAGCATCGCAAGCAGAAGACCTCCCACAATTGTTTTGAATATATTCTTACGTTTCATAGCGTTCATTATTATTTAGTCGTCTTCTTGTAACTCTCGTCTTCACCACTGCTAAAGGCAGAATTCTGTACAAGGTTCTTGTTGACCTTTATTTCATCGAGATTATAGGGCCAATAGATGGCATCCATCTTAGACAGATGGTTGCTAATCAGGCCGGATCCTGTCGTGGCTTTCTGCAAAGCAGCAGCTTTCAGTATCGAAGTGTTGCCGTTGCGTTGTGAGACGCGGACAAGGTCAAACCATCGCTTACCCTCGAACATCAGTTCGCGCTGGCGTTCCTGAAGAACCAGATTTTCCATATCGCCCTTGTTGGTATAGTTGCTTCTGACGAGCGTGTCCTGAAGCAGAGTCTGGCAGATAGAGCGCTTGTTAACGGCATTGACCAGCCAGAAGGCTCTGTCAAGTAGCGACTTGTTATAATCGGAAGCTTCTGCATCTTCACCTCCCTGAACCATTTGGGTGAGGGCTTCAGCCTTCATCAGCATGATGTCTGAGAGACGGTAGATAATCCAGTTGGAGCCATTCTGGTTTTCGGTATATTTCGAGTCATACGATGCTGTTGGTGTCGTACCACCCGAAGCACTGATGTCAATCGACCTGGTTGTGTACTTGTGGATGGCTTGGTTGCTGCTACTACTACCGTTACCCGTGTAAGTATGATTGATATAGATGCGGGCATCAACCATCTTGTTCTTATCGGCATATACCTTGCGGTCCGTTCCTGTGGCCTCAATCTGAGCGTAGATATAATCCGATGGAGCTACCAAGCCGATAGAAGAACGCTGGTTGCCGTAGAATGAGTTGACGGCACCGTTGGCAATCATACCAGTTCCTTGCGGATCGTCACTGAAGACCAACTGGAAAATGATTTCCTGGTTGACTTCTTCTGTATAATTTCTGTCTCTACCGAACAAGATAGTATATGCATCACCGTACCAGTTGGTCTGTCTTGAATTGCTAACCAGAGGGAATCCGTTGAAACGGTCTATGTCGTTATCACTTGAAGTGGTAGTGGTACGCTTCTGACGGTTCTCTTCGTAAATGGCTTTTTTAGAATCAATCACCAAATCAGCATATTGAATACACTTCGGGTAGTCCTGCTTCCAAAGGTAGAGCTCGCAGAGTAGGGAATGAATGAAATCCTGTGTGATACGTCCTGTCTGGTAAAGCTCCTTGGTTTCAGGATAGCGTTTCACAGCCTGGTTTTTCACACTTTCCAAATCGATGATCAACGAGTCAAGCACTGCGTTAAACTTCGTAGCGGGCAAATCCATGGTCTGATCGTCATCAATATACGGCTCTCTTGAGAAAGGTACATCGCGGAAGGCACGAATCAGATAGAAGTAGCAAAGGCTACGGATAGCCACCATCTCAGCGATATTGGCCTTTAGCTCACTCTGCGTATAGGCGGGATCTGCTGCGGCAACGTCTGGTGCGAACTTGATAACAGTGTTACAGCGGTTGATGACTGAATAGAAATCTTTCCAGTCGGTGTAGCTGTTCTTGGCATCAATATTCTCTTTCAGGATCTTCTCAAGATTGCCATCAGACTGGACATTGCTGCCCGGGCCAATGTTATCGCTGCGGAATTCTCCCCAGACCATCATGCGCTTAATGACGGCTTCCTCCTGCAAACCAGAATAGCATCCGGCAATGACGGCTTCTACGTCGGCTTTCTCATTCCAGAACTTATCGAAGATAATCTCGTTCTGTGGCTCTATCACCAAGAAGTCAGAGCAGGCAGAGAATCCGGCTATTACGCAAAATGCGTAAACAATATTGTAATATAGTCTTTTCATAATCATAATCTCTTTAGAACTCAACAGTGATACCTAATGTATAAGAGCGTGAACGCGGTGTCTGCGCATTATCAATGGCAGGAGCGTAGCCGCCACTCGAAATATCGGGGTCTACACCAGAATATTTGGTGATAATGAATGGGTTGTTGGCACTGGCGTACAGGCTGACGCGGTTGACACCTGCCCATTTCAGATACTTCTTACGAATGGTATAGTTCAGCTGAACATAATTCATTCGCAGATAAGAACCGTCTTCTACGAAACGGTCGCTCACCAGGGTGTTGTAGTTCGAGTTTTCACCGTACATAGCGCGTGGAATAGAGGTGACGTCACCTTCCTTACGCCAGCGGTAGTTCACAGCCTGACTCTGGTTGTCGTTACCAATCATGGCTTCGGCATGCAGACGGGCCTTGTTCAGAATCTTGTTTCCTACACGGTAGGTAAACTGAGTGCTCAGGCGCCAGTCACCATAGTTGAAGGAGAATCCGAAACCACCGGTGAGTTTAGGCAGTGAAGAACCCAAGTACACGATATCAAGTGCGTTGATCTGACCATCGTGGTTGACATCCTCATAAATGGCATCACCACCATTGAAGCGGTAGTTACGGCCTGTGGCATCGTTGGTGTAGTTGAACATCATACGCAGGGGATCGCCCTTAGCGTCCAAGATGACATCGCCATCGGCATTCAAAGCCACAGGGGCTGTCTTGCCATCTGCCAAGAACTGCTTCTGCTGATCTGGAGTCAAGCTCTTGAAATAAGAGTAATTATACTGGTAAACGCCCTTGAAGCGGAAACCGTAGATGGCACCCAATGGGTTGTGCAACTGTACGCGCTGCAGGCTCTCGTCGTTCTTAAAGCCATAGACGGAGTTCAGGTTGTCCAACAGATTCGGGTCGAGTTCAAGCAGTTCGTTGCGGTTGTTACCGAAGTTGGCATTCATGTCCATCCAGAACTTCTTGCCGATGGTAATCATGCGGTTGGTGTTGATGTGGAACTCCCAACCTGTGTTGCGCATCTTACCGTTGTTGCGATAAGGTATGGTGGCAAAACCAGAGTTAGAGGGGATACGGAAATTCTCCATCAGCATATCGGTGGTTGTCTGAACATAACCCTCGATAGTAAGGTTGATACGGTCGTTCAAGAGGCCGATATCAATACCGCCGTTCCAGCTCTCAACAATCTGCCACTTCATGTCCGAGAGTCGGATGTTATTGGGTTTCATGGCCTGCATGTCGATATAGCGGTTGGTGGATCCGTACTTTGAGGTGTAAAGGTAGTCCTGATTGGGTTGGTTACCCACACGACCCCAGCTGGGACGGATAGCAAACATAGACAGCCACTTGCGGGTTGGTTTCATCCAGGGCTCATCGCTGATAATCCATTTCAGTGATACTGATGGGAAGTAACCCCAGCGGTGACCAGGACCGAACTTGGTAGTACCGTCGGCACGTAGTGAGGCATCGATGATGTAACGTTCCTTATAGGCATAGTGGGCGTTTGCCGTGAAGTACATAGAGCGCCACTCGTTATAGCTGGATTGCATATTGGTAATCTGACCACCACCCTGTGTGCTGGTGATGCCAGTAGCTACACCTTGCTTCTCTTCTAACTGTCCCGTAGATGAACCGCTGGTGAGTTCGAAACGACCCAGAATCATGAGCGAATGGTCTTTGTTCTTGAAGGCGGGTCTGAGAATCAGCTGCTGCTTGGTGTTGAAGGATACGCTCTTCGATGAACTGTCGTGAGTCGTGTTGACGCCACTGTTCCAAGAGACAGTCTTCAACTCCTGAGGATAGTATTTGTTCTCGTATCTGTTGTTGATATTCATCAAGACTGAACCACGATAGTCAAGTTTCCAGTGGTCTTCGTCCATACCTAACAACTGGTACTGAATGATGAGCTCAGGCTGCATGTCGTAGGTGGTCTGCTGGTTCTTGGCCAAACGAGCAGAGGCCACGGGGTTCACCAAGTCCTTCTGGTTGCGGTCGAACACAGAGCTGGCGCTCTGAAGCATCGTGTAATAAGAAGAGGTGTTTTCTCCAGTTACAGGATCCTGTTCATAAATGCTCATGTTTGGCATCTTACGCATGGCGATGGACAGCAAGTCGTCAGAGTTGCGGTCGTTCTTCGTGTAGGTCATCGAGAAGTTTGTGCTGACACGAATACGCTCACTGACATTATAGTCAAGGTTCACACGAGTAGAGAAACGTTGCAGTTTCTGTTCTATCATGGTACCCGTCTCATGGTCGTAACCTGCACCGATACGGAAGAGGGCTTTCTCGCCACCACCGGTGATGGTCACATAGTGGTTCTGACGAAGACCCCACTGGGTGACAGCATCACGCCAGTCAGTATTGTTGTTGTACTGTTCGTATTCAGAGAATGAGGGATCGTAGTTCAACTCAGGAATATTGGAAGCACTACTGCTCTGCTCAGGGTTGAAATAAGATTCCTTCAGCAACATCGTGTAGTCGTCACCGCTCAGCAGGTCATAGCCCTTAGGCTGGTAGGTACCTGTCAGCTTCAGTGAATACTGCAAACGGGGTTTACCACGAACACCACGTTTGGTGGTGAGCTCGATAACACCGTTACCACCCTGTGAACCGTAGATGGCAGTAGCTGCAGCATCTTTCAGCACACGGATGTCGGCGATATCCTCCGGGTTGATGTTCAGCAGTTCGGCGAATTGCTCATTGTTGGCACCAGCCATATCGAAGTTGGTGAGATTTACCTCGCGTACATTACCGTCAACAACGATGAGGGGGTTAGAGTCCGTCAGGGTTGAGAGTGATGAGGCACCACGCAGACGCATGGTAGAACCAGCACCCAGGTCACCAGAGTTACCGATGATATCCAGACCGGCAATACGGCCCTGGATAGCTTCGTCAATCGTCGTAAAGGCCATACCTTCCACATCCTTCATGGAGAAGGTCTGGGTAGCGTTGGCCACTTCTCGCTGTGGGATAGGCAGACCGTTGCTCAATACACGGCGCTTACCCTTGACAGTAACATCCTGCAGCTGGGTAGCTGAGGACAGGACGATTTTGTAGTTTGTGCGGTTGATAGGATGGGTAACGGTCTTCGAACCGACATAGCTGAAGCGAATTCTGTCCTTCTGGTTCTTCACTCTCATGGTAAAGTTACCGTTCAGGTCAGTGACGGTTGACTCGATAATACGTCCGTTGCCGTCAATCTCGCAAACAGTAGCACCCATCACGGGGCCCATTTCATCGCTTACATTTCCATGGACCGAGGATATTGTTTGTGCACTGACGGCTGTTGCGGTCATCAGCGCAAATATCATGATGAATAATCTGAGAATTCGCATACCTTACTGATTTTTGAGTTTATTAAGTTTTTCTTTCCATGGAGTCATCTCTTCGGGCAGAAGCACGCCGTCAATCTGATGGACGACAGCATCCGATGCCATGTAGCACACACCAGTGCCCTTGAACCAGTATTCACGGCAGATGCGGTTGAAGAGTCCATCCGTCTTAACGACATTGCGCTTGTTGCCAAGAACGTCCTTAACCCACATCTGGTTTCCCTCGTTGTTAACAATCAAAGGTAAGAAACGACCGGTCTCGAGATTACGTCTCATGGTTTCGAAAGAATTCTCATATTTGTTGTTCTCAGGAGCCATACCAATCAGAATGGCATGGTCTTGTACGTGATAGCGGACAAAGTTGACAATGATGTCCTTAATCATGGCCTGAGCTTTTACAGCGAGTTCCTCAGAACCCCAGACTTCTTCAGTCTGAGCCTCATAGTCTTCCCATGTCGGCAGCAGACCATCGTCAATCAGCTTCTGGATGGCGCTGTTCGTCGGCACATAGATGGTATAGTTGTAGTTGTCGAGCAGTTTCAGGTTCTTGCTGCCCTTCTTCTGCATACCGGCGGCGTAGTTGTTCTTTGTGACGGTAGTTGCAAACAAATCAGCAACATCATAATTCATCAGCTCTAAGAACTTCGAGAACTCCTCGTTCTTTTCCAGTGTCAGATAGACAGACTGATCAGTTGTCAAAGGCATCTGGTCGTTGATGATATAAGATTTACCATTGTTTTTCTGGTAAATGTCCGATGGATTAACGGGAAGTCCCTGGTTATGCTCGATTTGCCAGCCACCGGCAAAACACAGACGATTCTTGTCGTTTTTGAATACGCGGATAGGTGTGCCACCTTTTGACTTGTAGTATTCGTGGCCATCCTCAACATCGCCGACGATAATCAACTGATCCATCATACGCTTCAGACAGTCACTAATGACGTCACGGTCCGTAACTTCCTTCCTTGAAACGCTTTCATCGATGGTAATCTGTCCTTTCTCATCGATGGTACATTCATAACGGTAGGCCCTCACTTTCCCAGCTTCACTGGTCCTTGTTGGGTCGTACCAGAAGGCCAAAACATTCGGAGCTTCCATACCGTTCTTCTCACTGCCGTAAGTATAGGGGTCAAGATACCATAACATGGCATCGTTCGACGGCAGAATCAGACTATATTTCGAGTCCATAGAAAGCAGGTAGGGCAGGAAGTTCAGCTGATCGATGGCCCAGTAGATGACGTTCATCGTCGTTGGGTGAGCCAGAGCGGGATAGGCTACAGACTGGAACTCTGCAGGGGTGAACACCTTGTTGGTCATATAGACTACGCCATTACAACCCATGAAGCAGGATTCTACATCTCCAGTTGTAATTCCTATAGGTTCCTTGGCATCATTGAGTACAAGGTTGAATTTTGAAGGAATAGCTTCCGTAAATACGGGAAGCATGTTAACCTTGATAAGCTTAGCAAGTGTGGCATCTGGAAGACTGTCAATCACGCCGTATTCTGTCTTCAGGTCCTTTCCTTCATTGTCCCACCAGTATTGCAAAGCCTCATTGGTCGGTACTATCATAGCACCTGCATCGTAGTTCATGTTACCGTCTCCTGAGGTGCTGACGTATTGGTTCCATCCTGGGTCGAAAGGCAACTTGGCTGTAATAGCCTTACCGTCAGGTGTAGAAAGATTCTCGCCATTGCCTGAATAATCGCTATAGTAACGCAGAACATAAACCGAGTCCTGATTGTTATAGAGTCGGTTGTATTCCTTGGTACCTTCAGCAGTATAATAAGGTGCACAGAAGCGGTCCATTAACTCTGCCCATTTCGACATTTTCGGTTGCTTGTGGATTATTTCTGCCATGTTGGGTGATGACTCAATGACACTGTCAACTTTCTGAATATAACCGTTTTTACAGGTGATGTCACGCTCGCCCACCTTCTTGCCGTTCACCCATGCCTCGTTGATGTCGTTGGCTTGATGGTTGGTCAATACTTCCAGGTCGTTATTGGTGAACTTGTTGTACTTCATGAAAGCGGGCAGGAAATGAATCATTGGGGCAGCTGAGGCATCCTTCAAGATGGGAATGCTTCTGCCGTTGTCCTTAAACTTGGCCCACACTTCGGTGTTTGGCATCTGATCAGGTCTCATGATCTGCACTGAGTCATAGACGCTGGTAGCTGTCAGACGACGCATGGTGCGACCTTCCTCTGGGTGATTGTCCTCGCCCTGAGGTCCTCCGTTCGACAACAGCTCAATGAGATAGGCATTGTTGACCATGGAGTTGTTCAACAAAAGCTTCTTCTGAGCCAGAGAGAGCTTGTCATAGCTGTCCACTCCCCACGAATTGTTGCCGTTCCTAAACCACTCCTGAAAAGCAGCGTCATTGGCTGCAAACAGGGTTTTTGACCCCGTGTGGCTAAGCACTTCGTGCTGCCCCAGGTCATCAATCAACTTCAGCATTGTCTTGTAATTGCCATCCTCGTCCAGACGCTCATAGATAGAATTACCCAGCCACGAGGGTTGTCCTGTAAGGACGTCATCATCCTTACAGCCCTGTAAAGCTGAGGTACCTATCAGCAGTCCGCAGGCGGCAATCATCCAATAATGCCGTTGTTTTGCGTTGTGTTTCTGTACCATAATACTTTTTTAAATATGTGTTGTTTTAAAGTTATTCATGCAAGGTTTCTTATACCTTATTTATTATTATATAATAGGTCGTTGATTAGAATCAAGAGGCCGTTGTAATAAGTTGCTTGCAAAATTAGCTAATTTTTTTTAATAATAATCTCAAAAAAGCGACTTTTTTTGCCCTTAGTTACATGAGAAATGAAATTTGTTACATCAGATAACGTCTATTTCATTAAAATATAGTAATTTTGCACTTGATATTCTGAGTGACGATTTTGTGTCGTCTGACGATTGAAAAGTGAACAATTTTTTATTTAACTTAATCTTTATTATTAACTTAATCAAAACTTTTATGAAGAAACTATTTACTTTATTAGGAGTTGTTCTGATGGCAAGTACTGCTTTCGGACAAACTAATTGGAAGAACATCATCGTAAATGGTGATTTCGAAGCTGAAGTACCTGCCTACGAGAATTATGCAGGTATGGCAGCAGATGCATGGAACTCTTTCTGGGTACACGAGTGGCCAAAGGGTGAGGCTGGTGAGACTCAGTATCAAGGTACTGCAACTATTGTCGAGGGTGTTGGCAGAAATGGTAGCAAGTGTGCAAAAGTTGTAGCACGTAGTGAAGAGGCTGCCGATGCTGCAGGTAATAAGACAAAGAACGACAATGGAGAGCTTGTGTCTTGGGACTGCCAGTTCTTTATTTATGCTACTGAACCAATGCCTGTAGGTAAGGAAGTGCGTTTGACCATGTATGTCAAGGGTGACAAGGAAGGTTCGATAGAGACTCAGGCACACTATGGCCCTGGTGATTACAATCACTATCAGTTGTTTGGTAATGTCAGTGTGACCACTGAATGGCAGAAAGTTGTTCTCGAAGGTACTGTTAGTTCTGATCAGGGTAAAGAGAGCGATGGCAAATTCTTCCAGAGCGTAGCTTTCAACCTGTCAACTGATAAGGCTGGTAATGTCTTCTATTTCGATGATGTTAAACTGCAGATGAGAGATCCTAAGACTGATGATGGTGGCGATGCCGGTGCATGGATTAACTTCATGAGAAAGGGTATCTATTCGATGGATAATATTGTAGGTAAAGATAATAATGGAAATACCTTCCACTGTACTAACTACACCTTCCAAGACCTTAATCAGCCAGAAGGACAGCAGCAGCAGCCTGCCCCTGTTGTTGAGGTACCTGGTGAGCCCGGCGTGATGGCTGTGCGTATCCCTGTAAGAGGTTATACTATTAAGGAGGTTGAGGATCTTGATGAAGAGGGCAACCAGCAGTTTGATGATGATGGTAACGTGAAGATGAAGAACATCTACTATTGGAGTAACGGTGATTCAATCGGTACAAGCGCTCCTGCAAGATGGCAGTGTCAATTCTTTGTCTCTACTCTGCATAAGATGGTGCCGGGTGAAAAGTATAGATTCAAGTTCCGTTGTAAGGCTGATAAACCTACTGCTCTTGGTACTCAGTGCCACTATGGTCCTGGCCAATATCAGAGCTATAATACATTCGGAGACGAGAGTGCTTTCCCAATCGGAACAGAATGGACTGAATTTAAGTTAGGTGACTTTGAAGGTAACGAGAATAAGACCATTCCTTCAAGTGTGGCCAAGCCAAATGGCGATGTTGGTTGTCAGACTATTACCTTCGACTGCATTTCCTTGGAGGGTGATGATAATATCTTCTATCTGATTGTTGATGAGTTCTCATTCACTGAAAAATATGTTTTAGACGCCGACCGTACGCTTGGTACACCTGAGGATATTGCTCTGCCTGTTAGCGCCGGTGATGATGAAAAGGCTGTCCAAATCGATGCTGCTCCTATGTTGAATACCTTTGAGGTTGAGGACTTCAGCTTCTTGAACAATGGTAAGGATGGTATCAAACTCTACCTGGTGAAAGCACCTGATGATCCTGAGGATGATCCTATCGAGAGCTTCAGCAGTCTGCTGCCTTGGGTCGATGGTGGTTTCGTAGGTGCTGACGGTCAAGTTATTGACGGCGATAATGGTATTAACATTCGCTTCGACGATGAGTCAATCGATGGCACAAAGATCAACCTTTGCACATGGAACAATCTTGATTCAAAGAACATATTTGCTGATGGCAATACTGTAAAGACTAAGCTGGCCGTTTCTCAGAGTGGTTGGTACTATGTCTACAATATTACTTTGATGAGTGAGAAGGCTTATGAGGATTATCTGGCCGGTATCAAGGACGTTCAGGTTATCAAGAGCAACAATGGCACAATCTACGACCTCATGGGTCGCAAGGTTACCAACCCAGGTAAGGGTCTCTACATCGTAAACGGCAAGAAGTACTTCCTGAAGTAATTCAGTTATACGACAATAATAAAAGGCACTCCGTTTGGGGTGCCTTTTTGCTTACATACCCTTCGTTTCCCCCGCAGTTACCACCTGTTCCACAAGTGGGAACAGTCAGTTCCCCTTTTGGGAACAGACAGTTCCCTCAGTAGGAACTATTAGTTCCCTTTGTGGGAAGTGATAGTGAACTTATTGTGAACAAGTCAATTACACGTTTTCTATGCCTTAAATATACGTTTTAAGCGATGAAAATGACTGTTCTATGACGGCTTAGATATCAAGCCTTCATATTATAATCTATTGTATATTAGATATATAACTATTAATATGACAGCTGACACTTATTTTTATCTTTTTACTTATTATTATATTTTCAGAATCACACACAGCTCGCGAGCGATAAGCAGAAGAGGCTTAAGCAATAAGACACAGAAAAGCGAAAGAATGAAAAAAGCTGTAAAAAAGATAG
>Ga0310786_10007491_pt1 | contig 14225 bp, 15 predicted proteins | sample AusTroGonzalo_MG_FD_203881 | JGI IMG/M metagenome (GOLD analysis project Ga0310786, IMG submission 203881) | Bovine rumen microbial communities from tropical cattle in Woodstock, Queensland, Australia - Gonzalo_03 (v2) (version 2) | ecosystem: Host-associated > Mammals > Digestive system >... | reverse complement strand
ACGGCTTCTTCCGGGGTCTGCTTGTGGAACTCCTTCTGCGGCTCCTGAGGTTGTTCTGCCGGTTGATCGCCCCAACCCTGGTTGGATCCGCCAAAATCGGAGAACGTCGAGGCGAGTTCGACTTTCTTCTTGACCTTCGGACCGTGACGGCGGACCTTCGGCGGAGCATCTTCATCCCCTGCATGATCCGCCTCGGCTGTCGAGGGCGGGATCTGTCTCGTTTGCATTGTTTTGAACGTGGTGAACCCGAGAATACAATCCGAAAACGAAAGAAAAGCGAAGAAATATCTGCATGGATGGATTGACAAAAACTAATATCATGGAATAATCGCGTTTTTGGAAAAGCAAGTCTTTATCGGAAAGTATCGCGAAGATTCTTCGTTTCACCGTTTCCGGAAATAGACACAAAAAAAACCGCCAGGCCAGTCCGAAGACGAGACCTGACGGAGAAAAGCCTGCCGAGGTTGGGCGTAACCGGAAACCCGGACAGAGGCCTGGGCAGGAAGTCATTTGTCGGACAGCGCCTCGACAACCTTCTGGGCATCGGCACCGGCTTCCACGAGGTCAACGGCATACCCGTTGATCTGGCGACCGATCTTGATGCGGAGATTGCCGTCGGTGGCAACCTTGCCGTCCGATTTCTTTTCGGTGGACGGGACACCGTCCATGTCGGCCTTGCCGGCCATTTCGATTTCCACGTTGTCGCGTGTGACGGCGGTGAGGGTCTTACCATAGCGCAGGGTGAACGAGGCCATGAAATGCTCGGGATCGACACCGACATCCAGGCCGATGCCATCGCCGTACACGATCGCGTTATGTGCGCACGAGCTCAACGGAATGCTTTCGCTTCGTCCTTTTTAACGCAATCCCCGAAAAGGTAACAGATACCAAGGCAGAGCATCGCCCTTGCATTGCTCTGACTTGCGGCCAGTCGAAACCATTTGATGCCTTCTCTCCGGTTCCGCTTCGTGCCTTGTCCCCGGAACAAACACTCCCCGAGACGCACCTGAGCTCCCGCACTGCCGCGTTCAGCGGCTTCGCGATACCGCCGGACCGTTTCCGATTCCGTGTCCTCCTGTTTGCCGGAGGACACGTCATTTTCGTTTGCAAGAATCAACCAGTCCAGCGCCTTCATCAGATCCTTGTCCCTGTAGATGCAGATATCGGCAAGACAGCGCATTGCCTCGGTATTTCCATATCCGGCGGCTCTGCGAAAGGAACCGATTGCCAGACGTTCGTTTTCGTCCATAATGTTGCCGCACTGCCAGGCGAGCCCGATAAGATACCAGATCTTTCCGAGACGACTCCGCGTCGGTGCATCCATCTGCTGTTCCGCATTCGATTCTCTGACTTGTTCGCTCATGTGTTGTTCTCTCTGTTATGGCAAAAGGTTCACCAGCCGAACGGACGATAGTAATAGTACGGCCGCTGTTGCGACGGATAGTAGATGACGACGGGTTTCGACGGCTGGACGGAAGCGGATTTGCTCTCCTGCACCGTGATGTTCACGTTGGTGGAATTCACCACGTTGATCGTTTTTGTTTCTTCCCTTACCGTGGAGGTCTGCGGCGAGGGGGAAAGCGAAAGCGACGGGTCGGGGGACGTGAAGAAGTAGACGCTGTGGCTCTGCACACTGCCGGACGAACCCGGAAGATCGAGATTCACGTTGACGATGTCGAATCCGAAAAGACCCGCCCGGAGACCGAAGCCGTTGCCGTCTCCCGCGGAAACGGCGGCGGCAAGTCCGAGGAGCGCGGAGAACATGACGATTGTTTTTTTCATGGTTGAAAACCTTTCTGTTTTTGAGGTTGATGGTTGTTTGTGAAGAAAAGCTTTTGCGCCTTACGGCACCTTGATGAGTTCCATGGGGAGAATCGTGATCGGGACGGGGTGCTTGACCACAGGCTCCATCTCGACGACATGAACGGACGTGACGCCGGTATCCGCCGGGACCACGATGACCGGAGGCGCGCCGGGCTTGTTCAGCTCGGGCGGAAGGACGACTTCCGTATCTGACGACGGCGTCGTGACGATGACCGGCACCGTCTGCGGTTTTGTCGCCTCTTCCACCATGCGGAGCGCGGCCGCGGCCATCCCCGTAATGGCGACGGCCGCCGCCATGCCGGAGGAGGGCGACGGGCTATATCCACGATCGCGCGACGGTTCAAAGAGATCCGACCTGAAAACGAGCTTGGGCCGATTGTTCTTCGGGGGTGTGATTCTCGGCGGGGGCAGGGCGAAGGCGGGGATCGAGGCCGCAAGCACGGCGAGAGCGAGGACGTTTTTTGTTTTCATGGCGATACCTTTCTGTTGAGGTGTGATTGATCAGGGGACGGACATAATATCCATGGGGACAATGGTGATGGGAACGGGATGTTTGACCACCGGTTCCATCTCGATGACATGAACGGACGTGACGCCGGTATCCGCCGGAACCACGATGACCGGAGGCGCGCCGGGCTTGTTCAGCTCGGGCGGCAGGACGACTTTCGTATCTGACGACGGCGGGGTGACGACGACCGGCACGGTCGGCGGTTTCGACAGTTCCTCCAGCATGCGGAGCGTGGCTGCGATCGCACCGGTGGCAGCAACGGCGCCCGCCATGCCGGAAGACGGCGACGCGCCTCTGTTGGCGGAATAGGATGGAGGCGGTTCTGTTTTGAAGATGGGTTTGCTTTGCCTGTACATGCTTCTCGGCGGGACCGGGCTGTGAAAGCCCGGAACCTGTGCGAAAAGGGGCGTCGCAGATGCGATCAGGGCGAGGAGGACGAAGAGTTTTTTCATGGGGAGACCTTTCTGTTGGGGGTTGAGATTAAAAACGGGCTGGATTTTCGAGGCGGCTTCATTATGAGGCCAGACCGAATTCATCGGGGAAGTTCGTCCGGAGTTTGTTCAGTGCCAGCTTCTGGATCTGGCGGACGCGTTCGCGCGAACGGTTGAGCAGCATGCTGATCTCATCCAGTGTCCTCGGACGCCTGCCGTCAAGTCCGTATCTCAGGCGGATGACCTTGCGTTCGCGCGGGTCCAGTTCGTCCAGCAGCGAAACGAGATACCGGACGGATTCCTTGCTGTCCAGGATCTCATCCGGCATCTCGGACCTGCTGTCGGAAATGACGTCCTCGAACGTGCCGTCTTCTCCCTGTACGAGGGGGGCGTGGATCGAGGTTGTCGAGATACAGTACGACCGGATGTCGGAAACCGTGCGTTCCTGGATGGAAAGCTCCCTGGCCAGTTCCTTGTCCGTGGGAGTGCGCCCGAGCTTGTCCGTTAGTTTGACCGTGGCCTTTTTGAGCTTGCCGATCCAGGCGACGGTTTGAACCGGAACACGGATCGCGCCTGACTGGCCGGGTACTGCCCGGCGCATGAACTGCTTGATCCACAAAGCGGCATAGGTGCTGAATCTGGTCCCCCTGGCCGGATCGAACTTGTCAACGGCCTGCATCAGCCCGAGATTCCCTTCAGAGATCAGGTCGGAAAACTGAAGTCCCTGCCCCTGGAATTCATGGGCGATCTTCACGACCAGGCGCAGATTCGAGTTGATGAGCATGGCGCGCGCATTTTCGCGGAGCGCGCGGTCTTCCCCGTGAATCTGCTCCGCGAGGCGTTTTTCCTGTGCTTCGGTCAGCAGCGGATACTTCATGATCTCGCTCATGTACAGCGGGATGGAATTTGCGCAGGCGGTGGCGGACGTTTGGTTTTTTCTCATATTGGTCTCCTTCTGTTTCAGGTTAAAATCCGATCGGGGTCTTCGGTGCGAATCTGTTTGCGTTCTTGACCTCGCTTTCATGGGCGAGCGCGTCGAGATAGTCGCGGTTGCCGACCTGACTGCCGAGGTAGAAGAACCCCTGGCGGACAGTGCGGAAGTCGCCCGGCGCGAGCATGGGGATCGCCGCCAGTTCGCGCTCTTCCTCCCGGGTAAGCGTTGTCCGGAACATCCGTTCGAAGAAGAGTTTTTTCCCGGCATCGTCGAGGTAGTCGAATTCCAGCTTGAACGTGAACCGGCGCAGAATGGCGGCGTCGAGATTGGCCGCGAAGTTCGTGGCGCCGATCATCACGCCGTTGAAGTTCTCCATACGGTGAAGCAGTTCGTTGACCTGCGACACCTCCCAGCTCCGCACGGAACGTTCCCGGCTCTGCACGAGGCCGTCGATCTCGTCGAGAAAGAGGATCGCGTTTTCCGCCTCCGCTTCCTCGAAAGCCCGCCGGATGTTCTGTTCCGTGCCGCCGACATACATGTTGAGCAGATCGCTTCCCATCTTGACGACGATCTTGCTCTGAAGCTCGCTGCCCAGGTATTTGACGAATTCGGTCTTGCCCGTGCCGGGCGCGCCGGAGAGAAGCACGTTCATGCGCGGACGGTCGATCGCGTCGCCGCCGCCCTGCCGGAAGCTGCGGATCGCCTCCACGATGCGGTCGAGCGACAGGCTGCCCCTGATATTCAGTCCTTCGAGGCTGTAATCCCTGGCCGGAAGAAGCGTTTCGCTGTTTCTGGGGATGCCGAGCAGTTCACAGTGCGGCGCGATGAGTTTTTCGACCGTGGACTCCACGTCGCAGGGCAGGGGGGAGACCTTCGCGAGGTTCTGCAGGGTCAGGGTGATCCCGCCCGCGCTCACCGGGTAGATCGATGCGAACTTCTTCTGCATGTCATCGCTGATCAGACGCTCCATTTTCATCTTGGAGACGTTGTTGCGCCAGATCGCCAGACGCTGTGCGGTGTTCAGGGGATCGAACCGGATGGAATAGTCGAACCTGCGACGGCTTGATTCATCCAAAGCCCTGGCGGGCGTGTTCGTGATCCAGATGGTCGGGACCCGCACCGTGTCCAGTACGCTGTTGAGCAGTCCTTTGTCGCCCATGGTCTTGCCGCCTCCGCCCAGAAACGCGAAAAAATCGTCTTTGCCGCGGAGCATGTCATCCGCTTCGTCGACGATGATGACGCTGCTGGAGGGATCGACCTGTTCCGCGCAGATCTGCAGCGCGCCGAACCGGTATTCCGGGAGGCTTCGTGCCGGTCCCCTGTTTCCGCAGATGATCTGCGAGATCATATAGCAATCGCGCTTCAGCTCGCGGGCGAGCGTCTTTGCAAAGCTTGTCTTTCCGGTTCCCGGGGCGCCGTAGAGCAGGATGTTGGTCGGCGTATCCCGGTTCGCCGCGGAAATGATCTTCCGGAGCATGTCGCCGTGTTTTTCGGACAGTTTTCCATAAAAACTCCAGGGGAGGACTTCATCGCGGCAGCGCGTGTAAAACGAATTCGTCAGCGGTTCCTTGGAGACTCCGTTGAGAAAGCTTTCGAGATCGCCGTTGAAGTCGAGGTCTTCGTCGACGCAGTTGTAGCGACGGAGCTTGTTCCTGTCGTTCAGCGCTTCGCTGACTGTCGCGATGTCGCAGTCCAGGCATTTGGAAACAAACACCTGCTTGTCGGCGAGGTCGGTGTGGCGGCAGTGTCCGTCCGCGATGCAGAGGAAATCGCCGCGGACGAACGCGAGGACCAGAAGCACGTCAAGTTCAAGGTCGGACAGCTTCAGAGTCTCCTGCAGCTCGCGGGCTTTTTGCGCGAAGGGTTCCGACATGTTTTTTTTGGCCGGATACCGTTTCTGTGCTTCTTTCACGATTTTCGTCAGCAGATTGCGGAGCCCGTCGCGGGCAAACGAATTGTTCCAGACGACACGGATGATCTCCTTGGACGGGTCGTCGAAGTCAAGCCGCTCCATGCTGCTCCGGCTGTGCTGCATGCGGGTGATCTTTTCTTCCGAAAACGCCTCGCTGATCAGATCGATCCACTGTCCGTGCGTGCGAAGTGACGCCACCAGCCCGAAGGTATCGTTGTCATTGACGGTGCCTTTGTGGTTTTTGATGAAATTGAGAAAGAACCCGAGAGCCTTTCCCTCTTTCCAATGGTTGTTCTGTTCGTGATATTTTCGCATGGCGTTACCTCCTTGGTTCGCGGTTTGTTGTTGATCGAATGACAGCCCTCCATAATATATGACACAATGTGCGACATAAAATGTCATATCGGCGATTCCGCGGGCATGGGCGCTCTTTGCCCGCGGGAAAAACGGGGGATTATTTGTTGAATCCGCCGCGCAGATCCACGAGATAGACCGTATCGAATATGCCGGGATTCGCTTCGAGATAGTCCTCCACGAAACGCCGCTGATACTGCTCCTGCCTGGATCGTTTGTCGGGAAGCGTCCGGCTGCGGATGGCGTTCATGGCGACGCTCTTCGCACCAAGGCCGGCAAAAGCGTCCAGCGTGTCGTTGACCTGCTGCCGCATATGTCATCGACCGTGTGGATCTCCTTTTCCATATTGTCGAAAAACACGATGTGCCGGGCGATGCCGCATCTGGGTTCGGGCCAGGAGCAGACGATCATGTCTTTCGGCCTGCGATTCCTTATGCCGAACATGCTCACGAATGCCTCGGCTTCCGCGCGGATGCCGACCAGTCCCATCGGGATGAAGACGGCGATGCCTTCCGCGCGGCCGGTGTCGAAGACGGACCCTTTTACTGTTTGAATCATTGTTTCGTGTTTCATGGTGGTACCTCCTGGTTGTGGTAAATGAAAAAACAAATGTGTTCTGTCTGCCTGAAGATGATTATTTTTTTTTGCTTCCGCCTGTAGTATAACAAAAACGGCGTAAAAAATCAGTCAAAATCAGAAAAATAATCGAAAAAAGATGTTTAATTTCTGAATAATATTTATACTACGCTGAAACTGCAATATGTTATACATCGCTGTTGTTACACAAGGAGGCAATATGTTTTTCTATCGAAAAAAACAACCTCCTTATATATACACTGGATTGTACTCAAAATGACGTAAAAATCAAGTCGAAAACAGGAAAAAAACGAAAAAAACTGAAAAAAAAGTTTTGACAGCCCCGCAGACATTTACGCTATTCACACAGAATGAAAGAGTTTTGCATTTCTTTGCTTTTGCGGCGGAAAAAAAGGATTTTTTGAGACTCTGCCCATTAGTATGGGATTGCTTTGAAAAAACAGAAGACAGTTTCACGCCTTTTTTGAAAATCCGCTTTTTTCCGAAAAAAAGCGCTTGACAATCCGTCAAACCAGATTATATTTTAGTTGAATCGGAAACATCTGTACAAATTGCAACCCAAAGGAATCCCAAACCATGTCCCCAAAATTCGGTTTTGCCATGCTCGGCAGCGGCAGCCACGGCAACGCCTCGGTCGTTCACGGCCCTGAAGGCAACATCCTCCTCGACGAAGGTTTTTCCGGGGTGGAATTAAAAAGAAGAATGAAAAGAGCCGGCATCGAACCGGCATCCATCCGGGCGATCATTATCACGCACGCCCACGGCGATCATGTGAACAGATGCGGATGCGCCACATTCGCCAACCATCTCGGCATCCCGACGTACCTCGTCCCGGATGCAATCCCGGAACTCGAAAACAAGGGGATCCACGTGCCGGAAAAAACCGTCCTTTTCCAGCCCGGTTCCGCCTTCGATCTCTGCGGCGTTCACATTGAACCGTTCGCTGTTTCGCACGACGTGACGGCCGTGGGGTTCGCTTTTACTGTTCCCGGACATAAAATTGGATATGCCACCGACCTCGGTTTCATCTCCGAACTGGCAAAAGCCCGGCTTAACGGGTGCGATCTGCTCGTGCTGGAATCCAATTACGACACAAAGATGCTGCGCATGTCAAAACGCAGACTCGATCTGAAACAGCGGATCGCCGGCAACTTCGGTCATCTCGGCAATGCGCAGGCGATGATCGCCCTGGAAGAGCTTCTGGCCCCGAACACGAAACATCTGATCCTCGCGCACATCAGCGGAGAATGCAATGACCCGGAAATCCTCAAGCCGCTGGCGGAAGCCCGGCTCGCCGAACTCAACCGACAGGACATCTCCTTCTGTCTCGCGTCGCAGTCCGACCCGCTCGATACCATCTGCATAGAGGCGTGAAATAGTTTCTCAATGTCATCACTTACATTATAGTATCCCCCTCCCCGGACAGTCGTTCGAGGAGGGGGATACTTGTCTCGGCATACTATTATCGACTACAATCAATTTCTACGAAACGGATCAAGAATAGTATCTTTCTGCATAAACAGCATTTTTTCAATATGTGCTTTGATTGCCTGTTTATCCGAAAGACCTATAACCGTATAGGCCGCTTTAATATTAGGATGTTCCTCCACATATTTGCGATATGCATCTTGTACAGATGTGTGCTGAGCTAATTTTTCCAAGAGATTAAGATATCGACAATAACAATTAAAAATATCTTCTGGGTCATTTCTACAGGTGTAGTGACAGGCGTTCTTAAATCTCTCAAAAACCTCCTGTTTTTTCTTGTCTCCATCCATTTTAGGAGATAAAAGATTCCAGTTGGAGTTCACACCTAATTCCATTGAAATTTGGCAAAGGGCAATTGCTACGCGGGAATCATAGATAAAACAGATTCCAGGCAAATATGCTGCAAGAATTTTTGACCAAGATGCTATTCTAAGCTTACACATATCTTTTGGAAAAAGTGATTTAATTCCATTTATACCATTTATGCTGTTTTTCTTTATCGTTTTTATTGCTTTCGAGAAAACCGGAATAAGATCTTCTTTCCTGGTGATCCCCCCCCATTTTAAAATTTTTCTAATGCATTCCGTTTTGTCTATAGCTTGTCTAAGTTCTTGCGAATAATGGTTAAATTCAAAAATTGTTTCATCTTCCTTTTTAGGAATCTTTGGAGATTGAGGCCATCTGTATTCGGTTTCCATCCATCCATATTCAGGAAGAACAAAGTGTTTAATTGTTTTCTCAAGAAATTTCTTATCAATCTCATTGGTTCCAACATGTTCTATCTCAATTTCTTCTAAAGATGGGCTAACAGGGAAAGAAGTGCATTTTGTGTTTTTAAAAGCATTGCATCCAATTTCAGCATGTTTGTTAGGAACAGAAACTGTGGTTAATTCAGAGCAACAGCAGAAAGCACCTTGCTCAACAGTTTGTATTCCTTTGTTAATTATAACATTCTTCAAGGCGGCACAACCAGAGAAAGCTCCGGCTTTAATTGTTTCTACACTATCTGGGATTAAAACCAACTGTAAACTATTACAGCAAAAAAAAGCACCTTCTCCTATTTCTTTTACTGTGTCGGGAATCTTTGCCTCACCTTCGTCTGCTTTGTTGCCAAAACACTTCAATTCCGAGCAATTGAAGAAAGCATAATCTTCGATTACTTCCATTTTGCTTTCTTTTTCTATTTCAACAGATTTCAGATTTACACAACCGCAGAAGGCTTTTTCCCCGATTTTAGTTACATCCTTTGAAATTATCACGGAGGTTAATTTTTCACACACGTTGTCATTATCTGTTACAGAAAAGGCATTTTCCTTTATTTCCGTGATACCTTCTTGAACGACAATCTGAAACTCTTGATCGTTGTTTACGATTTCAGCAAGTTTCTTTCGTATTCTATCATCAATCTTTCCTTTTTTTTGGATATAATTGTTTATTTTCCTTGCACTACCCGAACCGATATAAATGACTTGACACATATTGTTGTCTCCTATGTTAGGTTGTTTATGAAAATTATGTTCAGCAGTGGTTGAATCCTCCATGCAGGTCCACGAGGCAGATTGTATCGAAGGCATCGGGATGTGCGGCGACGTATTCTTCCACGAATTGCCGCTGATAGGCTTCCGGGCGGCTGGTCTTATCCGGGATTTCTTTGACCTTGATGCCGCTCATCGCAACGGATCTTACCTTTTTCTCCTTGAACGCGTCAAGCACGGCAAACACCTCGGCACGCATTTTGTTGACGTTCTGAATGTAATGCTCGCCTTCATTGTCGATGCAGGCAAGATACCTTGTGGTCCCGTGGAGCGGCTTTTGCAAGCGCTGGACTTTCACGTCCGCAGTCGGGATGTTGTCCAAAGGGATTTCGTCGATAAAATTCCTGTACTTAGCAAGCTCAAAAACGAAGATCGCGATCCCCTCGGTCCGATGATCGTTCATGATGTCGTCTTCAAACGCTTTGATCGTTGTTGCCATGAGAACTCCTTTCGGGGCGGTTTCCATCCGTTCTTCCGGACGGTAGGTTGTGTTTTATCAAAAGATCCGGCAGGAAGCGCGAGTCTCCATGCCGGTTTTCCGTTTCAGCTTTCGGTCAGCATGTTCCTTTCGTATTCGGAGACGTCGCAGCCGAGGTCGCGGAGATCTTCTATGGCGTCTTCGAAACCCTGTTCGGCGGCGGCCCTGAACCATTTCACGGCCTCTTCCCTGTCCTCTTCGACGCCCTTGCCGTACTGACAGCACCAGCCGAGCCAGTATTGCGCCTCGGGATACCCCTGTTCGGCGGCGATCCGGTACCAGCTGACGGCCTTTTCGGGATCCTCTTCGACGCCCCGGCCTTCCTGATAGCACCAGCCGATCTCGAACTGCGCTCCGGCGCTGCCGTTTCCGGCGGCTTTCTGATACCATTTGACTGCCTCATCCAGGGCCTTTTCGCCGCCGTCGCCTTCCTCGTAGTTCCTGTAGAATAATTCGGCGAGCTGGAATTGCGCATCAGAATCGCCCTGCGCCGCGGCACGGAGAAGCTGTTCCAGTTCGGGCGCGGCCGCCGGTCCCACGTCGCATTGGACGGGGAAAGCATCGTTTTTCTGTTCGGTTCGGGGTGTGTTGTCCGGGCTTTGTTTCATCGTGGTCATCCTTTCTCTTTTTCCGCCTAAAACAAGATACAACAAATCCCGGAACGGAGCCGGGTGCTCCATGCCGGGAAAACACTGTGATCCATCTGATCTTCTGAGGGTACGACGAAGCCGATGCCGTCCGGCATCCTGCGCAAAACCGTTTTTTTCGCCTCGATCATGTTCGCCGTTACCTTATATGGCTATATTATATCCCGATTCACGACGTTTTCAAGTCCGAAACGAAGAAAAAATATTCATATAAGATATCAGCGGCGGCTGCAAATCAGCCTCGGATAACCCGATCGAACAAATACCAGTCTTTTCCGGGATTGCCGATTGATGTCCGGGGCTTGACCTCGCTGAGTCCGGCATAGTTTTTCCATGGTTTCGCATTTGCCGCGACAAGAAGGTGATCCGGGTATTTCCGGAGTGCGTCCGCGACCTGTTCCAATGGCTCGCCTCGCTCGAAAAGACCTTTCGTAGCCATGTCGGTCTGAACAACGAGCCAGGTCGGAGCGGGAATGGAAGGCACCGCAAAAAGCGCGGCATACCATTGAATCGCATCCTCGCAGACAAACGCCACGGCGAAACGTTCGACTCCGTGTTCGTCGCCAAGCCCCTCATCGCGTTCAAAAACGACGAAGAACCAGTTCTTTTCGTCTTGCTTGTCCAACAGGAAATCAGGATCGATCCGGAGCTTGAAATAACGGCAGACGGCGGTCGTAAGAGCGGTATTGTTCCGGACGATTGCGGGCAAATCGGAAAACAGCCCCAGATCATCCATGGAAAACGTTTTCGCGTCCAGAATATGATACCCGTCCAGCGGCCTCGCCTCCAGATTCCGTTTCCATTTTTCGGGGGACTCGCCGCAGTCGACATAGTAGAACAGATGCGCCGCATGGGCCTTGGAAAAAAGCTTGATCGCGCGTCCGTCGTCGCCGCACGCCGGATAACAAACGGATCGAGTCCGGAAAACATCCGGGAAATCAAGCTTGTCGCCCGGCCTGTATTGTTTCAACCAGTCCGGGGGGGCCACTTTGTTGTTTTGGTGCAGATAATCCTGCATTTCGATCATTGATTTGGTCTCAGCCATTTTCTCTCCTGTTTTCAGGTCGAATAAACCAGTCAAACGCACGTTCAGCAGCGGTTGAATCCGCCGCGCAGATCCACGAGATAGACGGCGTCGAACGCCTCGGGATGTCCGGCGACATATTCCTCCACGAAGCGTTTCTGGTATGCCTCTGGACGGACATTCATATCCGGGCGGTCGTCGCAGCGGATGCCGTTCATGGCGACGGTCTTCGCGCCCGCTTTCTCGAACGCCTCGAGCGTGGCGAATACCTGCGCGCGCATGTCGTCGACCGAACGGATTTCGCGCTCCTGATTGTCGGCGTATACGAGACACCGGACGGCGCCGTTTCCGGGCGCATCCATCGTCCGCACGACGATTTCCCGCATCCTGAACTCCGTGAAGCCGAACATGCTCAGAAACGCTTCGGATTCGAGGCGGATGCCGGCCATTCCCGGCGGGACGAAGACGGCGATTCCCTCGGCAAGATCCCGGTTCAGGACCGAACCCCGGATCGGTTGAATCAGTGTTTTGTCAGCCATAAGGCAAACTCCTTTGTTCATATTGAAAACCATTGGTTGTTCCGATCAGTTTTGTTTTTTTGCATATCCGATTGATTGTCATAAACTTTTATTTACATTGTCTCGGTATAAACGATTGCCCATATCACCTCAATACACAGCATTACAACATTAACCGCAATGAAATGATTGAAATAATGTTTAGCTATGAAATCAAATAAATCACCGATGAGTGGAATATCGCTGAGAACGTTTAAAAACGCGATAACAACAACTCCGGTGATAAAAAGATTGAACAGAATCGCAAGCACAAGAAAGCCCAGCAGGAAAGATGGCTTATAATCCAGAATGGCAGGCTTGTGAAACCAGCTGGAGGAGTACGTTTTGCTTCCCGCCGGGCTTTCTGTTTCACTTGTTGTTGTTAAAAATCCGTCAAGCATTCTCTGTGCGAACGAACTTCCCTGTCCGGCAGCTTTCCGAAGCCATTTTTCGGATTCGTCCGGGTCCCGGAATTGATAGTATACCCCCAATACCTGCTGCGCTTCCATATTCCCGAATTCCGCGGCCTTGCGGTACCATTTCACGGCTTCGTCCATGTCCTTGGCGATGCCGTCGCCCTTCGCATAACACACGCCGAGCTTGTACTGCGCCATCGAATGCCAGTGCTCCGCCGCCTTGCGATACCATTTTACGGCTTCGGAGGGATTCCTGGAGACGCCGTAGCCGTTCGCATAACATTCGCCGAGTTTGTACTGTGCGCTCGACCACTCATCCTTTTCGTTCGCCGTGAGATACCATTTGACAGCCTCGGCATAATCCTGTTTCACTCCTTTTCCCGTGAAATAGCATTCGCCGAGTTCATAGCACGCATAGGCATTGCCGCGATCCGCGGCGAGGCGGTACAACCGGAACGCCTCCGCATCGTCCACAGGGACCTGTTTCCCGGTTTCATAGCATTTGGCGAGCTTGACCATTGCGTCGGCATCCCCTTCTTCCACGGCTTTGCGCAAACCGACGACCTCGTTCATGGAATCGATCTTTTCGGACAACTCTTCCGTACGTCCATGCTTTGCCGCTTCGGAGTACCATTTGACCGCCTCGGAATAATCCGAAAGGACGCTGTCCTTCTCGTATATCTTTCCAAGCTTGACCATAGCGTTGACATGTCCCTGTTCCGCCGCTTTCCGATACCATTGCACGGCTTCCGTCATGTCTTTCGGCACGCCGCTGCCATTCTGATAGAAACCGCCGAGGAAGAACTGTGCGTCGGCATAGCCCTGTTCCGCTGCGGCGAGATACCATTTTGCAGCTTTCTCATGTTCGTGAAGCTTTTCATAAAGGCCGGCAAGTGCGAACTGCGCTTCGGTATTTCCCCGTTCCGCCACGGCGGAATACCATTTGATCGCTTCGTTGAAGTCACAGGCCGTGCCTCTTCCGGTCGCATAGTGAGTGCCGAGTTCGGATTGTGCTGCCGCATGACCCTGTTCCGCGGCTTTGAGAAACCACTTGACCGCCTCGGAAGGATCCTCTTTCACCCCCTTGCCGCCGTCATAGCACACGCCGAGCCGGTACTGCGCCTCGGCATGTCCCTGTTCCGCCGCTTTCCGGCACCATTTGACGCCTTCCGTCCCGTCTTTTGCCACGCCCGTTCCGTTGAAACAGCATTCACCCAACTTAAATTGCGCCTCGGCATGGCTCAGTTCCGCCGCTTTCCGATACCATCTGGCCGCCGCCTCCGGATCCTTTTCGGCACCGCGCCCCTCCGCATAGCAGATGCCGACCCGGTACAGACCTTCGATGTTCATCTGTCTGGCGGCCTCGAAATACCATTTGAGCGCCTGCGCGTCATCCTGCTCCACGCCCTGTCCGTTCCTGTAGCAGTCGGCGATGCGGACCTGCGCTTCCGCGCTGCCTAGTTCGGCGGCCTTCAGGAACCATTCGGCGGCCGTCCCGAAGTCCCGGCCGGCATACGCGG
>Ga0310786_10007489_pt1 | contig 14227 bp, 10 predicted proteins | sample AusTroGonzalo_MG_FD_203881 | JGI IMG/M metagenome (GOLD analysis project Ga0310786, IMG submission 203881) | Bovine rumen microbial communities from tropical cattle in Woodstock, Queensland, Australia - Gonzalo_03 (v2) (version 2) | ecosystem: Host-associated > Mammals > Digestive system >... | reverse complement strand
TACTCCTTACAAAATTCATTACTTTCTTCGTGAAGGAAAACCTTTCCGCCCCGATCGTCAAGCCGGAGCAGCTGCTCTTTGCTTTCAGCGTATCCGTCGTGGTGGGAATAGTCTTCGGTATTTTCCCGGCCTTCAAAGCCGCCAGCCTCGACCCCATAGAGGCCCTGCGCCACGAATAAGGGCCTTCGCCGTTGCGCGGCGCGCCCGTTTATGCTATAATATCTGTTAATTTATTCGTGTGTAAATGTGTGTGTTCACTTTCGCCCTCAGGGGCGGAATAACCTCTTTGGAATACTTATGCATAAATTACAGACCGGGCGCATCCTGTGCCTTATCCTGACGGCCTTCTGTCTTGCGGCCATGGCCGCCGAGCAGGAGACCATGACCACCACCGACCTTGAAAAATCCGAAGCCGCCATGTTCAGCGAGCTGGACAGGCTTACGGAAAAGGCTTTCCAGGATCTTGAGGAGGCCGAAAAGAACGACCAGACCGAAAGCAAGGAGGTCAAGATCGAGATGAAGGAGGGCGTTCCCGATACCCCTCAGAAAGCCGAAAAAGAGATCGAATCCCTGGAGATCATGCCCGTCAAGGACGAGCAGTATATAGCCGACAAAGTCAAGGAAGCGAAGGCCAACCCCGTCGAGATCATCGACTCTACCTTCCAGCAGTCGGGGGAACCCGAGAGGATGGACGTGCTCCTTCAGAATTCCAGCAAGGTCAACTCGGAAAACGAGCTGCCTCCGGGCGCCCGCTTCTGGGAGAGCGCGACTCCGAGCGTTGATTCGCTCGGCCAGAACGTCGACAGGAACCTCATAGCCGGCGAGGCCGACGACGGCTTCATCCACACCAACATTTACATCAGGCTGCGCGACTGCATCACCATGGGCCTCGAGAAGAACTTGGGCCTCACCATCGAGCGCTACAACCCCGAATACGCCAGGGAAGGCATCCGCATCGCCAAGGGCGCTTTCGACCCCTATTTCGCCGCCAGCATTCACTGGGAAGGCGCCAAAACCCCGCGCCCTTACGTCAAGGTCCAGAGCTATAAGAAAAAGTTCCCCGTGGGCCGCGATCCTCAGACGGGCCAGCCCATTTACAAGACCTTCAACATTCCCTACAACACGAAGCTGCACATCGGCAATTCCGAAACGGAAGGCACGACCTACAAGATGGGCATCCAGGGCAAGTTCGCGACCGGTATCCAGTACACCTTGGGCGCCGGCTTCACGCGCAGCTGGACCGATCAGAAAAACAACATGTGGGGCAACCCGCTTTTCAGCGCCGCCACTACGGTCAGCCTTGAAATTCCTATTTTGAGAGGCTTCGGCGTGGACGTCAACATGGCCCCTGTAAGAGTCGCCAGGAATAACTGGAGGATCGCCAAGGAGTCCCTGGACGACTACATGCAGACCTTTATCACGCAGATCGTGGCCGACTACTGGACGCTCTATTATTGGCGCGAACAGACTGGCGCCGAGGAATATACCCTGGAACTGGCCAAGAACCTCCTTTACGTGACGAGTAACAAACGCGCGGTAGGCTTGGTCGCCAGCAACGAAGTGATCCAGGCGGAAGCCAGGATCGCCAGCCAGGAACAGCGTCTGCTTTCCAGCAGGAACTCCATCAGGGACAGCGAAGACAATCTTAGGTACATCATCAACTTTGAGATGAACGACCTCTACCGTCCGAAAGCGCTGCGTCCTTACCAGTATCATCTCGTACCGCTGGAAAAACCGCAGGTGACGGACGTCACCTTGAATGAGGCCGACCTCATCGAGACCGCCCTTATCAAGAGGAAAACTCTGGAAGTCGCGAAACTGCAATTGAAAAACGCCAAGGAAAACTTGAAGGTCGCCAAATCCAACCTGCTGCCGAAACTTTCCGTCGTGACGGAAGCCGGCATGACCGGTATCGGCAACACGCACGACCGCGCCTTCACGGATGAAGCGAGCGGCCGCCACCTCAACTGGATGGTCGGTCTTGACTTCGTGACGCCTGTCTTCTTCTGGAGCTTCGTGGGCGACTACCGCCAGGCCAAATACGCCAAGGAACAGGCCACGCTTTCCATTGAGAACGTCCAGCAGGCCATCGTAATAGAGGTCAGGACCGCCATCAGGGCTGTCCAGACCAACAGGAAACGCATCACGGCCGCCAGGGAGGCCACCCGCCTCGCCTACGAGCAGCTCTACTACGAGCAGGAAAAATACAAAGCGGGCTTAGTCACCACCTACGAAGTGCTGGAACTCCAGAGCGATCTGGCCCAGGCGCTCTCTACCGAGATCAAGGCGCTGGTCGACTGGCGCATCTCCATGAGCGAACTTTCCCGCGCCGTGGGCTTGGCCCTCGACTTCAACGACGTCGTCATCGAAGATTACTACAAACTGCCCAAGAACGAAGAGGCGTATTTCACGCGCTTCCTCTTCCAGTAAAATTAAGGAGTAAATATGCGTTGGTCCAAGGCGCTTCTGCCTACCATGAAGGATTCGCCTAAAGACGCGGAGGTCATCAGCCACATCCTGATGGCCAGAGCCGGTCTCATTAGGAAAGTTGGTTCGGGTCTCTACGAATATCTGCCCGCCGGTCAGAACGTGCTCTTAAAGCTCGAGAAGATCATCAGGGAAGAGCTGGCGAAGGTCGACATGCAGGAAATTTTGATGCCGATCCTGGCCCCCAGCGAACTCTGGGAAGAATCCGGCCGCCGCTTCGCCTACGGAAAAGAAATGATGGTCGTCAGGGACCGCCACGATCACGACTACATCCTCTGCCCGACGCACGAGGAGACCGTGACCGACCTCGCCAGAAGGGAAATAAGGTCTTATAAGCAGCTGCCGTTCGCTGTCTACCACATCCAGCTGAAGTTCAGGGATGAGGTGAGGCCCCGTTTCGGCGTCATGCGCAGCCGCGAATTCATCATGAAGGACGGCTACTCCTTCCACACCAGCCAGGAAGATCTTGAACGCTATTACGCCATCGTCTGCGAAGCCTACAAGAAGATCTTCAAGCGCGCCGGCCTCGACACCCGCGTCGTCATCGGACACTCCGGCGCCATCGGCGGTAAGGTCGCGCACGAATTGATGGTCCTGGCCAAGACGGGTGAATCGCTCATCCTTAGCTGCTCCGATCCGGAATGCGCCTATACCGCGACTGACGAAACCTCTGACGGCACCATCCTCGACCTCCCTCAGGAACCGAACGACAAGCCGATCGAAAAGGTCGCCACGCCGCACGCTAACACTATCGAGAAGCTGGCGGAATTTTTGAAACTCAAACAGTCCCAGACCATCAAGGCCACGCTCTTCGACTGCGACGGTAAGCTCGTCATCGTCTTCATAAGAGGGGACAGGGAAGTCAACGAAGCGAAGCTTTCCCGCCTTACCGGCTGCGCGCCGCAAATGGCGGGGGACAAGCTCCTCGAGAGCTTCAAAGGCAAAGTCGCGCCGGGCTTCTGCGGCCCCATCGACCTCAACAAAGTGGAAGGCCTCACGGTCTATTTCGACAATACCGTGAAGAATCTGGTCGGCGCGGCCACCGGCGCCAACGAGGAAGGCTACCACTTTATCAATGTCACGCCTTCCAGAGACCTGCCCTGGGCCGAGTACACCGACCTGGCCGTCATGGTGGAAGGCGACCTCTGTCCGAAATGCGGCAAACCCATGACGGAATGCCGCGGCATCGAAGTCGGCAACATCTTCCAGCTGGGAACGAAATACTCCAGCGCCATGGGTGCCACCTATTCCGACGAGAACAATAATGAGAAGCCCTTCATCATGGGCTGCTACGGCCTGGGCGTAGGCAGAACGGTCGCCGCGGCGGTCGAGAGCTGCCACGATGAATTCGGCATCAAGTGGCCGAAAGCCATCGCGCCTTACGACATGGTCGTGCAGATCCTGGATCTTGGCGATGAAGCCGTCGTGAAAAAGGCTGAGGAACTCTACGAAGCCCTGAAAGAGAAAGGCTATTCCGTCATCCTGGACGACCGCGACCAGAAGCCCGGCTTCAAGTTCAAAGACAGCGACCTCATCGGCTTCCCCGTGAGAGTAACCATCGGTTCCAAGAATCTCTCTAACGGCATGGTGGAAGTGAAGCGCCGCTGCGACGAAGGCAAAGGCGCGCTCATTCCGGCCGAGAACGCTTTATCTGAAATTGAAAAGATCTACGAGACCTGTCCGTAATATGGCGAAAAAGAATGAAAAGAAAGGCGCCCTGTATCCTCTTGGATTCATGGCCGCCAGCATCAACTGCGGCATAAAAGAAAAGAAGAATGACCTGACGCTCTTGGTGTGCCCCAACGGCGCGACGGCGGCCGCCACTTTCACGCGGAACCTCTGCTGCGCCGCGCCCGTTATCTTGTGCAAAGAGCATCTTAAGGGCGGAACGTTCCGGGCCGTCATCGTCAATTCCGGCAATGCCAACGCCGCGACAGGCGAGAGAGGCTTCGAGGACGCCAAAGCCACCGCCTGCAAACTGGCGGAAACGCTGGGCTGCCCCGTCAACGAGGTCTTCGTTTCCTCTACCGGCTGCATCGGCAAATTCCTGCCGGTCGATAAAATATTGAAAGGCATTCCCGAGATCGTCCTGAAACTGGAAGACTCTCCCGAGGCCGAAGAGGCCGCGGCCCAGGGCATACTGACGACCGACCTCGTCAAGAAGCAGTCCAAAAGGGACGCCAAGCTCAGCAAAGGCACGGTGAGAATAGGCGGCATGTGCAAAGGCTCAGGCATGATCGCGCCGAACATGGCGACCATGCTGGCCTACATCACGACCGACGCCAAAGTTGAGCCCGAGATCCTGCAGGCGCTCTTTAGTAAAGCTGTCAAGGCGAGCTTTAACCACGTTTCCGTGGACGGCGACACCTCTACCAACGATTCCGCGTTCCTTTTCGCTTCCGGAGCGAGCGGCGTTCCCGTCAAGACGAAGAAGGACCAGGAGGCCTTCTATAAGGCCCTGGAAGAAGTCTGCGTGGATCTGGCCAAGGCCATAGCCAGGGACGGCGAGGGCGCCACGAAGTTCGTGGAAGTAACGGTCGAGGGCTGCAAGAACGACAAGGATGCCGAAGTGATCGCCAAGACTATCGCCAACAGTCCGCTCGTGAAAACGAGTATCTGCGGCGGCGATCCCAACTGGGGGCGCATCTTGGCGGCCGCCGGAAGGGCCGGCATACCTTATGACCAGTACGACGTCGACCTCTACATGGGGAATTTGTGCGCGGCCAAGGGCGGCATGAATTCCGGCGTCGCGAGGGAAAAACTGGCCAAGGAATACGGCAAAAAGGAAGTCAAGATAAGGCTCGTCATCGGTAAGGGGAAAGGCCGTTTCACGGCCTGGACCTGCGACATGACGCACGGCTATATCGACATCAACGTCGACTATACGTAAGCCCCGCTCCCCTTGACTTTCAAACCGGCTTCTAATACAATATCCGCATGCTTTGAAAATCGCAGAGCCGAAATAGCTCAGTCGGTAGAGCAGCGGTTTTGTAAACCGCAGGTCATCGGTTCAAGTCCGATTTTCGGCTCCAGATCTTTAAATTGAAATAAGTTTTGCGTGGAGGGGTACCGAAGTGGTCAAACGGGGCAGACTGTAAATCTGTTGGCACTGCCTTCGATGGTTCGATCCCATCCCCCTCCACCATTTTCTTCGTGGGAATTTACGACAATTGCTCCACGTTAAACATTTGCTAAAGGTCAAGCGGTCCGTTGCTTTTAGCAGCGGACCATTTTTTTAAGGTGACAGACAAGAAAGAGGAAACTGTAAGACCGGCTGACTGGGAAGATCCCAGCGTCAGCTCGAGCGTCAAGGACGACGCCCCCAGGGTGATCGTGCAGAAGCAGGTTTTGCACGTCGAGGGGCCATACGCTTTGGAAAGCGGCGAGACGCTGCCGGAACTGGACGTCATTTACGAGACCTTCGGCACGCTCAACGCCGAGAAGGACAACGCCATCCTCGTCATCCACGCCCTGACCGGCGACAGCCATTGCTGCGGCTACTACACCTACTATCCCACGGAAAAGGCCGGCTGGTGGAGCAGCCTCATAGGTCCCGGCAAAGCCATAGACACGAACAAGTATTTCGTCATCTGCACCAACAATCTGGGCGGGTGCTCTAACGACGTCTATCCTCCCAAGGAGGGCGCCCCTTCGCACACCACCAACCCCGCCTCCATCGATCCCAGGACCGGCAAGCGCTACAACATGACCTTCCCGGACTACACCTTCGGCGACTGCGTGAACGTTCAGAAACTGGTCGTGGATCATTTCGGCATCAAGAGGCTTTTGGCGGTCGTTGGCGGCTCCATGGGCGGCATGATGACGCTGGAGTGGGCCAGAAGATATCCCGACAGTTTGAGTTCTGTCATCGCGGTCGCGACGAGCGCGCACCTTTCCCCGCAGGGCATCGCCTTCTCGGAAGTGGAGCGCCAGTCAATAAGGCTCGATCCCAAGTGGCGGGGCGGGAATTATCCCGACAACGATCCGCCCGCCGGCGGCCTGGCGGTCGCCAGGATGATCGCGCACATAACCTATCTTTCGCAGCAGTCCATGCGCGCCAAATTCGGGCGCCGGAAGCAGCAGAGAAACGGCAGGACGACCGACCAGTTCGAGGTCGAGAGCTACCTCGAGCACCAGGGCAACTCTTTCGTGAAGCGCTTCGACGCCAATTCCTACATCTACATCACGGAAGCCCTGGACGACTACGATCTCGTAAGGCCCGGGGAAACGCTGGACGACGCCGTCGCCAATTTCAAATGTCTGACCCTGATGCTAAGCTTCAGGACCGACTGGCTCTTCCCTACGAAAGAGTGCGGCGAAGTGGCGGAAGCCCTGCGCCGGCAGGGGAAAATGGTCGAATTCAACGAGGTCGACAGCGAAAAAGGCCACGACGGTTTCCTAATAGACTATAATAAATACGAACAGCTCGTATCGCGCTTTTTGGAACGCGTCTACCTCAATTACAACAAAAGCATATGCTAGTCTGGAACGCCCTGAATATTTCAGGCGTGATCCTTCTGGGGATCATGCTGGTCTACTGGTACCGCACCTGCTAGGAATTCGTAAGCCTTTTTACGCTTTCCCTGGCCTTGGCGATGATCTCCTCTTCGCCATTAACTTTTCTTCCCCTCATTAGTATCTCACCACCGCATATGACGGTGTCCACGCATTCGTTGGAAGCGGAATAGACGATATTGGAGACCATGTCGTAGCAGGGGACCATGCAGGGGACGTTGAGATCGATAAGAAGGCAGTCCGCCTCTTTTCCCACCACGATATCGCCGGCGTTTACGCCCGCGGCTTTCGCGCCAAATTTAGAGGCCATCTGGCAGATCTCAACGGCCGGCGCGGCCACAGGATCTTTCCAGGCCACCTTGGCCATCAGGGCCGCCTGGCGCATGGTTTGGAACATACTTAAGTCGTTAGATGAGCAGCAGCCGTCCGTCCCTAAGACCATCCGGACGCCGGCCGCTTTGCAGCGCTTGTAGGGGAAAACGCCGGAAGCCAGCTTCATGTTGCTGCCCGGCACGTGCACCGCGAAAGTTTTCCTTTCCGCCAGGATCTTGATGTCATCGTCCGTTAAGTGGACGCAGTGGGCCGCGAGCGTAGTCTCCTTTAGAAGGCCAAGACTGTCGAGATAAGCGACCGGCGTCGCGCCGAAATCCCTTAAGCTGTCCTTGACTTCCGTTTCCGTCTCGGAAACGTGGATGTGGATGATCAAGCCGTTATCCTCGGCGATCTTCTTAGCTTTCAGAAGCGTTTCCTTATTGACGCTGTAGATGGCGTGAGGCGCGCAGGAGATCTGCACCTTGCCCCTGAACTCGTCGATCCTTTCCAGGCATTCGCGGTTCTGCCTTTCCGCCTCCTCGTTGGAATTGAGGAAGAGCAGTCCGATACGCGCCCTGATGCCCATTTCCTTGGCCGCTCTCGCCGCCGCCTGCGGGAACCAGTACATGTCCTCGAAGTGGACCGTGCCGCTCTTGATCATCTCGAGGATGGCAAGGCGGGTTCCGTTGTAGATATCCTCCTCCTTGAGTTTGGCCTCGAAGGGCCAGACGTGCTCGTTGAGCCAGGCGAAGAGCTCGATGTCGTCGGCGAAACCGCGCATCAGACTCATGGCGGCGTGGCCGTGCAGATTGTAGAAGGCCGGCGTCAGGGCGAAGCCTGAGCCATCCAATAAAGTCTCATCCGGCAGGGGAGAGAGGGGAGTGGAGGAGATGCAGGAAAATTTCCCGTCAGAGATCCTGACGTCGACGTTTTCGCCCTTAAGGAGGACGTTCCTAATCAAAAGCGCGTTTTTCATATGTCATTATCTTACCATAATCCCAGATTGAAAAAAGCATGCCAGTTTTGCTACAATTCACGTAAATTAATAACAAGGAGTTGAACTATGCTGTCTGACATTGAGATCGCCCAAAGCTGTAAAATGAAGAAAATTTCCGACCTGGCCGCCGAATGGGGGATAGGGGAGGACGAAGTAGAGCTTTACGGCAAATATAAAGCCAAACTGAACGAGAACCTCTTCGCCAGACTGGCAAAGGAAAAAGACGGCAAGCTCATCCTTGTCACGGCCATCAACCCGACTCCAGCCGGCGAAGGCAAGACCACCGTGTCGGTTGGCTTGGCGCAGGCTATGAACAGGCTCGGCAAAAAGACCATGCTGGCCCTAAGGGAACCGTCCCTGGGTCCGGTCTTCGGCGTCAAAGGCGGCGCGGCGGGCGGCGGTTACTCCCAGGTCGTCCCGATGGAGGACATCAACCTCCACTTCACCGGCGACATCCACGCCATCACCGCGGCCAACAACCTGCTCTGCGCTCTCATTGACAACCATATCCAGCAGGGGAACCAGCTGGGCATCGATCCCAGAAGGATCCTTTTCAAGCGCTGTCTCGACATGAACGACCGCAATCTTCGTCAGATCGTCATCGGTTTGGGCGGCAAACCCAACGGCACGCCCAGGGAAGACGGTTTCCAGATCACCGTCGCTTCCGAGGTCATGGCTATTTTCTGTTTGGCCAAAGACCTTGACGACCTCAAGGAAAGACTGAACAACATCATCGTGGCCTACACTTATACCGGACAGCCGGTAGACGTCAGGGAACTCGGCTGCGGCGGCGCTTTGACCGCCATGCTCAAAGACGCCATCAATCCCAACATGGTCCAGACGCTGGAAGGAACACCCGCTCTTATCCACGGCGGACCTTTCGCCAACATCGCGCACGGCTGCAACAGCGTGAGAGCGACCAGATTGGCGCTGAAACTAGGGGACTACTGTGTTACGGAAGCCGGCTTCGGCAGTGACCTGGGCGCTGAGAAATTCTTCGACATCAAGTGCCGCTACGCCGGCCTCAAGCCGGAGTGCGTGGTCTTGGTCGCGACGATCAGGGCTCTGAAGTACAACGGCGGCGTGCCCAAGACGGAACTGAAAACGGAGAACGTCGAAGCCTTGAAGAAAGGCCTAGTCAATCTCGAGACGCACGTCGAGAACCTGAAGAAATTCGGGCTGCCGGTGGTGGCCGCCATCAACCGCTTCGAATCCGACACGGACGCCGAGATCGAAGCATTGAAAGCCTGCTGCTTGAGGCTGCAGATCCCGGTCTCCCTTACGGAGATCTTCGCCAAGGGCGGCGAAGGCGGCATAGATCTGGCTCAGAAAGTGCTCGGCGAGCTCGACAAGAACTGCTCCAATTTCCACTGCCTCTATGAGCTCGATCTTTCCATCGAGGAAAAACTCGAGAAGATCGCCAAGGAGATCTACCGCGCCGACGGCGTCAACTTTGACGCCAAAGCCAGGAAGATGCTGAAAGAGATCAAAGAAATGCAGCTCGACCATCTGCCGGTCTGCGTCGCCAAGACGCAGTATTCGCTTTCCGACGATCCCACGAAGCTGGGCAAGCCGACAGGCTTCAAGCTGAACGTCAGGGAACTCAAGATCTCCGCCGGCGCCGGCTTCATAGTGGCCCTGACAGGGGATATCATGACCATGCCGGGCCTGCCGAAGGTCCCGGCCGCCATGAATATCGACTGCTACTACGACCCCGAAAAGCGCGAAAGCGTTATAACTGGCCTGTTCTAAGTTATTTATGGAAATCTACACCCTTATATTTTTCGCCCTTGTCATCGGGGCGGCTGTGTTTTTTATGATCTATTCCAGCAAAAGGCTGGAAAAGAAGCTTCAGGAGCAGACGGATAAAGAGCTACAGCAGAAGCTTTTAGAGTCAGGGCTGGAAAATTTGAACAAAAATATAGGGGACTTACGCAGCTATGTCGGCGAACGTTTCGGCAAGATCGAGGAAGCCCAGAACAACGTGAAAGACCTTGGCAGCGCCGTAAACGAGCTAAAGACCGTGCTTAGGGGCAATCAGACGCGCGGACGCTATGGTGAAATGCAGCTTAAAATGCTTCTGGAGAATACTTTCGCCAACACCAAAGGCATTTATTCCGAACAATATGCCATTAAAGGCGAAAGCGTTCGTCCGGACGCGGTCATATTCTTGCCGGAACCTGAAAAGCTCCTTTGCATAGACTCGAAGTTTCCGTTTGCGGAATATCAGGAGCTTTTCAAGGAAGATGTTACGGAAGAAAGGAAAAACTCCCTGAAAACAGCCTTCAGAGCAGCTGTTAAGAGCCATATCACAACCATAAAGAACAAATACATAATAGAAGGCGAAACATCGCCTTACGCCGTCATGTTCATACCGAACGACGGCATCTTTTATTATATCCACGTCGAAATGTACGAACTGGCGGAGTACGCCAGGAGCGTGGGCGTCATTATTAGTTCGCCGGGAACTTTGCAGCCGATATTGGCGACGATAAGTTCGTTCTGGCGGGAATACAGACGCAACGAAAATCTCCAGGAGATCAGTAAGCAGATCAAGGACCTTAAAACGGCTTTCAAAGTTTTCGGCGAGTCCTGGGGACCATTCAGCAACGCTTTCGATACGGCTTATGAAAGAAAGGTCAAAGTCCAGGATGAGCTGTCAAGGCTGCAGGCCAAGCTGGACAAGATCGTGAAGGCCGAAACGGAGGAGTAACTCAATTTTGACCCTTAATGGCAAATATGCCTTTCAGGATATATCCAACTTAACATAAGATATATTATGCGACATAAAGATACGCGGAAATCCGCGTCAATAAAGGAAAGTTTTATCTGTGCCCCACCGGGTCGTCTTTGGAATTGTCCCTGACCTTTCCAGCCAAAATAGCCAATATCTCACCAGCCATATAACATGATCCGCAAATAATGATATTGCCCTCGGAAATTGTTCGAATATCATCCAAGGCTTCTTTCGCTGATAAAAATCCTTTCGCGAATCTCGGATCTCCGGGATAAATTTCGGCAACGTTCTCGCGCCATTCCTTAAGGCTCAATTTGCGCTCGTTTTGGGGTTCGATATAGCTCATCGTTTCGGCTATGGGCGCAAGGATATTTAAAGCCAATTTGGGATCCTTCTCGGCCAGCATGCCGAAATAGATATGCCAGGCTTCCCCCGGTCTGAGCTCTTCCAAGGACTCTCTCAGGGCCTGCCAGCCCTGGGCATTGTGAGCGCAGTCTAGGATCGTCAACGGAACTTTCCTTAATATCTGGAATCGTCCGGGCCATACGGCGTGTTTTATGCCGTTCAATATACTTATAGTATCTATATTCAGATAGTTAGCTATAGATATGGCCAGGGCCGCGTTCTTGTATTGGTAGTGGCCCAAAAGACCTAATTGAGCGTTGTAAATGCCTATTTCAGGCAGGCTTACAAAGTATTTGTCCGGCTGGATCAGGCCCTCGTCGTACTTAACATAACAGCAAGGAGCGTTAAGGCTAACTGCCTCTTTTTCAATTACTTCCTTTGCTTCACCCTCGGCCGTGTGAAATAAAGGTACGTTTGGCCTGATAATACCCGCTTTTTCCCAGGCGATCTCGGCGATGGTATTGCCCAGATACTGGGTGTGCTCCAAACCTATGCCGGTAATGGCCGTAACGTAGGGTATTATGGCGCTGGTAGCGTCCAGACGGCCTCCCAGGCCCGTTTCCCAGACGACATAGTCGACTCCCCTTTCGCAGAAATAAAGCCAGGCTATGACGGTCAGGTATTCGAAGAAGGTCAGTTCGATACCGAGGTCTTTGACTTCCAGGGCCAATTTCTCGAAGTCCGTCTCCCCTATCATCTCCCCATTTATTTGGATCCGCTCTCTTAGTTCGACCAGATGCGGCGAAGTGAAGAGTCCCACCTTATAGTCGGCTTCTCTCAAAATGGAATACAGGAAGGCGCAGGTGCTGCCTTTGCCGTTGGTGCCGGCGATATGGAGGAATTTCGGTTCCGGAAGGCCGGGATGCTTCGCTTTGAGGGCGGAAATGGCTTTTTCGGTGCTCTCGAAGCCCGGGCGCACGCCGAAGGTCCTGAGACCGCAGAGATAGTTTTCCAGTTCCGTCATAAGGAGGCCTTGACCTTGTCTTTGATCATGGCCAGCCCTTCCTCGAAGGAATGGAACGGCGGAAGGCCTAAGCTTTTGTAGAGCGTAAGGTCAAAGGTACAGTTCTCCGGACGGTTGGCGGACATTTGAGGCGGTTTGCCGGTATCCACGACGAGATCGGGATCGAAACCGAAGGCGGCCGCGATGGCTCGGAACATCTGAAAGCGCGTGATGCCGACGGGATTGCTCATATGGATGATGCCGGTATAATGGCGTTTTTCCAGTTCTAAAATGGCTTTTGCCACGTCGGCGCTGAGCGACGGAAAGCGCTTCTGGACGTTGTCAAGTTCAAGCTTTTCGCCCTTAGAGAGCGTTTTGATGGCCTTGTGGATGAAGCTGAGCTCCGGCCGGTCGGTCGTGCCGTACTGCAGAGCGATCCTTACGATCAGATGATCCGGGCATTTTTGGGCTTCTTTTTCGCCCATTAGTTTGGTCTCGCCGTAGAGATTGACGGGATCCGGCTCGGCTTTTTCGTTATAAGGCGGGTTCTTGCCGTTGAAGACGTAGTCGGTCGAGATGTAGACGAGCCTCTTGCCGTTTTTGGCGCACCATTCCGCCATGACTTTCGTGGCGTCCACGTGCAGGATCTTAGCGGTTTCCGGCTTTCTCGTACATTCGTCGGGGTCTCTGATGGCCGCGGAATGGATGACGGTGTCCGGTCTCAGCTCATCAAGCAACGCTTCCAGAACCTTAAGGTCGGTAAGATCGATTTTGCGGTCGCAGTTTGATCCGGAATAACCAAGCCCCGTTATGGGAAATACCGGACGGAAAGTTTTGTAGATATGCTGGCCTAAAAAGCCGCTTGCTCCGGTAAGCAGGATCATAAATATGCCCTAAAAAAAGATGGGGTGAATGAGGAGACTTGAACTCCCGGCCTTCTGGGCCACAACCAGACGCTCTAACCAACTGAGCTACATCCACCACTAAAAATCAAGTTCACTTATTCTACTCAAACAGGCCCTGAAAGTCAAACGAAAAGGCTCGTGGAAAAGGGGCGGGCTTTATGGTATAATATCGCTTAATTAATAACATTAATTTATTTCTAAAATCCCACGGAGGTATTATGAAAAAAACGGTTCCTTTCAACGGCACCAAAGAACAGGAAGAGCAGCTCATTGCCTACATCAAAGAGATGAAGGACGTGCAGGGCAACCTCATTCCCATCATGCAGAAAGCCCAGGAGATCTACGGCTACCTGCCCATCGAAGTTCAGACCATCATTGCTCGTGAAATGGACATTCCCCTGGAGAAAGTTTACGGCATCTCCACCTTCTACGCCATGTTCACGCTCGAACCCAAGGGCAAATACCAGATCGCGGTCTGCCTCGGCACGGCCTGCTACGTCAAAGGTTCCGGCGACGTCTACGCCAAATTGGAAAACACCCTCGGCCTTCAGGGCGGCGGCTGCACGCCGGACGGCAAGTTCAGCCTGGAAGCCTGCCGCTGCCTGGGCGCCTGCGGTCTCGCTCCTGTCATGATGATCAACGGCGAAGTCTACGGCCGTCTCACTCCTGACCAGATCCCCGGCATCCTTGCCAAGTATAAGGACTGATCCGTTTTCTTTATGAAGATCAAAGAAGTCAAAGAATACTTGGACGCCGAGCTTCTTTGCGGCGACGAAGCGGAGCTGGAAAAGGACGTCTACTCTGCCTGCGGAAGCGACATGATGAGCGACGTTCTGGCTTACGTCAAGGACCAGTCGGTCTTGTTGACGGGCCTCGTCAATCCCCAGGTCATAAGGACCGCGGAGATGATGGACATGATCTGCCTC
>Ga0310786_10007488_pt1 | contig 14227 bp, 9 predicted proteins | sample AusTroGonzalo_MG_FD_203881 | JGI IMG/M metagenome (GOLD analysis project Ga0310786, IMG submission 203881) | Bovine rumen microbial communities from tropical cattle in Woodstock, Queensland, Australia - Gonzalo_03 (v2) (version 2) | ecosystem: Host-associated > Mammals > Digestive system >... | reverse complement strand
TGACCGTCAGAACATTTTCATGGATTGGATCAATTACCTGCACCAGATCGACACGCCTACTGACGTTCTGCCGAGTCTTCACGTTTACGATGCCATAGTCGTTGCAGCCGGCATTCACCTTACGTTCAAGGACAAGAAGGCGCTTCTTATCGCAAGTGACGTTCTGGCATTCCTCATCGTTCTTTCCACGATGTTCATCAAGCAGCATTCGATCATCGATGTAATTTCTGCATTCATCATCTTCATTCCCGTATTCATCATTACCTGCTTCGTAATAAAGCCGGTAAACAGGAAGGCTTAAGGCCTGTCTGAAACGTCAAAAACGCTTTGTGCTATAATCTCGCCATCGGGATAGATTTATCAGTGGAGGGTAATAAATGAAAACATGTCCTAAGTGTGGAGCACCGCAGGCAGACATAATGCCGGCATGTGATCTGTGCGGAAGTCTGTTTCCGGGTGAGAAGAGACCGAAGAACCCTTTCGATGTTACGGGTGCTGTCGGATTGTTCTCGGGCCTTCTGTCAGTAGTTGCGACCGTAGCTTTCTTTTATATCGTATCGAACTACCTTGAAACAGAGGATCTGCGTGAGATCCAGATGGTTCTCATAGGCATGCTGGCCTCTTTGTTCTTCATAATAACGGGGCCTATAGCAGGTCTGATACTCTCAATTGCCGGATTGAAGAAAACAAGCAAAAAGAATGTAAAAGGCAGAGGGTTTGCCGTAGCAGGGATCGTCGTTTCTTCGATCATGATGCTTGTTGCGGTTTTCTTCCTGTTACTTGTTATTATTTTTGTAGTTTACGAGTTGGATACAGTGTAGCGGTATTCAGGATATGTTTTTCCTAAAACACTTGTCCAAACAGGAATTATTCCGGAAAAACAAGGATTATTCCTATTTTGTTCCTAAAATGCAGGGTAAAATCGAAAAGAGCCATCTCAAATCTGAGATGGCTCCGTTCATTTTTGAATTGTAGCTGAATATCAGTCGTTTTCGAACTCGACTACGAGCTGTGATACTGTCTGCTTAGCATCGCCGTAGATCATGATGGTGTTGTCCATCGTGAAGAGCGGGTTCTCGATGCCGGAGAAGCCTGTACCCTGACCACGCTTGAGGACGAATACCGTACGTGCCTCGTATGCGTTTACGATAGGCATGCCGTAGATAGGTGAGGACTCGTCGTTGATGGCAGCGGGGTTAACAACGTCGTTAGCGCCGATGACGATGGCGATGTCTGTGTTGGGCATCTGGGGATTGAGCTCATCTGCTGTCTTGAGCTGCTCGTAAGGAACGTTAGCTTCAGCGAGGAGAACGTTCATGTGACCTGGCATACGTCCTGCAACGGGGTGGATGGCGAAGTTAACTTCGCAGCCGTTTTCTTCAAGTACGTCGCAGAGTTCTTTAACGGCGTGCTGAGCCTGTGCAACAGCCATACCGTAACCGGGTACGAATACAACGCTCTTTGCAGCTTCGAGGATAAGGAAAGCATCCTCGACGGACATTGACTTGGGTTCCTTGTGCTCGCCCTCTGCAGAAGCTGCCTTCTTCTTTGTTGTCTTGAAGAGGAGTGATACGAATGTCTTGTTCATAGCCTTGCACATGATGAGTGTAAGGATGACGCCTGAAGCACCTACGAGACAACCGGATACGATGAGAACCGTGTTGCCTATAGGGAAGCCTGCGAATGCAGCAGCGAGACCTGAGAGTGCGTTAAGGAAAGAAATGATAACCGGCATATCGCCGCCGCCGATGGTGATAACCAGTGTAACGCCCAATACCAGAGATGCGAGTGTTGTGATGATGACGCCTGCTACTCCGAGACCGCCGTCAGGTGAGATGCAGATGAACAGGATTCCGAGTGCTGCAACAGCGAGGATTCCTGCATTGATGAAGTTCTTGCCGGGGATTGAGAAGTTCTTCTTGAAGATCTTAAGACCTGCGAGCTTGCCCCATGCTATGATGGAACCTGTGAAAGCAACGGCACCAATGAGGATCGTAAGACCCAGTGTGAGAGCTGTGAAAGCATCTTCAGTAACGCCTGCGATGAACTGTGAGATGGCAACGAGCATTGAGGACAGACCGCCGAAACCGTTGAACAATGCAACGAGCTGGGGCATGCCTGTCATCTCAACCTTCTTAGCCCAGACGAAGCCTACGACGCTTCCGCCTATGATGGCGAAGATTATGAGAAGGTAGCTGACGAGACCGCCGTCGATAACGTCCTGTGAGATGAGGACTGATACGACTGCGATGAGCATACCTGCTGATGAATAGAGATTACCCTTACGTGCGGTATCTGCTTTTCCGAGTTTCTTGATGCCCATGATGAAGAGCACGCAGGAAATCATGTAAAGTACTATGCAAATATAGTCACTCATTTCTTGGGTGCCTCCTTCTTCTTGAACATTGCGAGCATTCTGTCAGTTACGAAATAACCGCCGATAACGTTGACTGTCGCGAAGAAGATAGCGATAGCGCCGATGATGAGGCCCAGAATGTGATTGCCTGATGCGTTAATTGCAGTAGCTGCGATAGCACCTACGATGGTGATACCGGAAATTGCGTTCGTACCGCTCATGAGAGGGGTATGAAGCTGTGAAGGGACCTTCGAGATAAGCTCGACACCTAAGTATGCCGCGATTATGAATACGAAGATCAAGAGCATAATTACATCTGTGGAAATTTCCATATGATCAAGCCTCCTTAAATCTCTCGTGGATGATTGCTCCGCCCTGTGTGAGGAGGCAACCCTTCATGATCTCATCGGTCATCTTTACTTCGAATTCCTTTGTCTCCTTGTTGTAGAAGTGTGTAAGGAATGCAGAGATGTTACCTGAGAGCATCTTTGAAGCGTCCCACGGAACCTGACGCTGTAATTCGTCGCCGGGGAGGATGATTACGCCGTTATCCGTTGTGACTACTTCGCCGGGCTTGCTGCCTTCGACGTTACCGCCTGTGGATACGGCCATATCTACGATAATTGAACCCGGCTGCATTCTCTCGATAACGTCCTTCTTGATGAGGACGGGAGCCTTGCGGCCGAATACCTTTGCTGTTGTGATAACGATATTAGCTTTCTCGCAGACTTTAGCCTGGGCTTCCTGCTGCTTTGCGATCTGCTCGGGTGTGAGTTCCTTTGCATAGCCCTGTGCTGTCTGGCCCATCTCGCCTAAGTCGATCTTGACGAAGTTTGCGCCAAGAGACTTAACCTGCTCTTCTACGACCGGTCTTGTATCGAAAGCATCTACGCGTGCACCGAGTCTCTTTGCAGTTGCGATGGCCTGAAGACCTGCAACGCCTACACCGATAATGAATACTCTGGCGGGGTTGATAGTACCGGCAGGAGTAACCATCATGGGGAGGATCTTGGGCATACGTGCCGCAGCGTTCAAAACTGCAACGTAGCCTGCAAGTGATGTCTGTGAAGACTGAACGTCCATCTTCTGGGCGAGAGTCGTTCTGGGGATCATCTCGAGGGATACAGCCTGAATGTTATTCTTGGCAAATCCGTTAAGCAGATCCTTCTCGTTAAAAGGATCTAAGAAGCTGATGTGAACCGTATCGGGGTTCATTCCGTCAGCTGAATCGGGTTTTAAGATCCTGACAACGATCTCGGCATCGGAAAGACCTTCTTTTTCAGTCTTAACGATCTTTGCACCGGCTTGCTCGTAATCAGCATCTTCAAAGCCGCTCTTGAGACCTGCGCCACTTACTACGGTGAACTCAAAACCCATACCTGTGAGTTTCTTGATGTCATCGGGGATAAGCGCAACTCTGGTCTCGGCAGGCAGACTCTCCTTGCATACCAGAACTTTCTTCATGTGCACACCTCTTTTGACTAGGATTGCATAGATATAAAAATCTACACGTGAACTTTTTTAGTATAAAATAAAGCCCCGCTGATTTGAAGTGCGGGGCCTTGGTCAAATAAACATAATTAGTTTGTCAATTTGTGACAGTTAACGGGTTTACCAGCGGTCGAAATACTTTTCCTGAATCTTCTCGATGCCTTCCTCGATATCCTCCGTAAGATGCTTGAAATCACGTTCATTCATCGTTGTGATCTCAGTGAAACGGCCGGGTACGTTGGGTGCCGGATCGTGCTTGTCGACTTTGATCGTCAGATCGAGTGACTTAACGTAAGGAACAGCTGTTCCTCCGACTCTGATGTTAGAGAGAACGAAGGTATATGTATCGCCCTTGAGAAGGAGTGATCCCTTCAATACGAGATTGTCATCGTCATACTTGAGCTTGAACTCAAAATCTCCGCTCTTTCTGTCCCATTCAACTGAGAGCTTATACTCTTCAACGCGGGGAGTTGATGAAGAGGAGGATGAGCTTCTTGTTCTTGAGTGCTCAATGTTAAGCTCAGCTTCATATGCTCTTGAGCTGTCCTCTTCAACCGTGTAAACGAACTCAACTGTTTCCGTGTAATTGGGGGACTTTGTGGTAGCTGTGAGGCTGATCTCCTTGGACTTGGCAACGTTCTTACCGAGTACGAGTGAGATTTCAACGCTCTCATCATCAACCTCCATCTCAGCATCAAGTCTTGCAAGTCTTCTGCCGGATGATGTGATATAGAAATCCACCTGGATGTCTACGTGTGAATCCTTGAGATCATCGATGCTTTCTTCCATCTGGTCGAGGTTGTCATAGAACTGGTCAATGTACTCATCGGGATCTTCGTTGTAAGAGCCGTTTGCAGCAACACGGCGGAGGAGTTTCTCGAGGTCCTTGTCGTTGTTTGCGTAGTTAACCAGATCCTCAACAACGAGAGCAAGCGAATCCTCATCGAGCGAGAGTGAGATCAATGTGCAGGGGAGTTTCTCGTCTCCGACAGTAATGGTCTTGCTGCCCTTGCCGACCTCAGCGTGCTTAACAGCGGAATTGACTGCCAGCTGTCTGTATTTTGTGATCATGTTATCAATATCACGCTCAAGGTTCTTATCATTCTTGATAGTATCCTTGATGCCGAGGAAATATGCGAACTGCTCGTCATCAAGAGAGTAATCTGTCTCTTCGTCAGGATCGAAGATCGATCCGGGGAGGTTCTTCTCTACGTTCTTGTAGGTAACTCCGTATGCGCCGTCGAAAAGTTCGGGGCAGGAGAATGCGAACTTATCCTGGTTATAAGTGATCTGGGCATCGAGGATGATGTCATCATCTTCCGTCATTGTCATCTCGTAAGCGCCCTTTAAGTTCTTGGCATCACTGTAGTATTTAGCCTGAACGTAAACATCGTCATTTGCTATGCTGTCGAGATTTGCAGATACTGCAACTGAGCCGCCGTTTGCGACATCTTCGGCAACTGCAAAAGCTTCGATCTTTCTGGCATCTGAAATGGTGTTAGCCGTAGCTCTTAAAATCAAAGCAGCCGGCTGATTTGCCAAAACGATGGATGTAACTACCAGACCTACGATAGCAGCGCCGCCTACTGAACCCCCGATGATAAGCTGAGTCTTCTTATCCATGAAAGTCCCTCCTCATAAGACAAACTACTTGAAGTATAACAAAAATTTTATCATCTTGCTTGGAAGTGATATATGGCCCAAAAACGCCATATTTAGCGACTTTTTGGTGAACATTGTGTTACATGTCTTGAAAACGCGCAAATACGATAATAATATAAATTCTGAGGTTATGTGTTTCGGCGTCAGGGGGTTATGGTACGCCGCAGCAGGGAACGAGGTTTTTATGACCGATAAAAAGACAGACATAAAGACCAGATACGAATTTCTGATAGCAGGAATTCTGGTTGTTGTATTGTGCATATGCGCTTTCGCGATTTACGGAGTTACCCAGTATACACGTAATAACAATGTGGTGGATCCTGTTATTGCAATGACTAACAGTGACGGCACCGTACTTATCGAAGTTGAGATCTCACAGGAAACATCAGCACCTGACGAATCCGAACTGGTAGCTGAACTCGAAGCCGAGGCAGCAAAGAGGGCAGTAGCTGAGATCGAGGCAAAGAACGTTCACAACGACATCAGTATCTTCACGACCACGGTTCCAGGTGACAACTATTACATGTCCAGAGGCGGAAGACTTACTCTCTACAGCCAGCCCAAGGTAGATGGCAACGGAGACAGACCCACACTGCAGGAAGACAGATCATTTGAGGTTCTGGGATTCAGCAGGGACGGATGGGCAGCGATCTCACTGGGCGGAGAGATCTATTTCGTAAGAAGTGCGGATCTCGTTAAGACAGCCGCTCCCGAAGATGCAGCTGATATGCATAAGGATCCGGCAAATACGCAGAATATAAGATTCTTCACACCTGCATCCGGAAACAACTTCGAATATATCGTTACCATGAACACAAAGGCTTACAGCCTCCCTGATATCGAGAGCAGCGGAATCAGCATCGATCTTAAAAAGGGCGAGAGAGTTCTCGTATCCGCAGTAAGCGGCGAATGGTACAAGATCGTTTACATGAACGCTGAATACTATGTTTTAAGCTATCTGGAACCCAGAGAAGTTTATATCGAGGAGAATCCTGACGAAGAGATCATCGATAACACCGGTTATGCTCCCGCAGGTTCACCTGAAGCAGCTTCAAGTGCGGCAGCAGGCAGCGGTTCATCAGGCTCATCCGGTTCATCCGGTTCGGCTTTCGCGCCTTCCGGCTCAGGTTCGGATTCAGGTTCTTCAGATTCTGATGATTCTTCTGATTCCGGCAGTTCCGGTTCATCCTATTCAGGAGATTCTTCCTATGTTTGGGAGCTTTTGGAATATACCAATGACCTCCGCGAGAGTGCAGGTCTTGATCCTCTCGTATGGGATGGCAGTCTTGCATACTGCGCTGCAGTACGTGCAGAAGAGCTTCCTCTGCTCAGCAACAGCCAGAATCAGGCTCACCAGAGACCTGACGGTTCTCCCTGGTATACGGTAAACGAAGACATCATGTATGGTGAGAATATTGCATATGGACAGACTTCCGCGTGGGAAGTGTTTGAGGCATGGAAGAACTCTTCCGGTCACTTGGGAAATATGTTGGATCCTGATTACAAAACATTCGGTGCCGCAGTTTATATTACCGACAGCGGTTACGGTTACTACTGGATCCAGGAATTCGGTTATTAAGTTTTACCTTAAAAACGGATTATGCTTTCTCCTGACCGGAGCCTAATGCTCTGCCTGACAGGAGATCTCTCCAATGCTTGCCTTCGAGCTCGTAGATCATTGCCACGGCAGCATTTATCTCCTCATCGGTACCCTCGCTGTCAACAAAGGCAAGAAGGCCAGCGATCTTGATCATGTCAGCCTCGATAGACTTAAGGAAATCACCCGGAGTGGTAATTACTCCGCCGTATTTGCTGTATGTGAAATCAACTGCTGCCAGGGGATAAACAAAACTCTCGCACTGGTCATCCAAAACCTGCGGAAGGACCTGGAGAAGCGTAGCAGTAACCTGTTCAGGCAGCTGGGCGATAATGTCCCATGTGAGGTCGATCTCGCCGTTTGAATCGGATCTGATGTACTGCAGGAGGTCACCGTGAACGGCGAACTGCCTGATGAAGTCCTGCTCGAGGATGTCGAAATTGCCGTCGGCGCATGCAACGCTGAGCATTACGCCCTGCAGGATCATGTCGAACTGGGCAAGCGTTAATTCGGCATCGTATTCGTTGCCGGTAACGTTCTGGAAAACCTCATCCATCGCCCTGATGGTAGCTTCCGCGTGATCGTATGCTTCGGCTGCCTTATCCAATATGTCCTGTCTGTCGTATTCGTCCATTAAGCTTATCCTCGCTGATTCTTATGGCTATTTTATTCCTCGCAGGCGCAAACTGTAAAGGCTTGAGGAAATCCATGTGTCCGATGTGATATAATCTTTGCCTGGAAGAAAGAAAAAGGGGAGGATGCTGATTAAAATGGCATTGTTCGGAAAGAAAAAGAAAAATGACGAGACGGCTGCGCAGGCCGCTGAAAATAAGCAAAGTAACAGTGTTACTGATGAGATGAAGGTCATCCTGGAGGCCCGTGAAGAGGCCCAGCAGGAAAAAGAGGCCTTGGCTCTCGAGAGACAGCAGGAACAGGAAGAGGCCGGAAGGGCAATCCAGGAAATGGCTGACACAGCCAGAAAGGCTGCAGAGAAGATCCTGAATGAGGAGAATTTCACACCTGCAGGCATGACATTCTTCATGCTCTGCGATGAGATCCCGATGGGTGCAGCTCCTGAAAAAGAAGGAAACATCATTGTCCGCGGTGACTTAAGAGGTACCGCAAAGGTCGGAACCGAGATCTATCTCTATCAGGGATACGGCGAGAAGTACACCGTAAAGATCGAGAAGATCAGAAACGACGACAGAGTATTTGTTGACGAAGCATCTTACGAGAGAGTTGAGATGGAGATCACCACAGGCGACCTCCCGGCTCCCATCGATCCCGATCAGGATGCATCAAGACCCGTTAAGAGATTTGCGGTCCTTACAGACGCTAAGGGTATTGAGGACACGAAGGATCCCGCATGCAGAGGAATGGCTGCTGCAGGTAACCCCAGAACACTAGTAATGCTCTGCGAATACGGAAGATTCGGAAAAGATCCTGAATATTTCACACTCACAATGGATGCCATCATGACATCAGAGTTCGTTACACCCGTTAAGATCGTTGCAGCCAAGAACGGCAAGAGCAGCATTTCTTTCGCAGGTGTCAGATCAAAGCAGGATCCTGACGCATCTTATCTGCCTGTCTTCACTGACAACAGACTCGTTAAGAGAGCACAGGATAATGGTTTCGGAGGCGGACTTAACCAGCGTTTCGCTCTGAGCTTTGCCCAGACGGCTGCCATCTCAAGAGATGACCACCATCAGGGATTTCTCATCAATCCGGGCGGACCTGTAACAATTACGATCCCTACAAAGCTCATCAACGACATGGTCAAGCAGAAGATCTTCAAGGAGAGATTCGGCGAAGGCGCTGCAGACAACGCTTCACTCGCTCTGGGCGGCACAGGCAACACAAAGCTTGATGAATTCATCGGCAAGGGCGGTCCTGACATGTCAGGCATCCAGAAGATCGTTATCACGAATCCTACGAACACACCTGAGTTCCTTCTCATCGAGAAGGCTGTTAAGACTTACTGCGGATCTCACGCAGCAATTTCAAAGCTCATGATCCTCATCTCTGCACCTGAGGCAGACAAGGATAACCAGACATACTTCACCATCGTCGACTGTGCTGAAGATAAGTTCCAGGATGAATGCAAGGGTCTGGCAGAAGCAATGAAGCCTTACATGAAGACCGTAAAGACCATCAGGTTCCAGCTGTTTGACAAGCTCCCTGATAAGGAAGTCTTTGCAAAGAGAAGCAAGTGGCTCTATTCGAAGCTCCCGATATAATCCGGGGCTTCGTTTAGCTTAAGGCATAAATCCGTCCCCTCGTAATGGAATAAGGGGAAACACGCGCGAAGCGGGATGGGTCAGGCCTATGCAAGTTAGTATGCACTAATTTTGCTAATTATTAACAAAAAGAATAAAGATTGTTCGATTTGCGCGTGATAGAATTTTGTCGCTATGCTACAGATTAAAGACATTCACAAGGAGTACAAGACCGGAAGCCTCATCCAGAAGGCTCTGGACGGCGTGTCCCTGAATTTGAGGGACAATGAGTTCGTCGCAATATTAGGACCTTCAGGTTCCGGTAAGACAACACTCCTCAACATCATCGGAGGTCTCGACCGTTACGATTCGGGAGACCTCATTATCAATGGCGTTTCAACAAAGCGCTACAAGGACAGGGACTGGGATTCCTACCGCAACCACACGATCGGTTTCGTATTCCAGAGCTATAATCTGATCCCTCACCAGACCGTTTTATCCAACGTTGAGCTCGCGCTCACGATCTCCGGCATTTCCGGCAGGGAGCGTAAACAGAGAGCGTTGGATGCTCTTGATAAGGTCGGACTCCGCGAGCAGGCCCACAAGAAGCCTAACCAGATGTCCGGCGGACAGATGCAGAGAGTTGCAATCGCAAGAGCTCTCGTAAACGATCCTGACATCCTGCTGGCAGACGAGCCTACCGGCGCTCTTGATACGGAAACAAGTATCCAGGTCATGAACCTTTTGAAGGAAGTCGCGAAAGACCGTCTCGTTGTAATGGTTACGCACAACCCTGAACTTGCCGAAGAGTATGCAACAAGAATCGTAAGAGTTAAGGACGGACACATCATCGGCGACAGCGATCCTTTCGAGCCGGAGAAGAGTGCAAATGCATTAGAGCCTGTCCACAAGAATCTCGGTAAGGCGTCAATGAATTTCTTTACGGCTCTCGTATTGAGCTTCAACAACCTCTGGACGAAGAAGGCGAGAACCATTCTCGTCGCTTTCGCAGGTTCGATCGGTATCATCGGTATCGCGCTGATCCTGTCACTGTCCAATGGTGTTAATGCCTATATCGATAACATCGAGCAGCAGACGCTGTCGCAGTATCCTCTGTCGATAGAACGGTCTTCCGTATCGTTCATGTCCATGCTGCTTGTTCAGACCGAGACTTGGGAAGATACACCTGAAGGTTACATTACTGAAGTTCCTTCCGTAAGCCAGATCATGTCCACGGTAACCACAAACGACCTCATCTCGCTCAAGGAGTATTTCGACAGCGGCAAGACAGACATCTATGAGCTTACTAACGGCGTTGAATATTCATACGGAATCCAACCTCAGATCTACTACTTTGAGAAGGGTTCAGGCAAATACAGACAGGTAAATCCGAATGACGATTTCTCTTCCATGGGTCTGAGTTCATCCGGCATTTTCTCTTCTGCTTACAGCATGAACGTATTCTTTGAGATCCCTGAGAACGAAGCTCTCTATATTGACCAGTACGATATTAAGGCAGGCAGATGGCCTGAGAGTTCAAACGAAGCGGTTCTCGTTCTCACTCCGAACGGCGCTGTTTCCGACTACATCGTATATGCGTTCGGATTAAGAGATAGTGCTGAGCTCGACAAGATGATCCAGGACTTCAGCAACGGTCTGGAAGTTGAGGCAAACCAGGAAGCATACACATGGGCTTATGACGATTTCATGGGCACGACATTCAAGGTCGTACCTGCTTATGAGTTCTATAAATTCGATGAGAAGAACAAGTTCTACACGGATATGAGAAATGATGATTCTTATATGCGTGATCTCTTAAGCAAGAGCGAGGACCTTAAGATCGTAGGTATCGTGCAGCCTAAGGAAGGCGAGGATATCTACATGCTTAGCTCCGGTATTTACTACGGTGAGAATCTTGTAGAAGAACTCAGAGAGAAAGCAGAGAATTCAGCAATCGTTAAGGCGCAGATGGCTGACCGCGAGATCAATGTTCTTACAGGCGTAAGATTTGATGAGGAAGAATCCGATTACGATATGGGCAATCTCTTCTCCATCGATGAGAAGGCCGTTCAGGATGCATTCAAGTTTGATGAGAATAAGCTCGTCATTGATGAGGATGCTTTCGGTGACATGAGCGGTATCGATCTGTCCGGAGCAATGGGCAGCGTAATGCCTGAGATGTCTGCAGACCAGCTCACAGAGATCCTTAAGGGTGTTGAATTCAAGGTTGATTTCGATGCTCTCGGAAAAGGACTGTCTTCGATCTTCAACGATTACATGGATTATGCTTCTTCTGACCCGTCAACGAATTATGCCGAGCTCCCTGACGGAATCGCGAAATACATTTCTTCCGAAGAAGGACAGACAATAATCAACTCAGAGATCAACAAGTTCTTCGAAGAGAGCCGTGCACTCTATCTCGATCAGGAACTCATAAATGACGCTCTGGATGCGATTGCCGACGGCTTTGTCGAGTATGCGATCAGACAGGGCTGGGATCTGGCTGACAGGTCACAGTATGATGAATATTTCAGAGAGTTCCTCGATAGTGATGCAGGCAAGCAGGTCATTGACGAGCAGTCTGACATGATCGCGGAAGCAATGTCCGAGAAGCTCAAGCTCACTGGAGAGCAGGCAGGTGAGCTTGCACAGGCTATCCTTGACGGTTACAGCGAATACGCAGAGGCAAACGGTCTTCCTGATCCTGCAAAGCTCCCTGATTCGATCAAGAATTATCTCGGAAGCGATAGAGCCAAGCAGCTCATCATGTACACGATCACAACATCCGTAAACGTTGATGAGATCACATCAACGGTTATGTCCAACGTAACAGGCATGACAACAGAGATGGTATCCCAGATCTCAACAGGAATTCAGAATGCTATCGGTCTTGTTGTACAGCAGCTTGCAAAGAACATGACAAATGCACTGACAAAGACTTTCGAGAATATGGGCAGCGCTCTTACGATCGACCAGGATGCATTTGCAAAGGCTTTCCAGTTCAATATGGACGGCAATGAACTCCAGTCATTCATGACAGAGCTCATGATGGGTTCAGGCAAGTCATCTGCTGAGGGCAACCTCTCCGCATTCGGTTACTGCGACAAGGAAGATCTCCAGTCGATCACGATCTACCCGAAGGATTTCGAATCCAAGGATAAGATCACTGAGATCCTGAAGGATTACAACAAGCTGGTCGAAGATGCAGGTGAGGAAGATAAGAGCATCTCCTACACTGATATCGTAGGCGCGCTGATGAAATCCGTTACGAAGATCATCAACAACATCTCTTACATGCTCATCGCATTCGTATCCATCTCACTCGTCGTATCATCCATCATGATCGGTGTCATCACATACATCAGCGTTCTTGAGCGCCGTAAGGAGATCGGTATCCTCCGTGCAATGGGTGCCTCCAAGCACAACGTTGCACAGGTATTCAATGCTGAGACCATCATCACGGGATTCCTCGCAGGACTCTTCGGTATCGGACTGTCACTGCTCGGACTTATCCCTGCGAACCTGATCATTCACAATCTCGCAGAGAACGATGACATCACCGCATTCCTGCCGTGGGATGCTGCCCTGATCCTCGTTTCACTCAGTATCGTGCTGACGCTCATCGGAGGTCTCATCCCGTCGAAGAAGGCGTCTAGACAGGATCCTGTTACTGCGTTGAGGACAGAGTAAAGTTTGGTTTTTCCGGGCTTAACAAAAATCTGGTTTTTTGAGAGATTTTGTTAAGATCCGGAGGAAGATTTAACAATAAAAAGATTTTTTGGCCGTTTTTGTTAGTTTTTCCTTTCGAGATTAACAAAAACGGTTTTTTATTTGGATTTTTGTTAAAACAGGGGCGCTATGTTTAACAAAATCCGGAGGAAAAATGCAATTTTGTTAAGCCTCTTCCGGCCGGTTCCCAAATCACCGAAAAGTATCAAAAATTCATTAATAAATCACACAAAAGTTGTGTGCAATCACCTATAATAAGATTATGCCTTTTGGCAAAGGGCGCTACACTTAAGCAGAAAGGGGAATAGCATGAACAGTAAAGCCATGTATAACCTGTCATACGGTCTCTTTGTCCTGACTGCAAAAGACGGCGCCAAAGACAACGGATGCATCGTTAATACCGTTATTCAGGTTACGACTGAACCTAACAGGATCTGCGTTGCGGTTAACAAGCTTAACTACACTCACGACATGATCCAAAAGACCGGCGAGTTCAACGTCTCCATCCTCACAGAAGGATCAAAATTCGAGACTTACAAGCACTTCGGTTTCCAGAGCGGCAAGGATATCGACAAGTTCGAGAACATTGATTTCAAGCGCGCTGCAAACGGAATTGCCTACATCGCGAAAGAGACGAACGCTTATCTGTCGGCAAAGGTCGTAAGCGAGACAGACCTCGGAACACATACACTGTTCCTGGCTGACGTTAAAGACGGTGAAGTCTTATCAGACGACGCTTCCGTTACTTACGCTTTCTACCAGAAGAATATCAAGCAGAAGCCGGGTGCAAATGTTGCTGCAGCACCGAAGAAGGGCTTTATCTGCACTGTCTGCGGATACATCTACGAGGGCGATACGCTGCCTTCGGATTTCATCTGCCCATGGTGCAAGCATGACGCAAGCTATTTCATCCCTTTGGATAACGGCGCTGGCGCTCCCGCGAAAGAGACAACAAAAGAAACAACTATAACTAAAACTCAGGAGGAATCAAAAATGAGCAAGTACGCTGGTACACAGACAGAGAAGAATCTTCAGGCTGCATTCGCAGGCGAATCACAGGCTAGAAATAAGTACACCTATTTCGCATCCAAGGCTAAGAAGGAAGGCTACGAGCAGATCGCAGCTCTCTTCCTCAAGACAGCTGACAACGAGAAAGAGCACGCTAAGATGTGG
>Ga0310786_10007487_pt1 | contig 14228 bp, 21 predicted proteins | sample AusTroGonzalo_MG_FD_203881 | JGI IMG/M metagenome (GOLD analysis project Ga0310786, IMG submission 203881) | Bovine rumen microbial communities from tropical cattle in Woodstock, Queensland, Australia - Gonzalo_03 (v2) (version 2) | ecosystem: Host-associated > Mammals > Digestive system >... | reverse complement strand
CAATTTATTTTCTTGTATTCTTTTAATTTGGTCTAATACTATATCATTAAATATCATATCTTCTCTCATATTTAATAAATATTTAACATTACCGTATGTAAAAATATCATTATCTTTAACTACAACTTTATTTAATAATAATGATAATAATTCTAAATATTTAATAATATCTTTTTGCAATGATTTAAATTCTAGATAAGTAGTATTACTTGTTTCACATTGTCTACTTAATTTTAATACTTTATATGATAAATCACTTAAATCTTTTTCTACTTTATCAATATTTCTTATAGGTACTAAATAATCTAATTTACTATCAATAAAATCTAAAAAATCATCATAATAACAATTAGGATTTGACCACTCATCGTCTTGAAATCTAATAAAGAATGCTTGACCATAATCATCACAATAAATAGGTATTTTATAATTTCTATATTCTAATATTTCAACAGGTTCAAATGTTTCTAATGGAATATCTTTTTCATCTTTATATACATATGTATATTGTTCTTTTTCTATATCATTAGGTTTTCTCACTGTATATTGTCTTTCCATAGTATCACCTCTTATATTAAATTACTTCATCAAATGGTTTAGGGTGTACTAAACAATCAGTATTCTTATTAATATTTTTTAATAATTCATCCATATCTTGAATAGTTAATCTTAATTCTTCTTTATATTCAGAACATTTTACTTCTACTTTAACAACTATACATTGCTCCACATATTTTAAAGCATCTTCTATATTATTTATGGTGTCTTTATATTTATCAACATATTTACAAACTTTTCTTTTTTCACATAAATTACAATCATTTGTTTTCATTAATAAACACTCCCTTATCTTTATAATATCTTTCTTTACTTATTTCTTTTAAATCTCCATCAATATCTTTATAGAATTTATTGATTTCAATTTTATCACCTTCAGGTGTTTTAACATAAAATATAGCTCTATGGTCATAATCTCCATTACCAGGAGTTAGTAGAAAATCTTCAGTATAGAATACATATTTTTGTGCTTTAGGGTAATAAGGTAATGTAATAGGAAACATTTCATCACATAAATCAGTTATCATTCCACTACCATAAGAATGCCCATTTTCATCTACACAATAACATCTATTATTATCAGAATATGTTATATTACCTTCTTTATCCACATCTTTAAACAAAGAAAACATTCTAGGACATTGATATACTTTAGTACCATCATCGTGTTTAAATGAAAGTTTTACATCTTTAAAGTCATTTTCAGTAATAGCAGTTAGTGGTAAACCTTCCATCAGTCTAATTAATATATTTTTAGTTATGTTCCAAGAAAGACCACTATGTTCATCATCTAATAAACTTAAATAAGCTTTTAGTGCACTTTCATAACAAGCACATCCATAATCAAAACTCTTACCATCCCAATCAGGATTTTCTTTTTTACAAGCTAATTTTATTTCATTTTCAACCCAGTATGACATTGGTCTCATATCTTACCACCTATTTAGACTTTTATAATCGTCTAACCTTTCATTTAGTTTATATATTTCTAACTCTTTATCTGCTATTATTCTTTTTAATAAAGTAATAGTATTTTCTAACTCTTTAATTTTATAAACATCTTTTAATAAACTTCCATATACATTGTATTCATCATCATCTGTTTTTGGTCTTTCATCAATAGGTCTATTATCTACTGATTCCTTATCAGAACAACAATCAGGTGTTCCGATTACTTCATCATAAGATAATTCATCATAATTTTCAACTTTTTCACACATAGTTATTTCACTTCTTCTTTTATAATTTCAATTTTTGAAACTTCAACATTAAGAACATTTTGAAGAGCATCAAAAACTATATTTTCATCTTTAGTAATAACTTCAGTAACAAGACTATCATTAGCATCAAATCTTTGTGATGTATATCTCCAATAAATTTTTATTTTATATTGTTTTTCTATTTCGTGCATATTTTTATTCCTCTACTTTCTCATAAGTTTTTTCAAATATATCAGGTTTACAAGGATAATATTCTCCATTTACACCTTTAATAATATAATCACCTGGAACAGCAGTCATATCACCTTCTAATGTTGTTATAACAAGTGCACTAATTGTGCTAAATCCAAACGATGTATTACTAGTTCTTATTTGTTCAAAATGATGAGGAGTTGACTTAATAAAATTATCTATTTCATCATAATTACATCCATTCCATTGAACTGCTTCAACTACTACTGGTTTTTTCCTATATTTAGCCATTATTTATCACTTTCCTTTTCTTTAAAAACATCAAACATTTTAAGAAAAGCATCAGTTAATGGAGTAGTATTTTCTTCCTCTTTTTTTATAGTACCATCTAATTGAATAATATGGTCTTCATTATAAGCTTTTTCTATTTGATTTACTTTGTCTATTATTTCATTTATTTTATTCATTAATTCTTTTTCATTTGGAAATCTACTATAATCTCCACAATCAATTAACTTTAATTTTTCTATCATTATTTATTTCACCTCAGTATTTCCTGTAATTTTAACAGTTGGCTCAGATTTATCTATACTTGTATTAGTTCCTGTTACAGTATCACCACAATATGTTAAACCACCTTCCCAAGTATATTCATGACCACATTTTGCACATTTATACATTGGAAGAACTGAAAGTGAATAGAATGTTGGGTCTACTTCATGTGAACCACACATTGGACAAGTTGGACCTCCCCAAGTAATTCCTGGATTAGTAGGAATAGGTTTTGGATAAGATGGATAACCTGGAGTTAGTGGTATAATTGCTTTATAATATTTACACTTAATTTCAATAGTAAAAGGTTCTTCTAATTCAAATCTCTTTAAACTAAATTCTACTGTATTTTTATATTTACAGACATCATTTTTTTCACAAGAAGAACAAGGTAAAATTACTGAATCATCTCTTATAGTCAAATTATTAGTATTAAGAGCAGTAGCTGTATTTTCATAATTTTTATTTCTATGGTTAATATCTCCTTCTCTTAAATAATAGCCACAGTCTTGACATTGAATAAAAGCATTGTTTATATCTCTATTAGATATAATATTTGTACTTCCGCATTCAGGACATTCTCTATAACTTTTTTCTGCAGGAATTGCTTTTTTACTATTCATAATTTATTCTCCTTTTTCTATTTCATTTAATTTTTGTCTTAATTTTTTAATAGCGCAAGTTCCTTCTTTATGAAGAAACGCTTTGCCATTTTCGTCATAATCTAAATAACTATCTTGATAACAACAGTTATCACAAGAATATTCTTTACCATAATCATCTTGACACATTTCACTAGAAGCATCATAAAGAACATTATATACTAAATCTAAAAATTCTTCAGAAAAATATTTTTCTTTAAGTTGATACTCATCAATAAAATTATCTTTAAAATCATCTTCTTCATAAATATCAGAAATAAAATTATCACCATCAACTTTATAAATAACTAAATACCAGCCATAATAAGTGCTTGCATCAACAACAATATTTGGTTTATGATAATTATATAAAACTACATAATTATCAAATTGACCATAATCCATAACTTTTTTTCTAGTAGTACCAATAATATCAGTTAGTTCACCTATTAAACTATTAATATCTTCAATATAAATTGCATAATATTCTTTATCGCCTTTAAATACTTTTTTATGCATTATTATTCCTCCTTATAATCTCTTACTTCTTTTGTTAATTCATAAGCATAATAATTTTTATAATCTTCAAAAGATTTAACTTCTTCAATAAGTCCTCTATGTGTTTTTCCATATTCATATTCTTTTCTTAAACAATCTTCACAAATAAATGTAATCCAACCTTTTGTTCGATATTGCACTGGTTTACCACAATGAATGCAATATTCTTCAGATAAACTTTCATACTTACTTAAAATATTTTGTATTTTTTCAGTTCCAGAAGCATATAGTCTTAGAGTTCCATATTTCTCTTTAATTTGTTCAAATTGTAATATATCTTTCCATTTGTACTTTTTGTCTTTAGATTCTTTATTTAATCTTTTTAATTCTTCTTTTCCTACTTTTTTAAGCTCTTTACTTAATTGTTTACCAAAGGCTATTTGCCAACCTTTAGCAATATTATCATATTCAGTAAATGAATATCCACAAAACTTTCTAGTCCAAACATTATATGCTTTCCAAAATGGGTACTTTTTACAAAAGAAATAATTTTTTATTTTTGTTTTTAATCCTTTAAACATATATTTTAATTACACCTCTATTCATATTTCTTTAATAAGTCATCAATCATTTTAATCTCTTCTTCTTTTCTATCTCTTAATTTCTTTAGTAAATCAGAGTAATTATGACTTATTTCTTGTAAATAAGGTATTTGATTTTTCTCATAACACTCTTTTAAATCTAAGTCATTTATAATGTTTTTAGAATATTCAATTAAAGTTTCTTTTTTACTTTCTGGTATTCTAATCAACATTAATAATTCGTGTAATGATTCTCTACCATCCATTTAATCACCTCTTATTTATTAATATATACTTACATAATATTATACAACTTTTTACAAATAAAAAGACTAGTATTAAACTAGCCTTATAACTTTTCTATATCAATTTTACCTTGTATATAATTCATCAAATGATAATCTACATCTTGTAAGCTTTCTAATTGCTCAAAAATAGGTCTACCAAAATAATTATAACAATTATATTTACCATTAACTTCTTTAATAGTAGCCCAATTAAACTTTTCTTGTAAGTTTTCTAAATTTAATTCTAATAATGTATTCATTAGTGACTTTCCTTTAAATATTTTAATAATTCTTTAAACAAATATTCATCTATAATATAATGATTTTCTTCGTTTGGTCCAAAGTTAAAAACAATAGCAGTATGTTTCTTACCCATAAATACTGCTTCTTGTTTATTCTTTAAAAACCAATCTTTTTTAATAGAGATAGAATCACTAGAGGTTGTTTTTGTTTTACATTCCAATAAAAAACTTTCACTACCTTCAGTAAGACAATCACCTTTTTGCCAAGGAGTAGCACCACTATTGGAAGTTTGTTTACCTCCAATAGCTTTAGCAACATCTTGTTCTTGTTTATTTGAAAATATTCTTGTAGGAGTTTTTTCTCCTTCTTTTTCTCTAATTGCTACACCTCTTGCCATATATTATTTACCTTCTTTATCATCAATATATTGATTATCAACAGCACCTTGTTGTGCATCAATACTAGCTAATTCTCTTTCATCTAATAATTTACCATAACTAATAGTATCATCTTTACTAATTACTTTATTTAGCATTGCTAGATATTCATTTTGGAATTTATAATTAGTTTTAATATATTCTAATAAATCAGCTTTTTTACCTCTTAATTCTTTACCATCTTCAGTAAAATAACTTTCACCAGTTTCACAGTTGAATAATCTATAAGTTTGATTATTAACTCTTTCAATGAAGTTAAATCCTAAAGCAATTTCTAATAAATCATTAATCCAATCTAATCCACTATTATATCTAAATGTTAAGAATCCACCACCACGATTACAACTTCCACATTTATTTTTCATAATTTTAAATTGTAATCTAAATCCATCAGCACCTTCACCATTATTAGTTTTACAAGCATCCATATCATCATCTAAAGTAAATTTTCTTGTACCAAATCTAATAACTATAGATGAGTAGAATGATGGAGCCATTCCACACGGTTCTTTATATAATTGAATACCAGTAAAAGTTTTGCCACCATCTCTAACTTGGTTAGTAGCAATAAATATATTACCTTTATTTGCTACCATTTCACACATTTCTGCATAAAATGGATATAATGGTTTTGCCATTGTAGCTCTCATACCATTGTCTTTAGTTAAATCACTAGTCATAACTACTTCAGGAATTAATGCAGCTAATGAGTCTAGTACAATCATTCCAATATCATCAGTTTTTTGTAGTTCAATAACCATATCTAATATTTGTTGACCACTTTGACCATTTGGATTTACATATAATAATTTACTTAAATCTAATCCTGTCATTTTAGACCAAAATTTTAAATCTAATGCGTGTTCAACATCAACAAATACTGAAGTCTTATCTGGATTAGCTCTTTGATATGCAGCCAATGCTACACAAGCAGCTCCTGTTTTACCACTGTGCCATAAACCACTAAATTCATATACTCTACCATATACTAAACCACCACCAAGAATATAATCTAAACCTAATGCGTTAGTAGGTAATCTTTTATAATCTGGTTTTACATCACTAAATATTATTAAATTATCATCTTTATATTCTTTGTTAAATTTTTTCATTAATTCTTGTACATTCATATTAAATAGCCTCCATATTACTATTAGTTATTTTTAATTCTTGCATTTTACTCATTAAAATTGTTTTTAAACTGTCTACAATTCTATGAACTTCATCTACTTTAGTTTTAAAAGCTGAAGCAACATAATCATAAATTAATTCAACTACAATTTCTTCACTTGATTGTAAAACAGCTGTATTTTCTCTAATACCTATTGAACCATCTGTAGAATTAAATATTTGAGAATATTTTTCTTTTCTTAAAGTTTCAGCAATTTCTTGTTTTAACAAAGTTTTTTCTTTAGTATCAGCTAAACTAAATGATTTTAAAGATAAATGAAGAATTGCTAATCTTAAATCATCTGTACCTATAGTATTTATTTTTGTTTTTATCTTTTCTATAAATTCATTAATTTCTTTAAAAAAATCAGCACACATATCATTTGCTATTAAAATAGCATCTTGATAAGTCATTTCTACATTATCTAGTGCATTATCTAAATTTCTTGCCATTTAATCACCTATTTCTTCTAATCTTTTATCAATATATTCTAAAATATTATTTTCAAAATTATCTATTACTTGATAAATATTATCATAATCTTTAAAAACAATTGTATTTAATGTTTTTATCATTTCTTTAATATCTAATTGAATTTTATCTAAACATTCAAAATTAAATAAATTGCGTTTATTTAGTATAATATAAGATAATTTTTCATATAAAATATTTTCTAATACTTGAAATTCTTCATTTGTTAGTTCTTTTAACATTATCAAATCTCCTTTTCTAATATATTATACAACTTAATATAAATTATTTTAATGTAGAAAAAGAGTAGATTACTCTACTCCATCAAATTTTTTAACCAATTCAATATAATTACATTTAGGATATATTCGTTTAATTTCACAAGGAATTTCTATAATTTCATATTCTTTTGTTTGTAACATTTTAATATTTATAGATTTTAGATTATCTCGTTCTTTCATTTTAATTAATTCTTCAATATGAACATAAATTACTTTATTATGTTCAATAAACCAAAGAATAATTCCACAAATACAATTTTTTAAATCTTTATATGATTTTAATAATTCATATTGTCTTAAATCAGAAAATGGAAAAGTATTTCCTTTATGAGATTTAATTTCCATTAAAAATAATTTTTTACCAGGAAAACAAAAATAATCACAAGGATTTGAACTAGCACCTTTATAATAAGATTGCTGGTCAGGTAATCTAAAGCATAAAGTATTAGGGAAGCATTTTTTCCAATCTTCTTCAAATTGTACTTCCCATTTTTTACCTTTATTTATTGCCATATTAATTTAATTTACATTCTGGTAAAATATAACAAATATTTGGTCTCTCAATTATTACTGATTTACTATTACCGAATTTTAAAGTAACAAATTCATCTTTTAATGATTCTAAAGTTAATTTAAAATCAATTGTATTTAATATACAAGAATAATCTTCATTTATATTAGATTGATTTAATTCAATATTTTCAAAATTTTCTTTTTTAGTATCATAAATATTTAATTTACCATCTTTAAATTCTAAAAATGAATATAATGTAATAATTTTATCTTTATAAAAAATTGAAAGTCTATCAATAGCATTTAAAATTAATTGTCTATTAACAATAATTTTATTTTTATATTCTGCATTACCTAAATTTCTAATTGCTGTAACTGGAACATTACTAATTAAAGATTGTTCATTAGTAATAATAGAAGTTAATTCAACATTTTCATTACTAAACTTTACAACAGTTTGATTTATTGAATTAGAAAATTGATTAAATCCAATTTCAAAATTTACATTTTCTGAATTAAATAATTTAAATAATTGAATAATTTTCTTTGATAATAATAATTTAATAGGTTTTTCTAAAGTAAAATTATTAATACAAGCTCCTGATGTAAATGTAATAGCTCCTTCTTCATCAATATAAAATAATCTTTGAACAGGTTTTACACAAGAACTTTTTTGTAATTCTTTTGAATTATAAGTTAAAATATTTTTTAATATTTCTGTTTGAATAGTAAAATTATTAGTAATATTTTCTATATTAATTCTTGGTAAAGATAATAATTTATCTCCATCATATATTAATGGAAATTTATAATTACCATTTCCTTTTACAATTAAAACATTTTTATCAATAATTAATTCAATTGTATCAGTAGTAATTTTTGAAATTAATTGTAAAAATAAATTAGCTGAAATAACAGCATAAAAGTTTTCTTCTGTTTCAATAGGTAATGATACTGTTACAAAATAAGTTTGATTAGTTACACTTACATATAATTTTTTATTTTCAACTTTTAATTCAACAGTTTCAGTAATAATATTATTAATAATAGAAGAATCAATTGCTTCCATTATATTTTTACAAATGTCTTGAAATTCATTAGTTTTAATAATCATAAATAATTTTCAAATCCTTTCTAAATTTAAAATAATTTTTCAGTAGTAAATATTTTATCATCAATCATTTTTTCTTTAAATGATAAATAATCATAATTTCTTCCTTCTACATATTCACAAGGTCCAACATATTTAAAAGAAGTTGATAATCTTTCTTTATCTTTTACATGAACTCTATGTAATAAACCTTGTTGTTCTTTAGATTTAATTAATTTACCATCTCCTTGCCATTTAGGACTATGTAACATATAATTAATTAATTTAATATGTGAAGTTCTTAAATAAATATGTCTATTATGATATAAATATAAATCACATATATATTCTAATAATTTTCTAGCAATACCTAATCCTTGATAATCAGGTAATACTACTAATCTATGTATTCTAAAAGAAGTATATTTAACATTAAATACTCCAGGTTGAGGTAAAATAGAAATCATTCCTACTATTTTATTATCTAAATAGGCTACAAACAATCTCGCAGCTACATTAAAATCAGCACTTAAATAGTGATGTTGTTTAAATAAATTCCAAATTTCTCTTTTGTTTGTTGTTTCATAGATTTGTAACTCAAATTGGCGCGTAAGTAACCCCCTTGTGTCATAAACTGCTTCATCGTCTAAATCAATGACATAGTCTGGACACAATGTGTCTATAAAATCTTTATGACAACTGACAAAGACACATTTCTGTAAATTCTTTTTACGGATATATTTACCAATACTTTTTGAACAACTTAATGCAACTGTTCTATCTACTGTTGAAGTAAATTCATCAATTACACAATTATCTTTAATTCTTCTTGCTAAATCAGCTCTAAAACCTTCACCTACACTTAATACATTTCTAGGTTTACACCAAGTTGGAATTGAATTAAGTCCTACTGCTCCTAATTTATCAATAGCTTCATCAACATTATTAAAATTACTAATAATTGCTTTATTATTATCCCAATATAATTCTTCTTCTTCTCCAAAATATTTACTAAAAGTTGATTTACCAGAACCACTTGCTCCAGTAATAACTAAAATTTGAAAATCTAAATTTTGAATAAGTTTTGAAATTTTAAAAGGATAAAATTTATTTTCCCCATCAAAATCAAAATCAAAATAATTATTAGCTCTCATTGTTCCTTCATCTATTTCTACTTTAGAAATTAAAGGAGTTTCTTCACGAACTAAATCATCAATTTTAGTAACTTGATTTTTCCAATCATTATTAATGTCTCCATCAAATAATGATTTAGAAGAAATATCTACTTGAGATAAAATTGGTTTTTCTTCCATATTTTTTATCAATCCTTTCATTATAAACTACATTATATTATACAACTTTTAATTTAATAAAATATTAGCTAATTCATTTGAATTTAATTCACAATGTTCTTCTACATATTTATTAAATAATTCTGTTTTAGAAATATTATTTTTATTTAATTCATCATTAAATTCTTCTTTTAAAGTATTACAATAATCATTATAATACCATCTATCACTAATATCCGCATCACATTTAAAAGGAATATCGGTAATATCTTGAATAGCTGTTTTCATAATAGTAGTAAATCTTTCAGAAACTTTATCTATATTTTCTTTAGGACATTCTCCAATTAACTCATCATGAACACCTATAAGTAATTTAAATCCTAAATTAGTTAATTCTTTATCATTATATAATTTATTCATTGCTATTTTAGTCATAGTTGCAGAACCACCTTGTATTCTAGCATTAACACATTGTCTTTCTGCTTCTGAAATAAGTATACTATTTTCTCTTACTTTATAACCATTATTATTTGCTAATTCTTTTATAGCATTAATTTCTTTTTTATATTTAGCATTTAATAATTGTTTTTCATACTCTTTAATTTGATTTTCTATTTTATTATCTATTTTATCTTTACAAATAAGAAAAGGATTAAAAGTAGGTTCAGTTTTACCTTCATAAGTTATTTCATATTTATGTAATAATAAATTAGGTAATCGTCTTCTTCTACCCCATAAATCTTCTACATAACCTATTTGTTCTGCATTTTTAATAGTATTATCAATCCAATTTTTAACTTTTGGAAATGATTTATAAAAGTTATCAATAATATTTTGAGCTTCTTCAATAGTACCTTTTATTTGCTCTGCAATAGCAGCAGCGCCTCTACCATACATAATACCTAATAAAATAGATTTACAATTACTTCTTCTTTTTTTACCTTCTGGATTAGGAGTACCATCTTCTCTATTTTCCATATTATCCCAATAATCATTATGATAAACTCCACTAGCAATAGTAGCATATAAATCTTTTCCTTGTTTATAAGCATTTATCATATTTTCATCTTGTGAATAAACTGAAAGTAATCTAGGTTCTTGTTGTGACTTACGAATAGTCACTTCCAACAAGTGTATATTTAATTCTTGTTTTTATTGACTTCATCTTCATCATCTCCTTCTTTAGATTTAAACCATTTAATATAAGTTATTTTAATTATTTTATTATGCAATTTATAAATTATATCTTTTCCGTTTATAGAATCTTTTATTTTTCTTCTTAATGTAACTTCTACATATTTATCTCCAAAAGGTCTATAATTTTTAAACCACCATATTCCAGCAGTTAATATATTATTAAAATAATATTTACTTCCATTTTCTAAAATACAATAACATTTTATACTTCGAAAATCAAACATATTAAATTTACAATTAAAGTTATTAATTCCTTGCATTTTTTGTTTATAACTTCTTTTTTCATATTTTTGCCATCCATTATCAATATATTGTTGAATCTTAGAATTAACAACTCTAGTTATAATATTATCTTTATACATATAAATAGATTCTTTTGCTTGTTTAGATAAATTTTTTCTATGTTCTTCAGTAAAAAAATATCCTTTTGCAATTTTCTCTTTCATTGTATTAGATATTTTATTTCTAATTTCTTCACTTCGCATAATATTATTATGCTTAAATTTTTGTTTATCATTAAACATAGGATTATATTTTAAAGATAATTCTCTACCATATTCATATATTTTTTGAAAATCATCTAAAGTATATAAAATATCTTTAAAAATTGTATTATCATTTTTATCTTTATTAATAATTCTATATACACTAATATAGTTTATATAAGAATAATAATCATATATTGAACACATACATAAATAATAATGTGCTAAAATATGGTCTTTATATAATAGATTAACTAGATTTTCTTTTGAATTGTCTATTTCTAAATTATTATATTTATAATAATATCTAGGAATAATATGATGTTTTTGTGTTTTAAACTTTTCTCTTTTAGTATTTTTATTAGACTCAATTAATTCACAATATTTATCTAAATATTCATTATCAATAACTAAATCTAAACTTAATAATTTTTCTTTTAATGTCATAATTATATGTACCTTCTTTCTATGCGTTTACACATAATTTAGTACAAAGATTATAAAGCACAAGTTGTATAAATATAAACATACTCTTTATCTTTATCTACTTTTATGACTTTATCATATAAATTATCACTTGTTAAAATTAAATCTCCTACATTTATATTATATGAATTTTTCCAAATATTTTTATCTACCTCTATCTCTTCTATTAATTTAACTTTATAACAATCATTATATAAAACATCTCTATATTCTTCTTTTGCTTTAAATAACATTCTTATTTCTTTATTATGAGATGGTATTTGTTGAAGGTTAGGGTCACTTGAACTAAATCTACCAGTATCTGCTCCAAATTGATTAAAATGACAGTGTATTCTACCATCTTTTTGATTTACTTTTTCTGGTAAAGATTCAATAAAACCACTAATTAATTTTTCAAGTTTTTTATATTCAATTAAATATTTACAAAGTGGTAAATCTATTTGATTTAAAATATCTGTTCCTGTACCTCTTGGAGATTTTTTATCAATACCTTCTTTAACACCTAAAACATCATATAATAAAATTGCTAATTGAATTGGTGATGATAAATTAATGTCTTCATCTAATTGCTCATTTTTTGATTTTTTATTATTAATTTTTTCATTTGCTTGAGGTGTTAATCTCCAAGCATCAATTTGAGGTTTTAAATTAGTTAATTCAACATCAATTTTATTTTTAATATCGTTTAATTTATTATTATATTTATATTTTAATTTTTTTGCATATTCTTGGTCAAGTTCTACACCATTTAATTCCATTTCAGCTGTAACTTCTACACAAGGCATTTCAATACTATGGAATAGATTATTAATTTTTTTAAAATCATCGTTTTCCATAATTGGTTTTTGATATTCATATAATTTATAAGTTTCATAAGCATCTGTAGCTGCATATAATGCAAATATTTCAGGGTCTACATCTGCATATTCAACACCAGTAAATAAATGTTCAATATCATATTTTTCTTGTTCTTTATCTATTTTATCTATATATTGAAATTTTAATGTTGCTGATTTTTCATTTTCATTTATTAATTTACACGCAATCATTGTATCCCAATATATTGGTAATTTAATTCCACAAGTACATTTAATAACTTGATAGTCAAATTTACCATTATGCATTATAATTTTAACATTATTATCTAATAATCTTTGAAATTCTTCTTTTAAATCATTTTCTGTTACTTGCCAATCTAATCTTAATTTATTAACACAATTTCTATGATTTATAGGAATATAACAGTTTTTCTCTCCAGGCGTATAAATACATCCACCCATAATTAAACAAGTAATTGGGTCTAATGAATTATTAGTTTCTGTATCTATTGCAATTATTTTATTTTCAATACATTTATTAATATAATTATGTAATTCATTTTTTGATTTAATAATAAGAGTATTAGGTTTAAATTTACCTAATACTCTTTCAACTTCTTCTTTAATTATATTTAATTTTTCTTGTAAAGAAATTTTATTTGATTTAAGAATTTTTTGATTAATAATTGTTATATCTGTTGGATTATTTATTTTTGAAATAATTTTTTTAGTATTATCTTTAATATTTATAAGAGAAGAATATTCTTCTCCCCATAAAGAATTATTCATTATATATCATCCACCTTTTATTATTTTTTAATATTTATAAATCCTTCTTCCAGAAGTTTGTTGAGTTTGTTCTTGATTTGGTTGTTGATAAGATTGATATGTAGATTGTTGTGCTACATTATTATTTGTATAAGTTTGTTGAACTTGTTGAGGTTGAACATTAAATGGTAAATCATCATCAAAATTAGGTTTTATTTCTTCATTAATTTTATTAGTATTATTAACATTATTTGTATTAGTATTTTCTGATGTTTCTTTTACAATTTGACCAGTTTTCATATAATTTTCAATTTCATTATATGTTAAATCATAATATGAATGGTATTTTAAATCAAAATCATCAAATGCACTAAAATCTTTTTTATAAATATTTTCATTATAAATAGTTTGATTAGGAACTATAAGGTCATAAGTAGTTTGCATATC
>Ga0310786_10007486_pt1 | contig 14228 bp, 15 predicted proteins | sample AusTroGonzalo_MG_FD_203881 | JGI IMG/M metagenome (GOLD analysis project Ga0310786, IMG submission 203881) | Bovine rumen microbial communities from tropical cattle in Woodstock, Queensland, Australia - Gonzalo_03 (v2) (version 2) | ecosystem: Host-associated > Mammals > Digestive system >... | reverse complement strand
AGCACTTGCACAAGAATGAGTATATGCCGCTGAATTTAGCGAAGCATCCGTTGGAGTTTAGAAACGATTTCTTCCGCGACAGCAAGCCAGTGCTTGTTAATTGGGGATGGGCTGCAAGGACTGATGGAGGTGCTGCCTATATTCCATTTGACAATTATACTGGTGAACCGAAGCCGTATGAGGGCTTTTGGGAAGCACGATGTTTGGGATGCCCGATTTAGCAAATCATAATAAAAGAGGAGCCGTAAGTGACTCCTCTTCTTGTTTTGTAGGGCGTGGTTGGCGTTACCCAACTCTCGACGTTCTGTGCGGTGTCGCTTGTCAGCCACGTATTCGGCTGTGCTTCCTGCGGTAATGTAAGCATAAGCAGAACGTGTTAATCTTCTACGGACATACCGAACGCCCCGATGGATTAGGCTCATTCGATACCACCGACTTGGCTGCCCTCGACCTCCGGTGCGGGCGTTTCGTCTTCCGGCTCCAGTGCATCCAGCGCGGCTATCTCATCCTCGATGGCGTTGATGCGGTCGCGCCATGCCTGGTGCTTGGCGTGCAGCGCGTCGGGGTCGTAGGGCAAGGGCTTGCCGGCTGCCTGTGCCTCGGCGTTCTTGATAGTCTTGTAATCGTCGCTGCTAAGCTGCGATTCCAGCGTGTTGCGTTCGCTGTACAGAGCATTTTTCTGCTCGATAATTTCTGATTGTGTCATAACGTTTTAAATTTAAGTGATACTTTATTTCTAATCTCTCGTTAGGCGAATAGCCTTGTTTATATGTGATACATCTCCGGCGGTCGTCCCACTCTAACCACTGCCACCAGTCAGGCGATAACTTGTCTCTTAGTTCCAACAGACGCTTGTAGTCGGTGCGGTTCTTCAATAAACCGCTATAACTATTGAATACAGACACCATCGCGTCGATGTCCTTGTATCTGCTTTCGTTCATCTTCTCAATACTCCTGATGGCGTTGTCGTAGGTCTTGTTGTTCAGGTGTATGCGGTTGGGACGTATATGGCTACCAAGGAACTCGCAACCGTGATAATAGGGCTGGTCGTAGAATTTCTTTTCGTTCAGCGTTACACCTTTCTTTGCTAACCTGCGCCTTAGTTCTGGAAGTAGCGATAGAAGGTATTGGTGGCGCTCCTCCGGCACAACGAATACAATATCATCAACAAAGCATACGAGCGTGATGCCGCATTCTTCCGTCAGCCATAGTATTTCGTCGTTGATATATAGCCCCATTGCCGTCTGCCATATCAGTCTGCCTATTGCGGCACCTATGCCTTCCGGCTTGGTGCGGATAGACTTCTCAGGCGCAATGTGTTCTCGCCACAGATACGCGGCGGTGCGCAATTCGCAATGCGCGGCAGGGTTGCAGTGGATGCTGATCATCGTCAACCATTTCAGATACGCCTTCGTTTCTTCGTCCAGCTCCGTGCGGTCTATCACCTCGTCGATGCACTTCTCCGCTATCAGCCATACGGCATTGGGGAAATATCCACTGAAGTCTATCTTAACAATCCGTGCAGGCTTGGTGTAACCCTCCGTCGCCTCGTAGATGTTCTCCATCAGTTGATTAATAGCCGCTTGACTACCCATGCCCTTTCGGTTGTTGAAGGTGAATGGAGATAGCATCTTGTCGGCTTCGGGGATTATCACCTCGCACGCCTCCGTGTCTATCATACGACCACCAAATTCCGTAGCGAAGATTTCGCGCCAGCGAGGACGTGGCGCAAGAAAGGCATAGTTATGCAGGATGCGCAGCGTGCGGTCGTCGCGGTCGTTCAGAGCACGAACCAGCAACGGTGCCCAGTTCGCCTCGAACTCCACGGAGTCCTTGCCCCTGCGTTTATTCTTCCTTGTTTTCTTCATCAGTCTGTATAGATTGACAAACCTTTCTTCTTTAGTCAAACTCATCTTTGCGTAATAACTGTTAATAATAAATTCGCGACTGCCCCAACCTGATTCGTGTTGTTCACGTTGTTGTTGTTGAGGTTACGGTTGTTGCCGTTGAAATTCCAAGCGTTATTGACGTTGTACCTCTGAGCAAACCACCGGTTCGAGTATCCGAGCAACATTTGAAGATGGTGTGAATGACACCCGTGCTCCCTTTTACTATTTCTGTTCTGACGCGGACTTCTTGACGTTACTGCCCGACCTCTTCCTACGTCCTGACGCAATAGAGTTTGATTTATCTGATAGAGTTTCGCCACTTCTTTGCGCCTGTTTCTATGCGTTCAAGCAGACGGGCAATGGCGAGTTTCGCAGAATCAGAGAACAGATACATCTCGCCCTTGCTGTCAGCATCGCTCTTCTTCTGAGTCATATCCTTCATATCCATCAGGATGTCGAAGGCTGCCAACATTTCACCAAACGACCCAATCAAATGCTCCACGTATTCACGCTTGCGCTGCTGCTCGTTCTCGCCCTTTAGCTCCATAGCAATGGTGCAGTAGTGGATGATAGCATAGCCCGCATCCTCAAACCGCCGCACCGCGCTGTGCTCGCGCCGTGCCTTCGGCAGGTGCCACGTCACGCGGTCGTAGAGTTTCATCAACTCCTTCGCATCACAGAGGATGCTCTCCTTCGAGTTCTTGGCTTTGTTGCTCATATTCCCTTTCTGCTTTATATGCCGCTTGCTCGGCGCAATACTCTAAGTAGTCTTCGTAGCTGCGGAATTTGGAATAATCCATTTTTATTTTTTAAAGGCTTCGCCTACCTTACGGATAGGCGAAGACCTTTTATTTTTAATTTTTATAAAAGCGCGACTGCCCCAACCTGATACGTGCCGTACACGCTGTAGTAGTGGAGGTTACGGTAGCCGCCGTTGAAATACCAAGCGCTATTGACGTTGTACCTCTGAGCAAACCACCGGTGCGAGTAATTGGCAAGCGTCACCTTGCCGGCCCCGGTCTGCGTAGCGTTGATGACAGCGAGGTTGCTATCTTCCATCATCAGCACGCCTTCGTTCACATCCCACAGGTGTCCACCTTGCAGATAAGCCCAGTTAAGAGCTGTGAATATTGCCTTGGTGCCGCCGCTCTTCGTGGGAGCCATCATCGGGCCGTACTTGGCGGTCAGTGCCTCGCCATCTGGAAGGCCGAAAGCACCCACCTTCATCAGCGGCTGGATGCCGAACTCACCACGCAGGTAGGCTTCATAAGTATTGTAATAAGCACGGATGGCGGCAGCGTACTGCGAGGATTGGAACTCGGAGAGTTTCATTGGGTCTGTATTACCTGCCTCACTATGCACAGCCACATTGGCGCTGAGTGTGCGTCCATTGGTGCTCCAATAGTCTGCAGCACCCTCGAAATTCATCAGTCCACGATAGTTGGTACTCTTGCCATTCACCTTGCGATAGTTGTCGCTTTCCGGCATGTCGCGCCAGATAATCAGCGTACCGCCTTGCATCTGATACTGACGCCAGTCGTTCCATGTATCAATCTGCACGATTATCTTCGTAGCCAACGCATCGGTGCTAACCTTGTTGTTGTTGTTGTCGGCAAGGTATGCCCACACGTCCTGATTGAAGCTCACCTCCGTCTTCTTTGCGTCGATGGCGGCATTCAGGGCAGCAACCACCTGCGAGAGCGTGGTGGCGGTGTAGGTGAAGCTGATGGTCGTGGCAGATGCGTAATCATTGTTACTCAGCCACAATCCGATAGTCTGCGTATGCTCTGCTCCGTCAAGTGTAGGGGCGTTGAGCTGATACTGGAGAACGTCGCAATACTTCAGCGAAGGCAGGCTGCTGTAATTACCCAGGAACGTGCGCCAGCGCCCGTCCTTGTGGTAGCCCAGGAACACGCCCTTGTACGTCCACGATGCAGGCACAAGGCTGCGGTTATACACCTCCTTACGGATGGCAACCTTGTTGTAGTTCCCGTCCAGATACACCGCGTCGCCGAAGACAGGGGTGTCGGCGGTCGGCACGTTCACGCCGTCAAACTTAGAGATGTTACCCTCCTTGATGTTAGCCACACGACTCTCGGTGGTAGGCTTGCCAGCTGAATTGTAGCTGGCAGCGTCATTGTATTGCTCAATCTGTTTCATAATCTTATACTTTTTGAACCATTAAACTTCTTAAACTTAGTTGAGGATCACCCAGTCGCTTGTGCTTCCTGTTACCGCAACAGCGTAATAAACCTTCTTGCTTGCCTTGTCAACATACTGCTGACCGATCTTGCGGGGACAACCATCCCATACGGTCATGGTCTCCTCGTTCCAGTTGTCGGGAATGTTAGCCGCACTCGGAGCACCAGCCACGCTGCTGTAAAGCACATTGGGAACACCAAGCGTCAGGATGTCGTCACACTCCACACTCTGCGCCTTCACCACAGGCAGCACGGCGTTGTCCTTGCCAGCAAGCAACTCGCGCAGCGCCTTGTTTTCATTATAGAGGTACAGCATGGCTTCGGCCACTACACTTAGACTGATTTCAAACGCGTCGAGCTGCGAGAGGTCGATCTCCGTAGAGCCAATCTGTAGCCAAGAGAACGTCGATGGATTCGTCGAGTCGTCTTCAAGCGTAATCCACTGGTACTTCGTGCCCGATGCGGGGCCAACCAAATAGAGTTTACCCATCGTGACGGCACTTGCCGTTGTGGATGGCTGTGTAGAGGCGGTGGCCTGTGCGTTCTCCTCGAACACAATACTTGTCCCCTGCTGCTCGGTGGGTGCTTGCATCTTGCCGATGGGTGTACCATCGTCAGCAAACAACATAATCTTCTGGCCTACGGTGGCCGTGCCCTGGGTTGTAAGTCCGTTGATAACCGACTTCAACGCATTCAAAGTGCTAATTGATTCCATAATCTTTCCTTTTATTTATTGTGATTACTCTGTTTTCGTTTTAAGCTTCCGTTACCACCTTCTTATCCATCAGATCGGCAATGGCCGTGAGCAACGTGAAGATGGTATAGGTGTCGCCGCCCGTGGACGTGATAGGAGCCGACAGCACTTGTGAGAGCGATGGCTTTGTAGCCAAGCCCGCTTCGAGTGCCACCTGGAAGTTACGCTCCAGATTGGCCAGTGCGTGCGGAATGCCGTAGTCCGTGAAGTATATCCAGTCCTCGCTGATGGTGTCGTCGTCCACCACGAAGGCAGGGTGTCCGTCCACAATGTTCACCACGAACTTGCCGTCCTGCACCTGCAGCGTCACGGGGAAATCCGACGTGTCCGCGATGGCCTTGTAGCCCACGCCGTTGATGAACAGCAGCGCATTCTTGCGGAACGTGCTCTGGGGTGTCATCGCGTCGATGTTAACGGGGTACAGCGTGCCGTCGTATAGGTCGGCGGCAGAGTAGCCGGAGTCTTTTAGATTACCACTTCCATCAAGGGCTGCGAGGTTGTTGTTGATAGCCCCCGACGCTTTATTGGCTTTCGCAGAGGCGACTTGTGCGATACTGGCTTGCGCCTCCGCATCTTTCGAGTGCCACCGTTCGGACCCTCCATTGCCGTCGGGTATATCAAGAAATTCCAAATATTTTTTTTCGTTTGCCATAATCGTGTTTCTTTTTCAAATAACCCAGCTTTCGCTCGATATACAGAAAGCAGGGCTTTCGTCTATTCTCGCTTAATCGCAGCTTTTCTTCGTTTTTTATCTGTTTCACTTCTAAAATCGGGATTTGGGGAGGGGAGTTTATCCCCTTGTCCCCTTGTCCCGAAATGAGAGAGTTTCCGCTTATGATACGGTAACGTTGACGGGCGAACCTGTGAAGGTCTGGCCAGCAGCAGTACCAGTGTCGCTGGCGGTAAGAGCCTTGGCCTTGGCGAGCGTAGGAGCTGTACCTGCGTCGAAGGTGTCGGCAGCCTTTGAGGGCAGAGAACCTGCGCTGAAGGTATCAGCAGCCTTAGAGCCACCGTTGAACTTGGTCACGTCGATAGCGGCAGGAACGTTGGCCACGAAGGTGTCGCTCTGCTTGCTGGGCAGCGAACCTGCGCTGAAGGTATCAGCAGCCTTGCTGGGCAGAGAACCTGCGTCGAACGTACCTTCTGTGTAGCTGGGCAGAGAACCTGCGCTGAAGGTATCAGCAGCCTTAGAGGGAAGAGTGCCCTGAGAGAATGCTAAGCCGTTCTCGCCGCTTACTGGAGTCAGTGTAGGCAGCGAACCAGCGCTGAAAGCACCCTCAGAGAATGAAGGCAGTGAGCCAGCAGAGAAGGTATCAGCCTCCTTAGAAGGCAGCGAACCGGCATCGAAAGCACCCTCAGAGAATGAAGGCAGCGAACCGGCGTCAAATGCACCCTCAGTGAACGAAGCGGCAGAACCTGCGCTGTAGAAGCCTGTACCGAGAGAGGCGGGAGTGAAAGCACCCTCAGAGAAGCTGGGCAGAGAACCTGCATTGAATGCACCCTCAGAGAAGCTGGGCAGCACGGGGTCGTCATCGAAACCAGTCACGAAGTCACTACCGGCACCAGAGGCGAAAGTAACCTGAGAGTCGGCATTGCTACCGGCAGCGGTTACAGAACCGCTTGCGCTGTCCTTGAAAGCGAGAGCCTTCAGGAGTGAGGTAGAACCGAACTCGTCGATAGTCGAGCCATTCCACATCCACTCGGTAGTGCTCTTACCGTTCTGCTCGTACTGGCAGTAGTCACCAGCCATAAGCTGCTTCTGTCCCGTGGTGGGAGTGCCAGTAACGTAAGTACCCGTAGAGGTTGTGATGCTGGTAACAACATCACCGTCCTTCAAGCTCGTTACGGTCTCACCGCCAACAACAGCAGAGGTGAACTTGCCGATATAACGGCTACCGTTCTGCAGAATCTCTTGGATGGCGGCAATGTCGGCCTGAGCCTCCGCATCCCTTGCATACCATCTCGACCCATCCGCAAGGTCAAGAAACTCAAAATAATTTTTAGGATCTGGCATAATGCTTAAATCTTTAAAATTGTGAAACAAATAAGTTAACTATATCTGTATTGGGCAATGCCCATCATACATTCAATTTTCTTTAGGGATATTTAATCGCAAACCTTGCGGCCTTGCATGTCCGACTTGTACCCTCTTCCTAAGAGCAGCCATCTGGCGTTCTCTTGCTTCCAACGCCGCTTTCATACGCGGTGTCATAATTCCACACTCTTCCAGCGATGGATCAACCTTCGCAATCAAGGCAGGCACATGCTTGTGGGTGAATATCTTCACATTCTTTCCCGTTTCTGCCTTGTGTCGGCGCATCATGTCCTCGAACATGAAGGTTATCTCATCTTCTGTAATTTTACGGGCATCAGCCGATGGCAAGCCAGTCTTGTTCAGACTTCCGATGTAGAACCCGTCGGGAGCCTTGATAATTCCAATCTTTTTCATAATCGTTTTTCAGTTATATCTTTATTTTGTTAGATGTCCTCGTTAGCAGGCACGTTGCCAGGTTTAGCATAGCCACCAATACGGAGTCCACCAGTAGAAGCATCATGTGTCACTGTCATACGATCCTTTACATTCTCATTCAAGTCCTGCTCCTGTACGGCACCGTCGATAATAGCTTCTGTATCAACGGTATCCTTTGGGATAGGTACACCAGGTGTGATGGTGCCGCCCTCTGGGTAGCGGATAATCATGTGGCGTTTGCCTATGATAGCACCATAGAGCAGATTAGTCTCGCCATCTTCCGAACGCTTGTAATAATACCTCTGGTTTCCTTCCTGAATAGAGTCAAGCCCCTTGAAGTCCTCGGGCAGATAACTGGGATAGTCGTTAGTTGTTGCCATAGTTAGTTTACTGTTTACGGTTTATTTTTTTCTATGCCGCAAAATTATGTGGGAGCCTGAAAAAGGTGCGGACATAAAAAACCGCCGACTATCCATCACGGACTGTCGGCGGTAGGGTAACAAAAGTTAAACAAACATTCTTTATGTGGTTTCTTCCTGTATCATCATTGGCATCTGCAGGAGAATGCGGCTGCTATGCGCATCCTCGGGGCGGTAGAGCGCGGGCTTGTTGGGCTCACTGAGGATGAGCACTACGCTGTCCGTCTGTATTCGGTCCAGAATGCTGATGGCGGTGCTGATCTTCAGACCGATGCTGAATCCCTCTGGCAGGAAGGCATCGGTGTCATGAATATCCACTCGCTCCTGACCGCTGCGACCATTGTCGATATTGGCAGCCTTAACCATGAAGGCATTGCCGTCGCGACAAAGCTCTACCATATTCGAGCTCTCGTTGGCAGAGAGCTGAACGCGGCGCAGCGCCATACGCAGGTTGTCACGATCCATCGTTACGCGGTATTGGCTATCCTTGGGGATAACGCTCTCGTAGTTGGGGTAGTTACCCTCAATGAGTCGGGCTACTATGCGCACACCTTCGGCGCTGAACTCGCATCGCTGTGTGTCGGCGGTAATGAAAATCTGTCCGTCGCCAACGGCGCTGGACAGCGCCTTGCGAGCCTTCTTGGTGATAAGCAGCTTGGCAGAGCCTGGCTGATTGGTTGCCTTATCGAATGCAGGGAAGGTGGCATATTCGAGCCAACCGCCTCCGATGCCTGTCTCTATGACATCCTTGAAGAGTTCGTGGCCGTTGGTAGCGACAACGATAACCTTGTCGTTATAGACATCCAGGCAGACACCGTTCATCACCATGCGCAGCTCATCGTCGGCACTGCTCTCGATAGCGGCAGACATGAGGGGAAGCAACTTGTCGGCATCCATACGGAAGCGGCACTGGGCACCCTCCTTACCATTCGTGGCAACGGGCTGGGGCAAGGGGAAGGTCTCGCTGCTCTCCCACCCCATCTCGAACTCACCGATGCCATAGTTCACGTTCATCACAGCGTCGGCAAACGTCACCTGCAGCAACTGGGCACTGGGCAGCAGGCTCACGGCCTCTTTGAGCGGAGCGAAGGGGATAGCCACATCGGTGAACTTATCCTTCTGGTCGTCCTCCAGCATACATATCCAGGGTTTGCCATCCTTATCTACGCAGTCCAGTATCATCCATGTCTCGCTGTCCGAGGCCATAAGGGTGAACACCTCACGTTCCTGTTCGTACTTCAGCACCACATCTGCCAGTATAGGCAGAGTCGTCTTATTGTTTACAACCGGGTTAAGCATAGCCAGCGCCTTACGCAGAAGGCTGGCATCAATAGTCATTTTAGTCTTCATCTTCTGATAGGTTGTTAAAGCCTCACCCCGGCCCTCTCCGAGGAGAGGGAGGAAGTGGGGCTGCTTAGTTTAGTTTTGTTTAGTTTCCTCGGCAGGTTCGGGTTTCACGAAGTAAGTCAGCGCCTCGATGATGGCAGTACCTACTACCACGATGGCAGAGTTAATCTCTGCTGTGTTCTCCTTAACTGTTGCAGTTACGATGGCAACTGCTGCTGTCTGTGCGGCTCCGACAAGTGCGGAAACCAATGCAAATGTTTTCTTGCTCATAATTGTTTAATTTAGGTTGTTAGTATATTGGTCGTTTATGACCCGCCGACGGAATCGACGGGCACTGTAACCTTTATTTTTTACTTTTCATTTAAAACTGAGGTTTGTCATTACTCCCCTCGCCTTGGAAAGTCTGGGGTGAGGCAGCGACCGATACCGCACGCATTACGTTATAGCATCGTACCTCGTTGAACCAGCGGCCATCATGCTCGTGAGCATCTATGTCGAACTGGATGGTAACGTTCTGCTGACCCTGCTGCAGGGCGAACTGACGGATGCGGTCCTCGCCGAATACGCGGAAGCACATCTTCTTGGGATACATACCTGGAACCTCGATGACGTATTCCTGTGACATCCACGGATTCCCTGTTCTTGCCGATACTCCCGACTGTGCAGGCAGCACGGCGATGATATTTCCTGTTAGGTCCATTTTGTCAAATTGAAAATTGAAGGCTGCGATTGAGCGAGAGCAATGATAAGCTTGCTTAAGCATTGCCGAGTGTGAGCAGGCTCGACCGCAGGTCAAAGTTGAAAATTGATTATTATTTTTCTTACATCTTACATCTTACATCAGACATCCGATACCGCAAAGGTAGGTAACATTATATAAGTAATCGGACAAGTTTTATATATCGTACTCAATAAACACGCAGAACTGCTGGTTGTCGCTCATCAGCGTGCCGCAGACGCGGCCTCGGTCCTTGACGCGGGCACGGCGAAGCTCGCTCTGCGGATAGGCGAGGTCGCAGACACCCTGCGGGTCGCACTCGATGTAGCCTCGTTCGGTGGCTTGGCGGATGCGGAGCACGATTTGCCCCCCCCTCGAAGCGACTTCAAGGAACGGTCGCCCGTCTGTGTTGTATCGTTTGGCTTCACTCATATTCTATCAGTATCTTCGGGCAGTTGCCGTGGCCTGCGGTATGTGTGAAGGCGATGCCACGGGCATTGATGACGATGCCGTCCTGACTGCTGTTGATTCTTCCTTCATAGATAATACTCTCTGAGCACGACAGTCTTCGGATAATGGGCAAGTGTGAGGATGTCTTCGGGCAACTGCATTCCGTCGTAGCGGGTGTTGAGGGTGCAGCATACGCCGCCCGATGCGACATTGATTGGCAGGAAGTACCCCCCCCTCAAATGCTTGACCGTAGCAGATGTGGTCTGATGCAGTTTAATCGTAGTCATATTCTATCATTACACCTGTGGCTCCTCGCTGCGTATGCAGCAGGAAGTTGGCCACGCTGGTATTCTTATACTGAGCTTTGATGGTTCGCACCAGATTGCCCCCCTCGATCGGGATTGATTAGTCGCAGGGTCACAATTCTCTCTCTATCCATACCAGATTATCTTTTTGTACTGACGTGATGGTGTTCGTGGCTTGCGACGAGCCGAGTTCGATAACTTGGTGAAAGGGTCGCTCGCCGTGCGGACCACGGAAGCTGACCTCCTCCACGTCGCGGTTGACGGACGAACAGACGCGGACGGGCTGGTCCTTGTCCTCGGGGCATCTGTCACGTAGGTACATCATATTCTATCAACAAAAGGTTATCTTTTTGCACTTCGGTTATCGTGTTCGAGCACCCATCGGTGGCGGGGAGGTAATTACGGTCCGAGAAGTGGCAGTACCCCCCCTATCGCCGTAGATGCGGCGAACTGCGCGGGCGTGCTCGGTCCGCACACCCCGCAGCACTGCACTACTTACTGCTACGAGCACGGGCGATTTCCTCATCACTCAGCTTGTGGTCAGTTACTATATAGTGAATGTCGCTGCCGTCGGTGGCCTCGTTGACGGTGAGGAACTTGATGACAGAATCGGGCTTCAGGAAGAAGCGCTCGTCCACGTTGTCCTCCAGCACATCGGCTATGCACTTATCAAGCGCAAAGGGACGGGGAAACTCGTACTGGGTGTCATTCAGCAGGTCGGCACGGATGGAGACCATATACACTCGCTCTCGGTTCTGCGGCACGCCGTAGTGCTTGGCGTTCAGTATGCCTGGCACGGTCTTGCGGTCGCGCTTGTCGGTGCCCCAGGCAGTAGGGAACGATGGGGCGAGGAAGTTCACGTAGCCGTGGCTCTCCAACAACTTGCACCACTCACGGAAGTCCGGCATGTTCACGCTATTGATAAGTGCCCGCACATTCTCCTGCAATAGCACCTTTGGTCGCATGTGGCGAACAGCTTCTTCGGTACTCCAAAGTACGGCACTGCGAGTGCCGCTGCCTTTCTTGATACCTTCACGCTTGCCGGCCTGACTGATTGACTGACAGGGCGTGCTATATGTCAGCAGGTCGATACCTGCATCGGCGAGGTCGCTCCAGTCGGCCTTGGTCATGTCACCTCTATTCAAATCCTTGTATTGTGGGAACAGCAGATTATGGGCCACCACGGCGGGCTGCTCTTCCAATGGTCGGCTGCTCTCGGGGTCGAACTCGCTCCATGCCATCAGCTGCCAACGGAAGTCGGGATAGCGCTCTTTGAGCATATCCATAGCGATAGCCTGACTGTCATAGCCGCTGCACAGCGTCACCAACTTCAATGGTTCTTTCTTCCAGTCGCGCTGCAAACGGAACTGGGGCAGGGCGAACAGGTCGGTCTGCTCCTGTGACAGTCGGCGACCTGTTGGGTATAGCAGTTCCTCGTAGATATACATCAGCACGTCGCAGACTATCGAATTACCCGCCAACTTATAATGCGAAGAGTTGCTGATAATCTGCACGTCACCGTAACGCTGCTCTGTCTGGGCACGGCATATAGCCTCATAAGCCTGACGCTGGTTCTCGCTATACAGCGCATTGGCTTTGAGAGCGTCCTTGGTCTGCGCCACCTGTGCACGGTATTCCTCCTCACTGGCATAGCCATACGCTATGTCGTTGCCCTCGTCGTCTTTCTGCGGACGGGTGGCAGGGTCTTGGTAGCCACCGTCGATGAATGCCTGTGCCTCCTCGCGCTGTGTGTCGTAGATGCGCATAGCCTCCTCATAGGACTCACGTACCTCACGCATCGTGGCACTCGCCTCCAGTCCCAGTACCGACAGTTCCCTGTCCACGCCCACGAAGGCTTGGTAGGCTCGCTGCTCTGTCTTCATTAAAGTTTCTATCTGTGGGGGGGGTACTCCCATCAGGCTGTAGCACTCTACAGGTGTCAGTTTACGAATGTCAAAATAGCGCACAGGGTGCGTTGGGTCCTTCTTGCCCTGCAAGTCAGGATGCCCGTCAGGATAAATCTTTGCAATCATAGTTCATATTCTATTAAAATCTTTTGTAGTAGGTTGTTGCTCTGGGTGTGGATGCACGTTGTTACCCCCCCCACATTCAGCACCTCACAAGCCTTATGGTGCCATCCTGGCTTTACCAAGTGACCTGCATAAATCGGCGAAGTGCTCTTTCGTTCTATTCTATAGTTCATATTCTACGAGTATATACGGAGTGGTGTTATACATGCCGGTGGCTGAATCCTTGCCAATACCCCCCCACAGAAGGAAGTTATGGTGTTGGAGATGTCTCGGAGGTGATAGCGATCCACATCACTCCTGCCATTCCCGCTGCGCGTCCATCCTATTGCCTTATAAGTCATATTCTACCAAGATGTACCCCCCCCCGTTGGCAGCAAGGACAGTCTGGGTAACACCCTGACATCCTTGGACGTTGCCATCGAACCCACTACGGAATCCATCGTAGAAGAGGTTTCCTATTTTTATGATATCACTACATTTCATATTCAATCAGAATTACCGTCATGGGATAATGGGCGAGCGTGGTGATGTTGGTCGGACCAACTGCATCGTAGCGCGTGGTGAGCGTGGCAGCACACAGGTCGCCCGTCGTGTTGACAGGTGTGATTTGCCCCCCCTCGTCAGCCTTGGCTTGGCCACATTAGTCACTCTAAAGGTCATACTCAATCAATATCTTTGGTTTGTCCGTGTCATGACCATTGCCCCCCCCAGCCAAGCAGAGTGCAGGACCGAATGGGCTTACCACTATCCCGTTTTGGCTTGGGCTGTACCGCCCCAGGATGATTGGATTCAGCCTCACCCTCTTTTCGGAGAGGGGGCGAAGGCTTCTTGTTTGTTTTATCATTACACATTAGTTTTCATATTGTAGCGCTTCAGTTTTCATATTGTAGCGCTTCAGTTTTCATATTGTAGCGCTTCAGTTGATCCATACGCATGAAACGTTTGAACGTACCAGCCTCACCCCGACCCTCTCCGAGGAGAGGGAGATTTAAAACAGCGTCGGCTGAGCCTGCTCTGCCTTGATGCGCTTCATCGCCTTATCGTAATACTCTCTGTTGGTCTCGAAGCCGATAAAGTGCCTGTGCTCCCTGATGCACGCCACCGCTGTGGTCCCACTTCCTATTGTGGCATCCAAAATTACCCCCCCCTCATTGCTATATGTCAGCACCAAATAGCGGAGCAGATCTACAGGCTTCTGGGTGGGATGAAAAAACTGCTTTACGTCGTGCTCTCGCTGAATATAGATGATGCTGGTCGGATATTTCTCGTCGCTGATGATTGTCGGTGTTGCAACAAAGCCACCATAGCAACGGTTCTTCAACTGCCCTTTCATATCGCCCCTCGTATGATTACGGCGATGTGGCGCAACTTTCTCCATTTGCGGATTGTACGTCGGAAGCTCTTGATAGAATACGGCGATGTCCTCGTGGCGACGTAACGGCATCCTGTTTGCATTAAGGAATCCGCTCTTACGGTCTTTATCCCATATCAGATTATATCGCCACATCTTCGGCTGCGACATCATCAGCTTTGCCGTGAACATGCCTTGGCAGAACAGCACGATAGCCGCATTGGGCTTTGTGATGCGCTTGAATTGCTCCCACATCGGCTCCAGCGGGATGATGCTGTCCCACGAACCGCCCTC
>Ga0310786_10007485_pt1 | contig 14229 bp, 13 predicted proteins | sample AusTroGonzalo_MG_FD_203881 | JGI IMG/M metagenome (GOLD analysis project Ga0310786, IMG submission 203881) | Bovine rumen microbial communities from tropical cattle in Woodstock, Queensland, Australia - Gonzalo_03 (v2) (version 2) | ecosystem: Host-associated > Mammals > Digestive system >... | reverse complement strand
GGTGGCCCTGAACAGGGACTACAAGGGGTCGAAGATTTTCAACGACCTCCGCTACCTGTCCGACGAGGAACGCAAGCGCACTCCGAAATTCCAGACGGCCTATCAGGGTACGGGCAGGGTGTATGTCCTCCTGTCCCAGTTCGCCAACTGGCTCTCCGGTGGCGACTATGCCGATGCAGGCTGGCTGAACATCAACCCTGCCGCCGTCGAGCATATCCTCCAGGGTGCGACTGGCGGTGCCGGCACGACGCTGGGCAAGTTCTATCGCGGTACTATCGGACAGGCCCTGGGCGAGGACTTCTCCGTCCGCAACACTCCGTTCCTGTCCCGTATCCTCACCGTGAACGACGAACGCTATCGTAATGTGCATACCACGGAGCTGTTCGACTACTACAAGGCCGAGGCCGAGCATACGAAGAAGCTCATCAACACCTACCGGAAGAACGGCGACGACGACAAGCTGGACCGCATCTTCGAGAGCGAGGACTACGAGATCATGAACATCTACGATTCCTACAAGTCCCAGTTCAAGTATTTCAACGAAGAATTGAAAGTGACGACCGACAGGAAGGACCGCAAGGCCCTCATGAAGGAACAGGATGCGGTACGCAAGGAAATGATACAGGAAATATCTAACATCAAGTAACCATGCCTATCAAGAGAATACAACTCCGAGGAATCTCCCGCAGACCCTCCGACCGCATGAACGCGGACGGGGGGTGCGCGGAGAGCCTTAATGTCCACCTCGAAGAAGGGGAACTCGCCCCGACGCTGGCACCGCAGATAATTACCGGCTTATGCGACCAGGGCGACGAGCCTGACAAGTACATCTTCATCCACAAGTGGGGAAGCTATGCACACACGATAGGCATTGACGGGCAGGTCGTGAGATGGTATAAGGGCGGTGCGCCGCCCGCAATCCTCACGCTCGGCACCGGCGAAACCCTCTCCGATATCAAGTCCGTCGGTAACACGCTCATCGTTGCGTCCAGCGCAAAGATGTATTACGCCCTGTGGACCGGCACGACCTACAAGTACCTGGGCAATCAGATTCCGATTCCTCATGTTTCCTTCCGTATCGGCAACATGACGAAGATGAGGGCGAACGCAAATGTCGTCTGGGAGGCTGATAACCCCAGCTCGACACCTCCCTACGACGACTATGGCGGTGCGTATTATGATACTAACTGGGAACTCACCCCGCCATCCATTCCGCACTCGACTACCGGCGAGACGGAAGATTACGGAAGCTCGGCCACTCGCTATGTGTTTCAGACCAGCGAGGACAACGGCTTCTGGAATATTCTGCTGAACAAAATATGGGAGTATGTCGATGAGCAGGTCTATGAAAAGATGCAGTCGGGCAAGGCGGTGTTCCCGATGTTTGTCCGATATGCCGTCCGTTTGTATGACGGGACGGTATATGCGCAGTCTATCCCCGTACTGCTCGGCGGTGACATATCGAAGTTCATCGACATAAAGTCGGTGTTCACCGAGTGGTACTCGAACAATTCCGCAGACACGCCGAAGCTCTTGAAGGCATGGAATCTCGTTGATATCGCAGAGGCTTATTCGGTCTGCCTGAAAAGGGAAAGCGCGAGTACGATATTCGACGATTGGAAGGACCTCGTTTCCGGTGTGGATATCTTCGTGTCTCCGCAGATGTTCCCCGTCCTTCGGAACGCGGCGAAGTTCCGCACCCAGTTCAATAGCGAATATGTGGACCAGGATTCGGCAGATGCGCAGGGGAATCACATGATGAGCCGATATTTCTCGGTCTATAACTTCAGCCTCGATCCGTATCACATGGAGGACCACCAGGAAGAACTGGTCACGAAATATCAGACTACCTTCCTTGTCAAATCCTATACGGTCGATGAGTTCAAGGCCCTGTCCGGCGATGTCACATTGAGCGACCTGAATCTTTCTTCCGACTGGCTCATGACGCAGGAATCGTTGAAGGAGACACCAGGCAGCATGCACCTTACCAAGGCGAAGGACCTCTACACCTACAACAAGCGTCTCATGCTGGGACGGGCATCGCAGGAACTATCGCACGGGTACGCCTTCCTCCCGTCCTCGAAGTGGGGGAGCGGGACTGGCGGCAACTATCGTTTCGTCTATCATATCCGAGGCTCCAACGGGGAGTGTATCGTCCGTTCCAGGGATGTGTCCGGAAACGAAACGATTTCTGCGAGGACGAGCGCAAACCTTGTCGTTGGTTCAAGCACGAACAGAGTGGAAAGCCTCTGCGCATGGATATCGTATCCGGATTCAAGATGCTATCTTGTTGATATCTTCAAGACCGTCAGCGGGACGACGACAAAGGTGTCACTCGCCATGAAGCCGAGCGCGGAGCTTGATATCGCCTACGCCTTCATAGGATTCGGCACGGCTCCGTCGTTCGCATCGACATCTGACACGCCGGCGACGGAGAAGGCGACATACAACTATGAGAACAGCCTTCTCATATCCAAGTTCGAGAATCCGTTCGTGTTCGACACGACCGATATCGTCTCCTTCGACGGGAAGGTAATCAACATTGCGGCAATCACGCACCCGCTCTCCCAGGGGCAGGTCGGCCAGTTCGCCCTGTATGTGTTCACCGATGAGGGCATCGTGTCGCCGGCCATCAAGGACGACGGAGGATTTGGTGCAATTTCGGTCGTCAGCCGTGATGTCCTCCTGTCAAAGACGGCGCTGGTGGCAATCGAGCAGGGTATATTCTTCGTCACGAAGAAGGGCGTGATGCTCCTGCAGGGCATGACCATCACGGATATCTCGAAGAACATGATCGGAAGGCAGTATGTCCTCGACACCGCCCTGAACGACAAGATTCCTTCTGCCTGTTCCGGATTCGTGGCAGACAGCACTCCGTTTATGTCGTTCATGGCCAGCTGCCATATCGCCTTCGACTACACGGGAAAGCGGCTCATCTTCTTCAACTCGACGAAGGCGTACCAGTATGTCTATATGTTCGAGACGGAGACCTGGCACAAGATGGTTACGGCCTCCGGCGCGATCGTCGTGCTGAATAGCTATCCTCAATGTAAAGTTTCCATCGGCGATTCTCTCTACAAGTTCGACACGGTGATTGACGACGCGGCCTATATATCCGACACCGACAACACCAAGATACGCTCATGCGTCATCATCACGCGGTCGTTCGACCTCGAAGAACCCGATGTGCGCAAGGCCATCAGGAGCATACGCATCCGCGGACGCTTCAACCGCAACGATGTGCAGTACCTTCTTCTCGGCTCGTTCGACGGCATGCACTGGAAGCTCCTTCCGTCCCTGCGTGGCGGGTCGTACAAGATGTTCCGTCTGTTCATCCGTGCGTCCCTCGCACCCACCGAGCGCATCTCCTGGGTCGATGTGGACTACGAATCCAGATACGCTACAAAACTGCGATAGTTTGGGAAAGATAGACCATAGGGACGGTTATCCGTCCCTAATTTCGTATTGGAAACTAAAATCTGCTCGAAATGAAAGACATCGTTTTTTGGCTGAAACAAATCTGCCACGCTTTGAAAGCAGCCGGCCAGAGCAACTGGACCGAGAACGACACCACCGCCGCGTCGTATATCCAGAACAAGCCGGATATCCCCAGTTCGTTGAAGGCGATCGCCCTTGCGGGACTGCCGGCATCCGGCACGAATACGGTCTCGCTCCTGAACGCCACAGGACTTACCGCCGACGAGGTTAAGGCCGCGTCCGAGGGCAAGCGGTTCGGCCTTATCAAGGACGGTGTTTTCTATGCCATCGACGGAGTTACCTACACCTCCGCTACCGCGTACTCCATCACTTTCAGAAAAGCGAAGTATGCGCTCGACGATGATGCACTCGTCCCTGCCGCTGGGAGCGTGTTCTATTCTGCCACCCGTAGCGGAACCACCGTTACCTGCACCGCTATCTCAATCAGCTAACAGGGAGGACAGGAAATGAGCGAGACGCTTCTTGGCATACTTGCCGCCCTTTTCGGAGGGTTGAACATCTTCCAGTTCATCTTCTTCCGCTCGACGAAGAAGGAGTATTGGGCCAGGGCAGAACAGGCCGCTGTCGAGGCGAAGGACGCGAGGTTCGATTCCCTGCAGAAACAGATCAACGACATGGAAACCCTCTATAAGCAGCAGGGCGAGGAACTGAGCGCAGTCCGAAAGGAACTGCTCGAAGTGACGAAGGCGAAGATGGACAGTGACAAGCGCGTCACCCAGCTGGAATATGAAAACCAGGCGTTGAAGGAAAAGGTAGAGCGACTTGAGAAAATGGTGCATTAAGAAAGAATACCATGGCAGAGTTCAAGTATTTCTCGTTGAAGGAGCTGTGCGCCTCCGATGTGGCGACGAAGAAGAAGATTGACAACTTCCCGTCGTTCACGGTGGTCGCGCACCTGTCCGAGCTGACGGAGAAGATACTGGAACCCCTGCGCGTCGCATGGGGCAGTCCGATCAAATGCTCGTCCGGCTATCGGAGCGATGCCCTGAACAAGGCCGTCGGCGGTGTGTCCACCTCCGCACACAAGCAGGGGTACGCCGCGGACCTCCAGCCGGCCAACGGCAAGATAGACGAGTTCGGCAAGTTTGTCAAGGACTGGCTGACGAGAAACCGCATCAAGTACGACCAGGTGCTTTTTGAGACGAGCGGAAAGACGAAGTGGGTGCATATCGGCCTGTATTCGTCCACCGGCACCCAGCGTTGCGAATCCAAAGACCTTATCGTGAGGTAAACCATAATCGGGTTATATGTTGTTAAGTTTTAGTTTTAGATTGTTGTGGGGAGCGGGGCGGTTGTGAAATCGTCCCGCTTTTTTACTGCCATGAAATTTACGACCATGAAAAAAGTCATCGAAATACTCCTTTACCTTTGGCAGCTCCCGCAGAACATCGTGGGCCTCCTGTTCGTGAATGTCCTTCAGCCGGAGCGCAGTTTCCTGTTCGGAGACGGAGATCGGATGGCGTGGCTGTACTACTCAAGCAAGATGCGCGGAGGCATCTCGCTCGGACAGTACATCATCGTGAACGACAAGTACAAGGACTACAAGGGCGACACGGAGAAGCACGAGTACGGTCATTACCTGCAGTCGAGATATCTCGGCCCGCTCTACCTCCTTGTAATCGGCCTTCCTTCCCTCCTGTGGGCCGCGTGGTGGAACAGGGGCAGGGGAGTAAGCTATTACTCCTTCTACACAGAGAAATGGGCCGACAGGCTCGGAAATGTGGAGCGTGACGACGATGAATAAGGATTTGCCAAGGGCCGTCCTTCTTCTCGGCCTGTTCCTGCTGGTGGGCGGCCTGTCCTACTGGACCGGCTGGCGCGTCGGACACAAGTCCGTGTTCGTCCCTGCTGGCAAGCCTGACACCGTGACCGTAACCAGGTGGGTTTCAGCGCCCGTCGTGGAGCCGGAAACGAAACCCGTCCTCCCGAAGGTGTTCTTCCTTCCCGTGCATGACACATTGGCAGTCCATGACACGACTGCGGTGCGCGATTCCGTCCTCGTCGAGGTCCCCATAGAGGAAAAGACCTATCCAGGGGAGAACTACAGGGTGACAATCCGCGGATTCGAGCCGGAACTCGTCGATATATGGATCAGGCAGGACGAGAAATACATCACCCAGCCATATCGCAAGCGGTGGTCGTTCACCGTCGGCCCGCAGGTCGGTGTCGGCTACACGCCACAGGGACTGCAACCATACGCAGGTGCTGGCATTACCTTCGGATACAGCTTCTGACGGCCTACGATTGGGAAAGATAGACCAAGAAAGGAAGTTCGTTTTATCAGATTCGCAACATAAAGTGAACTTTTCTATATGTTCAAGGCTGAACGACTCATAAAACGAAACGCGACCACCGCCGAGATGGATTCCGTGCGCGTCCGCAAGAAGGAGCTGCGCGTCAAGGATAAGGATGTCGCGATGCTCCACCGATGCGAGACGGTATGGCAGAATCTCGACGAGTTCCGTCAGCAACGGGCGAGGGCGCATCGTTTCTATGACGGAGACCAGTGGGCAGACACGATAACCGTGAACGGCAAGTCCATGACTTACCGCCAGTATCTCATGTCCACGGGTAATGTCGTCATTCAGACCAACCAGATCAAGAATCGTGTCGATACCATCGCCGGCGTGATGGTGAAGGAGAAGAACGAACCTGTCTGCCATGCCATCGACCGCGACGAGCAGCAGTACGGCGAAATCGTCACGGAGGCTTTGCAGGCTAACTGCGACAAGAATGTCATGCCGGAGCTATACATGAAATGGCTCCGCGAACTCTGCATCGGCGGCCTCGCCGTCTCCTACGAATCCTACGACGACAAGCACGGCCCCAACCGCAGGCTGGATTCCTGGACGCAGTACATCAACCCCAACCATGTTTTCTTCGACGGCGACGGAGTGGACCCCCGTTTCTGGGACTTCTCCATCGTCGGTCGCTATTTCTACGGCTCCTTCGAGGACATCTGCGCCCAGTTCGCCCGCAAGCCGTCGGATTATGCCGTACTGAAAGAAATCTACGCCAATCAGTCCGTCCCGTTCAAGGAGGAAGAATCCCGCGAGTTCACGGACCGGTTCGAGGACGACAATATCCTGTTCATGCGCTCGTCCGACCCGACCAAGTGCTTCGTGTGCGAGGTGTGGACGAAGGAGACCAGGGCGATGATACGGCTGCACGACACCAACGCCGGCACCGAGGAAATCATCGAGGCCGACGACAAGGAGTACCGCAGGCTGATCAAGACCGAGAACGAGCGTCGCAGGAAACTGGCCGTCAAGTCCGGCTGGGACGAGAAGGATGTGCCGTACATCATCGGCGACGGCTACGGCAAGGACGACGAAGAACGCAACGGATTCTTCGTCGATACATACTGGTACTGCCGTTTCCTCGCTCCCGACGGGACTATCCTGTGGGAGGGCGAATCCCCCTACGCCGACCGCTCGCACCCGTTCAATTTCTGCATCTTCTCCTATCTCGACGGCAGGATCGTCGGATACATGAACGATGCCATCGACCACAATATCGCCATGAACCGCGCGGTCGTCCTGCACGACTGGCTCGTCCGTGCGCAGGCGAAGGGCGTTACGGTCGTCCCTCGAAAGCTCCTGGGCGACAAGCTGACGGAAATCGAGTTCGCGAGGGCATGGGCCAGCATCGACGACATTGTGTATGTGGACCTCGAACCCGGACAGGAAGGACTGATGCCGAAGCAGTTCAACGGAGTGGCGCAAACCTTCGATGTGAGCGGACTGCTCGCAACCTATTCGCGCCTCATGGATGCCGGCTCGCCCGTCAATGGTGCGTTGCAGGGCAAGACACCGAACTCCGGAACATCGGGAACCCTGTACGCCCAGATGAGCGCCAATGCGTCCACGCCCATCGCCGCCCTCATGGAGCAGTTCCACAATTTCGTCCTGTGCGTTCTGAACAAGAAGATGAAGAATATCTGCATGTTCTACGACACGACGCGGTTCGAGAAGATTGCGGGACGAATCGACAGCCTGTTCGACATGAACAAGCTCAACCTCAATGAGGTGGGCGACCTCGAATACGACCTGCGCATCAAGGAGAGCGCGGACACTCCCGTTTTCCGCGAAATGCAGGAGCAGGACCTTCTGATGTTCCTGCAGGCGGGATTCATCTCCTTCGAGGAATACCTGGAGGCCAGCAGCAAGCCTTATGTGGATAAGATTCTGCAGAAACGGCAGGCTCGGCAGGCCGAAATCGAATCAGCGGAGCAGAACGGTGCTCCCGTGGGGGCCGCGCCGGAAGCGGCACTCCAGTCTGGGGCACCGGGGGCTCCTGCCTATCCGATGCCTTCTTCTTAATTCTATACCAACAACCGAAAGTCTATCTTACCAGACCTGCGAGGCGAAGGCGTTCCCTTACGAACGCCTTCCTTCGTATCTCCCTGTCACGGGAGGAAAGGCCGTTGTTGCCGAACCTGTCCGCGGTGTGGTAGTAGCACCCGCTCTTGAGCGTGTTCATAGTAAGGAGGCGTGCCGACACGCCGAAGGCCCTTTTCTGCATCTTGAACTGGGCCTTGCTGTATGTCACCAGCCTGTCGGGGTGGAAGGTATTTGATGCGAGGTAGATCGTGTTTCCTTCAGACTGGTGCCGTCTCTCCGCGGCATCCACGCCCTGCCTGTATATCAAACGGGCATAGAGCGTGACGAAAAGCATGGCCGGCCAGCGGAAAATTCTCTTGAAAATGTTCATGGTAGTCTTGTTTTGGTTATAATCTCGTAAGGCCGAGTTCGTCCCCGTGTATGACGGTTTCGTCCTCCGGCTGCGCTTTCTTTATCCATGCGGGCGGTTGCATCTCCTTGTAGCATATCCACAGGCCGATGGCGCGGGACATAACCGCGTCGTCGTGCTTGCCGTGTTCCGCGTCGGTCTTGCCGTGGTCCTCCATGTAGGAGGCCATCTGTGCGCAGCAGAGCGCGGACGGCTCGTCCCACAAATCGTCGCGAAGGCACTCCTTCATGAAGTTGATGATCTTCGGCTTCGTGCTGGAATTGGTGTGGAATCCCCATTTCTGACCCGTCTTATCCTTGATGTTTTCCTCTCCGTTGTGGCGCATATACAGGTGCGTGTAGATGCCGGACACAATGTCGAGGATATATTCAAACGGGTCTATGCCGTTGTTGCGCTCGGCGTTCATGGATTCCATCGTGTTGGATTCAATGACGAGCAGGGCATCGTTGTACCACTTGGCGAGACGCATGGCATCGTAAGCCTGCGTGTCGGGGTCTGCCTTGTAGTTCATTTCCGCGACCACCCCAGGCTTTCCGTTCAGTCCGAAGTCCTGCATCATCAGCAGGCGGTCGATGACCGTGATACATGCGGGGTCGGCTCCGTCGCTCGCACCCCTGCGAGGGTCGAGAATGACAATGTAGCGGTTGCTGACGGGCGAATCGTCGGGTTTCTCCCAGATGCGGAGGTCTCCCGTCGAGTTCGGAATGAAGCGTATGTCCTTCAATGCGTCCTGTCCCTTCTCTCCCTCGGCAACGAGATCGCCGACGAACACAGGAGGACGGCAGCGCTGGGACTTCTCATGGACGAGGAACGGGTCGAACACATGGTTGCCGGCGGTGAAGAAAGCCTGGGCGGGTGTCTCCGGTGCCTCGTTGCACATCTTCGCGAACGAGAGACGCAGACGGCGGTAGCGATACCAGTTGATATGCTCCAGCGTCGAGCCGATCTCCCAAAGCCACCAGTAGTATTTGCCGGTGTCGCGCCACTTGCCGTTGGGTGTGTCCTCGTCCTTATGGGTGACGAGCCAGTCCACGAACTCGCGAAGGTCGTCAATCTTCCTGTTGTCGAAGATGATATCCCTGGACGGGACGAACACCTGCTCATAGCCGCCCTTCCCGTCGTCGCACGACCGCCATGTGTCGGCAAAGTAGTCGTCGGAGGACTTGGCCGTGGATTCCATGACGCGCATCGAATCCTCGTCGTCGGTCATACCGCCCTCGATGTCCGCTATGATGTCGTCGGCCTGCTTGTTTGGCGTGTTCGGCCACAGGCCCACCTCGGAGTAGTGCGCACCTGCGATATCCTTGGAACGGAGCGTGTTCGGCTTTTCCGCGGAACCGATGAAGATATGCCCTTCCAGTACCTGCTTGTTGTTCTGGTCCCTGATGGCGTATTCGTGTCCCGCGCTGTCCGTCGCCACCAGCCGCAACTCCGTCCCGTCGGGCAGGCCCAGGTCCCATGCCGGATAGTCCTCGATGCTCCGCTTGAGCATGGCGAGGATAGTTTCGGACGCTGACGACACATGTGCGGCTATGGCGAAGGCGTGGAACTCGTTCCACTTGAACAGGAGCCAGCATTGGTAGAAGAAGCAGAAGGTTGAACCGCCCCACTGACGGGCCTTCAATATGATGAGCGATATCGGTAGGCCCTGCGCCCGCATCCTCTCGCACATCGCCAGCACTATCAGCTGGGGAAGGTTCAGAACGAAACGCACCCGTTTCTTCGCGGTCTTGTGCTTGATCCAGATGCAGAAATAGGACCAGTGGACGAAGTCGTGCTTGTGCCGTATCCGTCGTAGCCGTCTCTCCACCTCCAGCCGGTCGGGTGCGCCGTACTTCCATTTCTTCGTGGCGATGTATTCCTCGATGCTCCCTGCCTTCCGTATCTCCTTGACGAGCTTGTTCCTCATCATGGATTCCGGCACCCATTGGACGGGTATCGCGAAATCGGGAATCTCCAGCTTTACCCGTTTCAGACCGGTCAGCGCAGATATGCCTTCTCCGGTCACGGGGTCGTATTCTGCCCGCAACCGCTTCATCCGCTTCTCGTTCTCGGCGATGAACTCCTTATAAATAGCGTCTGAAATCACTTGTCAGGTCGTTGTACTTTCGTTTGAGGGCCGCAACGCCCATGCCCAGGGCGAAGGCGGCGATGTGCGTCGTCGCGCTGAAACGGGGGACGAGGACGAGGGCGACGGTGACGGCGAGGAAGGTAATGACCTCCGGTCGTCTCCACCAGCGGTCGGAAAGGGCGGGTGTCCGCAGTCCGAGGTAGGCGTACAATACATTGGAGAAACCTATCACGGGACGGAGTGACAGGGGATAGACGAGGACTGCTATGAGGAAGGCCGTCGCCAGCTGCGCCGGCGGTGTCCTGCGTCTCGGATTGAATATCGTCCATGTGGCGAGCGAGTTCACGGCGAGGTGCCACCAGCTCGCATGGAAGAACGAGTACAGGACCGCCCGCTCCAAGTACGGGCCGCCCTGCATGAAATCCGGTATGCCGAACACGGCCTGGAGCAGGACGAGGACCAGTATGATTGCAATCCTCACCATCCCTTCTCCCTCCTTGTGTTCTCTATCCGCTCTTTCAGCAGTTTCCTTGCTCCGTCCGTCGATATGTAGAACTCCGGCGCTGGCTCGTCCACCAGTATCTCCAGTATGCGTTCCCGCGACAGGTTGTTTCCTGGGTGCGTGTCGAGGTAGTGCTGGTAGTTGAACCATAGCCGCCACGCCATCCTCTGATACGATTCGTGCAGGTTGATGAGGGAAATCTTCGCGTTGATCCTGCCTATCAGGAGGCTGGCACGCTTGGCCGAAATGAAGAAGCAGGGAGCGGGACTGCGGGCGACGAGACGACCGGCATCATATAGCGATGTGTACCGGCCTTGTTGTAAGCCCTCCTTGTAAACGGAGTACAGGGCATCGGCCTTCTTCCGTTTCAGTTCTGTGTCCCTCATCGGTAGAATTGAATCAGAAGGCGATAGTCCCTTACCGCAAATTTGCGAAAAAGATTGGATTTATCAAAGGGGAATTGGGAAAGATAGACCGTACACACCGCTTGAAGGGGGTATTTTTGAGCGGATTAAGGCAAAGTAACTATTTACCCTATGGCAAAATCTGATAAAAAAACAAAACCGACCTCGCGTGAGAGCCTTCTCTCGAAGGCCCGCGAGTGGTATCCGGACCGCACCTTCCCCGACATCGGAGCGGAAGCCGGAGAAGGAATGTCCGACCTTGACGATGCCATCAAGGAGAAACTGGAGGACTACGCTACCAGACAGGCGAAGTATGACGAGAACAATTCCCGTCTTTCCCAGCTCATGATGAGCGACCCGTCCGCTGCGGAGTTCGTTCAGCGTTGGCTGGAGACGGGCGACCCCCGTACCGCACTCGTTGAGACCTTCGGTGACGACCTCGGCATGACCGAGGAAGGAAAGGCGAACTTCAAGGGCCAGCTCGAAGGCTGGCGCGAGCGCAAGAAGGCGAACGACGCACTCAACGCCGAGGCCGAGGCCAACTGGCAGGCATCCCTCGCCGCCCTGGACGAGTGGGGCGACGCGAAGGGCCTCTCCATCGAGCAGAAGCGCGATGTGATGATGCGACTGCTCGCCATCACCTTCAACGGCATGGAGAACAAGTACGGAGCGGAGGACTTCGACCTCGCGCTGAACGCCATCAACCACGACACCGATGTCGCGTCCGCACGGGCAGAGGGAGAGGTCGCTGGCCGTAACGCCAAGATCGAGGCCGCACGGAGAGACCGCAACGCAGCCGTGGCCATGCCTCCGGCACCCACGGGAGGTCAGGGCGGCACGACCCGCGAACGCCGTCCGAAACCCGCGAACGAAAGTCCGTGGGCCGGAATCAAGTAGAACACTCATAAATCTTATCTATATGGGCACTATCAATTTCCTCAGAACCCACAAGATGAGCGTGCTGTCATCGCTGCTTGTGGTCGCCGCAGCTCTGCTGGGAGCAGACCTCGGTTTTGCAATGGCAGTTGATCCGGTGGAGCTTGCCGACCCTGGCAACCCCTCGGACAATATGAAGAACTACGATGCTTCCACCAACCCGACAGGCCGTCCGGCTGACGAGGCTCTCCAGACCGACGAGCAGGGTGGAAAGACCCAGCTCCAGGGCAAGGCGGCCACTGCCACCGATGTCCGCGATGCCGGCCTTGAAGCGGAGGACTACGACAAGGATGTGGACGAGTTCCGTCCTTTCGCGTTCCCTATCGAGACCTACATCGCCCGTCAGTGCCGCCCCGTCAAGGTCAATAGTCCTGTCCATGGTCACTGGCGCACCGGCTCCACCGACCTCGATGCCGTGTTCAACGGTGCGGGTGACACCCCTGGCGATGTCGCCATCACCGCTGGCAGCAATACCAGCAAGACCATCGGCGGTTCCAGCGTCGTCGTGTTCAACTATCAGACCAATATCCTGAAGCTCCCCGCCGCATCCTTCGACAATCCGGAGTGCCTTACCGAGTTCTCCACGGTTATCGTGAAGGGCGTAGCCGGCTACAAGAAATCCGATGCGGGTGCCGAGATCGCCGACGGCGAACTGATGCTTTTCGTCCTTGACCACAAGGATAGTAACGAGTATATCCAGTTCAAGGTCATCAACCCTCCGTTCAACACCACGGGTTCCGCGACCTCCGTCACTATCGCTATGGGTTCCGAGTTCAAGAGCATGGCTACGGCCTGCGCCGAATCTCAGATGCATGTCGCGTCCGAGACCTACCTGCCGGAGAAGTTCGATGTGTTCCTCCAGAAGAAGATTGTCACCTGCGTGATTACCGACGCTCTGGAAGAGCAGATCAAGAAGGTCCCGCACACCAAGCAGAAGATTCTCGCCAACGCCGAGTACAACTTCAAGCGCGAGTGCGCCCGCTCCCACTGGAACGGCACGAAGGCCCGCGTCGATGTGTATGTGCCTGAAACCGGCAACCGCGAGTCCGTGTACTTCGAGAACGGTATTCTCCGTCAGCTGAACATGCTCTACACCCTGTCCGGCAATGTCCTGACCGACGACGACCTCCTGGTCATGTCCACCCTCATGTTCACGGACAACAGCCAGTCCGACGAGGCGAGCGTGTTCTGCGGCAAGAAGGCCATGCAGCGCCTTATCAAGCTGGTCAATTCCGCTGACAAGTACAAGGATGTGGGCCGCGTCGAGGTGAACGAGTACGGCATCAAGGTCCGTAACTATCGTGACAACTTCGGCTCCTTCGAGTTCATCTATGACCCGACGCTGAACGACATCGGCTACGAGGAGGCGATGGTCGCTGTGGACCTCCGTCATGCGACCCGTCCGTACATGGTGAACAAGAAAACCACCCAGCGCGACATGTCCAAGACCGCCGAGGCCCGCGAAGCCAAGGAGTACAACCTGTGCAAGTACGACTGCGTTGCGCTGAACGGGTTCAACTCCATGCTCGTCCTCCCGGCCAGCACCGCCATCACGCAGGCGAACCTCGGCGGCATCGTCGCCTCCTTCTCCAGCGTCTCGGCCCTGCCTTCCGGCTCCGCGCTCACCGCTGCCGCGAAACTGCTGAAGTATTTCCTCACCGCTGACGATTCCGATTCCGGATTCAAGAAGAACGATATCGTCGAGTGGGATACCGACCTGAACGACTGGGTTAAGTTCCAGGGCATCGTCCGGGCCTAAACATCAACCCTAACCCGTGGGGCGGGCCATCCCCGCCCCACTTTTATCTTATCATTCATCTATGCTGAAAACTTATGGTATTCATGGCCAGACGCAGGCCATCCTCAATTTCCCCATCAACGACGGCAAGGCGTGGTTCAAGGCCGAGTTCGGTCGCGGACGCATCGGTGCCGGACCGCAGAACAGGCCCGCCACCTTCACGACCGCCAATCCCGTCATTCAGGGAATCATCGAGGCCAGCGCCGAGTTCGGCCATCTTATCAAGATCGTCCGCGTGACGGAAGACAGCGATGCAAAGAAAGCAGCA
>Ga0310786_10007483_pt1 | contig 14231 bp, 4 predicted proteins | sample AusTroGonzalo_MG_FD_203881 | JGI IMG/M metagenome (GOLD analysis project Ga0310786, IMG submission 203881) | Bovine rumen microbial communities from tropical cattle in Woodstock, Queensland, Australia - Gonzalo_03 (v2) (version 2) | ecosystem: Host-associated > Mammals > Digestive system >... | reverse complement strand
ACCCGTACCATTGTAGTGGTAAGCAACGTCGAACTCGAAGTAATTCCAGCCCTGACTACAGTTCAGCGGTCCATGATAGACCTTGACAGCGGTAGCAAGATTAAGCGGTTCTGCATCGGTGGAAGCAGCAGAAGAACCGGCAAGGGTAAACTCCGTCTTGGTAGTGGGCTGTATCCAGATATCCACATTTGTCTTCGCAGTCATGTCCGTTGCATAGTTATAGTAGTAACCTATCGTCGTAATGTCGGTGATACCCGTCAGTTCGGTAGAGTCGATGATTGTCTCGGTAAGAGTGTACTTATAGAAATTATTGACCGGAGTACCATTGGCCGCTGTAGTGCTGTTCTCGTCGCCGATGGCAGCTATGGCAGCATTCTGGCAGAGCGTCGTGGTGAAGGTGGCATTCGAGCTCCAGGAGCTGGAGAGAGATTCACTGCAGATCTTCTTCACCCAGACACTGTAGGTCGTGTTGGCAGTCATGCCGGTGATGAAGCCCGAGTTGCCAGTCGCGGTGACGTAGAGATCGGTGCCAGTGGTGCCGGCAGGACGGTAGTCGATCATGTAGGTGGCCGTCGAATCGCCCACCCAATGCACCATGGCGGTGGTGGCGCCGATGCTGTCGACCGTCACATTGGCGGGACGCTCGCAGGCCTGCATCTCCACAGAGATGTCATCGATGGCGGGAGCAATATTCACCAGGTGGGCGGTACCGGAGAGTGCATTGTTGAAGTAGTAGAAGGCTACGCGCTTGACACCGGAGACTCCGTCAAGATGCGCGGTATGGATACCCCATGTGGTGTCGAAGCGGGCGTTAAAGTAGGGATGGTGACCCCACGGCGACTCCAGATAAGTATTGGAGGCAACGGGAATTTCGGCCGGATCAACGAGCATGACAGCGACACCGTCATTGGCCAATGAGTCATGTCCACCACCATAGAAGTGGAAGGTGAGATCATAACTGTGGGGAGTTGCACCGAAGTCAATATCGCGGTAGGCGGTCGAGTTGGTCACCTGTGCACGCAACCATGAGTGGGTGGCACCGTTGTCGGCACTCAGATACATGACATTGCTGCTATCGCCGGCGACGATGTTGCCGCGATACCATTTTGCATTGTTGTTGCTCAGGGTCTGCCAGTTGGCCCACTCGGCGGCATCCTCGAAGTCGTAGCTGTAAGGCATCGTGGCGGGCACCTGCGAGGTGCTGAAGCGCTTGGTCTCACGGCTCCAACTGGCCTGCTGACCGTTGGCACACATGGGGGCCACGCGGTACTTGTAGATGGTGGTGGGTGTCAGACCCGTCAGCGTGTAGGGATTGGCGTTGACGGTCACCTCGGTCCAGGTGTCGCTGTTGTCTTGTGCATAGGAGAGCACCCATTGTGTCGAGCCGATGGTGTCGTCCCAGCCCAGTTCGACACTGTTCTGCGTGGCGTTGGCGGCCGTCAGGTTGTAGGCACGCGGGCAGGGCGAAATAGGCTCAACGGTGATGTCGTCGAGGTAGATGTAGCTTGTAGTGGTTCCCTGTCTCACACCGAGGAAGCCGATACGGTTGCCGTAGCCAGTGTAGTTGGCCAGGCTGACAATGTATTCGGTTTGGGTAGTGGTCAGGGGGATGGTATCGATGGGAACGAAGCTGGTGGAGTTCGGAATCGCACCCACAATGAGGCTGTTCGCATTGGTGCCATACTTGGCCCAGAAGATTACCTCAACAGTGTTCATCGGGAAGTTGACGGTGTCAATTTCCGGCGTGATAAACATCTGGTTGGTGGGATAGCTCGTACCGGAAGTAAAGTAGTAATAAACATGCTTCGTACCACTGTGGGCATTGCTAGCGTTGCTGTTGACATAGGGATAGTACCCATAGGTCGCAGTAGTGGGATAGATGTAGCGCAGCCAGCAGGTGGGCAGCGGGGCGGAAGTGCCGGTAGCTTCGTTCTCAAAATCTATCGTGAAGGGCAGCGACTTCGGACCGCACACGGTGGAGAAACCGGTGACGAACGACCACTCACTGATATCGGTAGCCGAGCAGAGGGCACGTACATACACGTCGTAGTCGGTACCCACCTCGAGATTCGTGAGGTTGACGCTATCCTCGGTGCTGGTCGTCATAGTACCCTGGCCATGTTCGAAGCCCACAGGGCCGTACTCAATCTGGAAGTTTGTAGCCGTGCTGGTCCAATGGACGGTGGCAGTATGCTGGCCAATGTTGTTGACCGTCACATTGGTAGGACGCAGGCACGTAGGCATCCTGTCGACCACGATGTCGTCTACATAGGCGTAACTATAGCAGGTGGTACTGGTACCTATCAGCGGCGGCACTGCATCGTAGATGGCGATGTACTGGCCTTCGCCGGTGTAGTTGTTGAAGAAGTACTCATAGCCATAGGTGCTGCCCGGCGTCTCGTTGTAGAGATCAAGGGTATCCATCGGCTCGAAGGTGCTGATATCATCCGGGTTGGTCATCACACCAATCACTAAGCGCGTAGTGGAGGTAGTGGAGGTGCTGTTATAGCGTTTTACGTTGAAGGCCAACGAGAGGTTCTTGACCGAATCCTGCATCATCGGCAGCGCGGCATAGCTATAGGTTTTCGTCGAAGACGAATTGTAGGCGTAGAAGTAGAGGTAACGCTGGCCATTCATAAGGTAGGTGGTAGCATTGTTAGGATAAGGATAGGCGGTGGTACTGTTGGTACCCTTGGTCCAGCAGGGGTCGATAGTAGCCGTGGTGCCGGTGCTGTAGGCCTCGAAGCCCTCGTAGTACGGCAGCGCCTTGGGCGAGCAGGCCGTGGTGTAGACCCCTTCGGGGCTCCAGTTCGACTGCTCGTTGCCGCAGAGAGCACGCACGTAATAATAATATGTTGTCTGTTGGTCGAGGCCGGTGACGGTGATTTGTGTCCCGCTGGCTTGGAGCAGGCGCACGCCTTCGGCAGGCAGCGTCACCGTGTCGGGATTGACCATCGCTTCGCTCACCATCACCTCATAGCCCGTAGCGTTGCCCTGCCAGGCAATCGTGAAGGAGGTATCGTTACCCTCCATCAGCGTCACATCGGCGGGACGCGGGCAGCTGGGTATCTGGGTGCAGACATTGAAGACAATGTCGGGACGATAGAGTGTGCGGGAGGCAGAGGTAGTGCCGCTGGTGGTGGTGTAGGCATAGTAGGAGACATAATCAGGTGTGGTAGTAGTATAGTGGAAGGTAACCGCGGCGGTGGCGGCGGTGTCACGGCTCAGGCAGAGGGCCAGATTGCGGCTGGCGGTGTAGAGGAACGGGGTGTTGAACACAATCTCCACCCACTGGTTGGCCGTCATCACAATGTCGCCACTATAGACGAGGGTCATCGAGCCTCGGCTGATGGTGTCGTTGGCCACCGGCGTACCGATAGCGTCAAGGGCGGTTTCGGTCATGTAGATTTTGGCCTGGCGTATCGTGCCGCCCGTGCTGCCGGTATGCAGTTTGATGCTATGGATATAGTTGGTATCCTGCAGACCCATGGCGAGCATCTCGCTCGCCGAGAAGAGGTGGGTGCTGAGACCCATCGGATAGGTGCTGGAGCTAGTATAGAAGATATAGGCACTGGTGGTGGTGGTGTCACCGATGGTGTCAATAATATTGATAGCGTTGGGGCCGCAGTCCATCTGGGTGTGGAAGGAGACGGGGAAACTCCAATCACTCAGCACACCTGCGCAATTGCCGCGCACTCTGACATAATAGTCGGTATAGCTGGTCAGTCCGTTGATGGCAACGCTGGTGTCGGCGCCGGCATTCACCGACGTGGCGCCGTCGAAGTCACTGTTGTCGGCATACTCCACCGTATAACTGTCGGCGTTGGCAATCCAGCTGACAGTGGCCGTATGGGCTGTCACGTCGCTAAAGGTTACGTCGGTGGGACGCTGGCAGTCGGGCAGCAGGTCAACCGTCACCGTATCCAGATAAACATAGTTATAGGAAATGGGCGAGACGGCTTTAGGCGCCAAGAAGGCGATATAGCGGCCCTGTCCCGTATAAGAGGCCAGCGAGATGTCGAAGTTATGTACAGACGCCGGGGTCTCGGAGTTGAGGTTGATATCGCTGATGGTGTCGAAGGTAGCCAAATCGTTGGGGTCGGACATCACACCCAGCAGCATACGAGTACCATAGGTGCTAGTGGTGGAGTTGTAACGTTTCAGACTGAAAGTGACATGTAGCGTACTGAGGTTGCTCTCGAAAAGTGGCATAGCAGCATAGCTGTAAATCGAGGATGTAGCATAAAAGTAGAGACCTTTGGTACCCTGAGTGGCAGCGCTGGTGGAAGCATATGGGTACTGGGTTGTTGTCCCGAAGGCGGCTTTGGTCCAGCAGGGGTCGATGGGGCTGGTGGCAGTGGTGCTATAGGCCTCAAAGTCTTCCACATAGGGCAGCAAGCTGTCGGGCACCGGCTCACAAGCCGTACGGAAACTGAGTACATGGGCTCTTGTGAATGTGCCGTCGCCGCAATCCGAAACCATCTCCACGCGGTATTGGTTGCTGGGCTGCAGACCGCTGAAGGTGTAGGTCTCGGTCTGGAAGGAAACCTCAACGGTGTCGAGGTTACCCATGTCGCTGGTGTGGATGAGGTTGACGATATAGTTGTCCACATGGTTGGTGTCGTTGATGACCAGCACGGCCTCGTCGTGGGTCAGGCTTCCGATGGCGATGCTCTGTGCACGTCCGCAGGTGGGCAGTGAATCCAACTTAATGTCGTCGATACAGCAGGTGTAGTATGTTGAGTTATGGTACCATCTGAAAGCCAAGCAGACGGCCGTATCCGGGAGGCCGGAGAGATCCTGGACGACTTCCAGACCTACCATAGCAGCCTGCAAACCAGTGCCACTATGGATTGTAGCCGCAGAGGCGGGATATTCTTGGACGGGTACGAAAGTTGAGATGTCGCTGGCCGAGGTAAGGTAACCCACCGTCAGTGTGCCATACGTATTGCTCTCGGTGTACATCCAGAAGGAGAGTTCCATGATGTTCAGCGGCGCTTCCATAATCGGCATCACCACATATTTGTTGGGACCATAGTCCGTACCGGAGCCGGAGGTCATCACCAGAGCATTTTCGCCCGACCTGCGGTAGATATAACTGCCCGATCCCGAGACCACATGCGGCACATAGCCTGCGGAAGTGCCGTCGGAGTAGGCCTCCCAGCAGACAGGTACCACGCCAGCCGTATTATATGAGGCGCCCTCCGTCGTCTCAAAGCCTTCGAAGAAGGGAAGCGGCAGAGGCTCACACAGCGTGGCCACAGTGTAGGTACGCGGGTCGGAGACAGTGGTGCCACAGACGGCCGACACACGGAATTCGTAGTTGGTGGCGGCAGCCAGGTTGCTGAGGGTAACAAAGGTATCGATAGCGGTCGCCACCTCAGCCTCTTCGTCGCTGAAGCCCACAGGGCCGTACTCAATCTGCCACTCCGTGGGGTTGGGCGTGCGGCTGTCGGGCACCCAGCTGAGGGTTATCTCGTCGGAAGCTATGTCGATAGCCTCCACCGTCGCGGGACGGTAGCAGGTGGGAATCACCATCAGCGTGATATCGTCGACATAGAAGTTGTTGACACGGGTTGAGGTGGTGCCAAATGTCGGAACCGGGGCATAGAAGAGGATGTACTTGCCCGTGCCGGTGTAACTGGAGAAGTCCACCTCTACCTGACGCATCGTACTGGGGTCCAACGTAGAAAGATCAATGGTATCAACCGGTACAAATGCGGATTCAGTGGTGATGTCGGAGGAGACACCCACCACCAAAGTCGTAGAATAGGTGGAAGACGATGAATTGGAAGAAGCACTGCGACTGATTTTAAACTCCATCATCAGGTCGCTCACATCCAACGTCTCGTCGAGCACCGGCAACGTCATCCAGTTGTAATATTGGGATGACGAGCTGTTATAGGCATAGAAGTAAAGGCTACGGCTGCCGTTGATGGCATTGGAGGAATTGGGATAAGGATAGTTGGTGGAAATAGTACCTGCAAGAGGCTCGACGCCTTTGTTCCAACAGGGATTGATGGGATAGGCCGAACCCGAGCCGTAGGCCTCGAAGTCCTCGTTGTAGGGCAGGTCATCCACCGTCAGGGCGCCGCACTCGGTAGTGAACTCGAAATAGAGCGACGAGTTGCTGGTGTCACCACTGCACAGGGTGTAGATATAGCCCTCGTAGCCAACACCCATCGACAAACCGGTGAACTCATAGCTGTCGCCCGTGACATCGACCGTATCGAAAGTGGCGCGACCCTGGGGACGCCAGACTATCATAAAGGACGTTTCCGTGGGATGGTAGAATTCCATCGCGACCGTCGAGCTGGTGCTGTTCAGGGTGTCGATGGTGTAGGAGAACGGAGCGAAGCAGTCGACCTCGGTCATTGAGAGGTTGTCGATGGCCGCCGGCGGCTGGTTGCCACCGCTGCCATCATTGGACCAAAGGAAGGCCAGATGGTAGATGCCCTCGGATGCCGCGCACTCATACTCTACATGCTGCCAGGTATCACGCATGTTATAGAAGAGCGAGTCGCGATGCTTGGAACCCAGCAGGATCCATCCCTGGGGCACCACATTGCGTGCAAGGGTACTAGTGGTTGTATTGAACAAACCATAGCCGTTGTCGAGCTCCACGCTCGCGGGAATCAGGAAGGCGCGCATATAGTCGAAATTGGCCTCGCCCTTGCATTTCCAATCGAAAACCACGCGGTAGCCGCCATCGTCGAGGTCGACATCCACCCATGCCCACGAAATGGCCTGGGTAGAGGAAAGAGTATAGGCGTTGGTCAGACCTTCGTCGTTGCTGATGAAGAGGGCGCGGCCGGTGCCGAGACTGTCGATATACCAGCCATTGCCGGTGTTGTTGGTATTCCAGATGACGTCGTCGTCGTCATCTTCGAAGTCGAGGGTCAGAGGCAGCTCCTGCGGAGGTGCCAGCGTGTTGGTGGACAACTGCTTCCACTCACTTTCGTAGATGTCGCAAATGTGGCGCACATAGAATTTGTAGGGGGTGGCCTCGTCCAGATTGTCGAAAGTGTAACTGTCGACGTAGACCGTGTGGGAAGTGATGTCATCCACAGTGCCGAGGGCACTGGTATAGCCCACTTCGTAAGTATCACCCGCCACGGCGTCCCATGCCACGGTGACCGACGAAGAGTTGCGGCCGGCGACATGGAAGTTGCTGACAGCAGGGCAATAATCCTCGTCCTCTGTGGCCGTCATGCCGAAACGCACATTAATCTTATAAGCGTTATTGGTACCCGCCACTGTGGGGAAGTTGCAGTAGGACACTGTAGTGCCGCTGGTATACTTACCCATGTTCGAAGTACTAACGTAACCCAACTTTACACTGGAATTTGTGGTGCCCGAGTTGGCTTTCGAAATGACAAGGGCCAGCGTGCCGTTACCGTCGTAGTAGTAGGGCTCGTCGAGCACAATGGTCAAGTCGCCCACTTCGGCAGGCACCGACCAGTTGGTGTCGCGGAAGACCAGCGTCAGACTGTCCATCGGCACCCAAGTGCTCACATTGGCTGTGGGGTGTACTGTCATGGAGGTCTTACCCAGATAAATCTTCACCGAGTCAAACGTGATGGAGGCTGTCGAACGGTTGTCGAAAGTGATTTGATGGATGTAGCCCGCTCCACCCATCTCATTTTCTAGATAGAGGGTCTGTGTCCACGAATACTTGGCAGAAGCATAGAAACCACCTAAGTAAGAGGAAGTTGTCCCTTGCCAGTTGCCAATCTCGACTGTACGCGACTGCGCACTTGCCACCCACGGCACTATCAGCGCCGCGAGAAGCATCAGAAAGGATAATTGCTTTTTCATAATACTGTGTATTTAAGTTATTGTATTGTTTTTCAATAACAAAAAGAAATTTCTTCTCTTTTTTGATTACTGCAAACTTACGAAATAGAATGCTAACAAGCAAATTTTTTTTGATTTTTAACACAAAGATCCTCACCTTTCGCCGCCAAGTTCTGCGGCTTAGTCCTTCTCCATCCTCCCCTACAGCACTGTGTTTAGACCGCCTGTTCAACTATTGTTCAACTACTGTTCAACCACCGTTCTTCTAAAAAAATAATAGAACGGCAAAAGAACATTAAAAGAACGATGGAAGAAATGGCGGAGTGAACAGGGGAGAATGACGTTTTCTTTTAACGGCAAACCTCGTGTTTCTTTAACGGCGAAATTTTTATATAAACGGCGAATTACTCTAATTACTCGAAGCTACGCAGTCACATTTTAATTTCAGGCGAATTACTCGAATTGTCGCGGCGGCCGTTTATCGTTAATTGCCGTAAATTAACTCGTTAATTATCAAAAATAATTCACGGTCTAATTCACGATAATTCACGTTATTGTTTGTCCGCAGCGAGCGGAATTCGCGGAATTCGCCAAAAAATGACCTGCGTAGCTTCGTTAAATTCGTTAAATTCGCCGTTTTAATAAAGTAAGATTCGCCGTTAGACGTTGCAGCGGAGGACGAAGTCGAGCAGGCGGGGCTTGAGGTATTCGCGTTCCTCGATAAAGGCCATGTGAGCCACCCCGTCGAGCAACAAGGCCTCGGAGCGGCGTGGGAGGAGGGTCTGGGTGACGGCCACCTCGATGGGGATGCGGTGGTCGTTCTTGCCATAGACGAAATAGACGGGCACGTCGATACGCTGCAGCACGGAGATGTGCGAGGCCCGCTGGGCCATGCCGCGCTGGGCGGCGATTATGGCGGTGCTGCTGGTTTCGAGGCACTGGTCGGTGAGGTCCTTGATGTCTTTCGACAAGGCGGCACGGCAGCTGTCGTCGAAGAGCGAGGGGATGAAGTCGAGGATATAGCTGGCGCGGTTGGTCTCCACACGTTGGCAGACCTCCTCGCGGGCAGCGCGGTGGTCGTCGCTGTCGGCCAGGGCGTGCGAGTTGATGAGACACAGGCCCTGCAAACTGTAAGGATACTTCTCGGCGAAGGAGAGCGCCACATAACCGCCCATGGAATGACCCGCCAAGACACAACGGTCGACACCGCAGGAGTTGAGGACCTCCTTCACGATACGGGCCATGAAGTCGGTGGTGTGCACGTCGCAGAAAGTGTCGGTCAGACCATGACCGGGCAGGTCGATGGTGATGATGCGCACGCGGTGCATGTAGCTGAGCACATACGAACTCCACACGTCGAGGTTCTGCAGGAAACCATGCAGCAGCACGAGGGTGGGCTTGTTGTTGCGGCCTTCGTCGCGATAATGTACGGTGCGGCCGTCGACTGTCAAGGTTCGGTGTTGTTCCATCTTTTTTTGTTAGAAGTTAAAGAATTCGGGAATTTGAGAATTCGTTAATTCGTTAATTTGGGAGTTATCACTTAGAATTTAGAAGTTATATGAAAAGTCGGTGCAAAATTACACCTTTTTTTTCAGTCGGGGAGCCCTCGGCGCAAAAAGAAATACCCAATCGATTGTTAATAACTTCAAAAACTTTCGTTTTTGATTGTTAATTCCCAAATTAACGAATTCTCAAATTTCTAAATTCTAAATTCTAATTTCTAAGTGATAAATTCTAAATTCTAAGTGATTAACGAATTCCCGAATTAACGAATTAACAAATTAACGAATTCCCGAATTAACGAATTCCCGAATTAACGAATTCCTATTCATGCAACCGAATAGCCACGGCGTCCTTGCCTGTGCGGCCTACGGAGGCATTGCCGTAGGGCGAGAGGATGACGCGTTCGGGAGACACTCCCTTGGCGGTCAGGAAGGACCGCAGCGCTTCGCAGCGCCTGAGGGCGAGACGGTAGCAGCGGCGGGTGTCGCCACCAGCCACGTCGATGCAGAGCTCCACCTTACCCTGCGGATGCTGGAGGAGGAAGCGCGCCAGCTGTTCCATCTGGAAAAGTCCCACGGGGAGCAAGTCGTCGCTGTCGTCGTCGAAAAGGACGGCCGACAGCGGAAGGGGCCGGTCGGAGGCCACCAGGTCGTCGAAGGTGTAGCCATGCAGCATGCCGCGCGGCGCCTTGGTGACGGGCAGCGCCGGCACGAAGAGGCTGCCGGCATCGGCCAGGAGGGCATAACGCCCGTTGCGGCGCAAGGTGAGCGGGAGCGTCGTACCTTCGCCCTGGTAGTCGACGGTGCCCACGACGGCCTGCCGGTCGAGGTCGGCCACAAAGACGCGGAAGAGGTAGGGTTCGAGCCCCACCACCCCGAGGCTGTAGGTGCGGTAGGTGACGGCGGTGTCGTGCCAGGCGGCACAACTCGACACTTCGGTAGCGGAGGCGTCGGAGGCCAAGTAGAGGCGGCGTTCGCCCGGGGCAAAGCTGACCGAGCGCTCGTCCCATGGGCTGTTCACCTCGCATCCCATGTTCTGCGGGGTGCTCCACGAGGTCCAGTCGTCGAGCGAGGTGCGTTCGGCCACCATCACGTCGCCGTAGCCCAGGCCGGTGTAGCCGTCGCTGACGAAGTAGAGGGTGCGGAGGTTGCGGCTGAGGATGGGGCTGCGTTCGCAGTAGGGGGTGTTGAGGCCTATGCCGAGGTTGACCGGCGTGCCCCAGTGGCCCTGCGAGCAGGGGATGAACCAGAGGTCGGTAGCCAGGGCGGTGTCGCCATGAAAACGTTCGCCCGAACGCTGCAGGTTGTGTCCGCCTGGACGGTCGGAGGCCAGCAGCATGCCGCTGCCGTCGGGCAGCAGGAAGGCGTCGGTCTCGATGTAGTCGGTGTTGACGGGATAGGGCGGCAGGTCGCTGATGCGCCAGGCGTCGCCGTCGCGTGCGGCCATCCAGATGTCACCGCCGCTGCCGAGGAGCATCTGGCTTCCGTCGGCCGAGAAGCCGAAGAGGGTGAGGTCGTCGGCGGTGGTATTGTCGAAGGGCACCGGCCGGGCTGCCTGCCAGGCGTTGCCGCGGCGGACGCTCCGCACCACGGTATGGCGGCCGTCGGCCACGCGGGTATAGTAAAGGGCCCCGTCGGCGGGGTTGACCACAGGATGCAGCAGAAGCACCGAGTCGGACACCTCGGTCTGCAGACGCCGTGCCGGCTGGGCGGGGGCGGAGAGCAGGCGTATCAGCTCGTCGTACTGCCGCTGCCACTGGTTGTCGAAACATATCTCGAAGCGCTGCAGCAGTTCGACCGCCTCGGCATGGCGGCGAGCCGGCAGCAGGGGTTGTAGCATGCGCTGCAACGGCACCACAGCGATGGCCTTGCCCATGAAGCGGCGCACGCAGTCGGCATAGCGCGAGTAGTCGGCCTCGCGGTAGGGGGCTTCGAGGGGCACGCTGTCGATGTCCTCGGCCCGTTCGAGGTCATCCTCCAAGGCGCGGGGATAGGGAAAACGGGGGTTGGCCTTGGCGAAGTGTTGCAAGGGGGCTCCGTTGCCTTCGACGGCGTACCAGGAATAAAGTTGTCCGTAGACCTCGTTATAGTAGGGGTCGAGCTTGAAATGGTCCACATAATACTGCAGAGCCGCCACGTCGTGGGTGCGGTAGGCGATGTCGCGCAAGGAAGCCAGCGCCTCGTCGGCGAGGGGCAGGTCGGCATTCGAGTCGGCGAAATGGGCCAGTTCCATCGCCGTCTGGCGGCGTCGGAGGTCGGCCTCGACCAGCGCATCGAAGCGTTCGCGGACGGCCTGGCTCTCGCTGCTGGTGGGGTAACGCGACAGGTAGTCGCGGCAGGCCTCCATGGAGCCTGCGCGCAGCACCTCGGCATAGGCCAGGCTGCTCTTGCGCTGTTCGGCGCGGCGGGTCACGGCGGGGCTCTGCGGATAGCGTGCCGCCACCGAGTCGACGGCGGCCTCGCTTTCGAGGTTGGCAAAGAGCGTCTCGGCCGACTGCTGGAGGAGGTCCTCCATGTGGGCCGCCTCGGAGGTGCCCGGGTAGAGGGTGAGAAAACGGTAACAGGCCTCGGGGGTGGGGTCGGCCTGGGCGTCGGCGTAGGCCAACCGCAGCCTGTGCTGGCGCAAGCGGCGCATCAGGACGGCGTCGCCGTCGAAGGCGGCGGCATAGGCGTCGAGTTCGGCGGCCGTGAAGTCGGTGCGCTGTTCCACGGTGCGGCGGGCGGCCTCGGCGATGGCCTGCTTCTGCTGACGCAGGGTGGTGAGGTCGATGCCTTTGCGCAACAGACGCGTGAGTTCCTTGATTTTATTGTCTTCGAGCAGCCTGATATGGGCCTCTTCGGCACGCCGTATGTAGTTCATGGCCTCCGGCAGGTTGCGCATGGGATGCGAGTTGTCGAAGTAGAAGCAGGCCATCTCGTAGAGCGGCTCCACGCCGTCGGGGTCGGCGGCGTAGGCACGGCCGATGCGGCCGAAGCGCTCGGCATAGTGCTCGGTGAGCGACTGGGCCGGCAACCCGAAGGCCGCCAGGCAGAAGAGGAGTATGGCGAAGGTACGTTTCACGGCTATCGGATACTGGCCATCACGGCATCGAACACAGGTTTCATCTTGTCCCAGGTGGTCTGCGTGGTTTCGAGACGGAACTCGACGGCGGTGCGGCGGTCCTTGAAGTAGGTCATCATGAAGCGGTAGTCGCGACCGTCGGCGGGGTTGGTATAGATGGCGTCATAGCCCAAGCCACCCGAACGGGGCAGGCCGGGGCCGCGCGTATAGTCGTTGAGCATCTGATAAGGCTGGCGTGTGTAGCGCTCGTAGGAGAGCTGGTAGAGGTCATCGGTGTAGTTCTCGCGGACGTAGATACGCAGGCAGGGCAACGCCGTGTCGCCGTCGGCATCCACCAGCACGCGGCCCACATAACTGTAGAGGTACACGTTGGCGCCGTCGTCGAGACTGAAGGTGCGGAGGTACTGCCATTCGCCCTCGGGGAGGGTGAAGGAGACCGCGGTGGCGGGAATGGTGAGCGTCTGGGCGGCGGCGGGGAGGGCGGCGGACAGCAGGAGCGCGGCCACGAGACACATGAAGGTCTTTTTCATTTTTCCATCCTTTCTTTATAGAACTGCAACAAACGTTCGGTGAGCTTGTGCTGGTCGTATTCCTCGGCCACGAGGCGCGACGCTGCCTCGCCCACCCGGCGGCAGTAGTCGCTGTCGGTGAGCAGACGCTTGATTTGGCGGGCGAAGGCCTCGGGGGTGTCGGCGATGAGCAGGTTCTCGCCGTCGGTGTAGTCGATGCCCTGGGCGCCCACGGTGGTGGTGACCACCGCCTTGCCGAGCGACATGGCCTCGATTATCTTCACGCGGATGCCGCTGCCGCTGAGCAAGGGCACCACGTTGATTTGTTTGCTTCCGATAAAATAGGTGGCGTCGGGCACCTCGCCCACCACGGTGACGCCGTCGACAGCGGCCTGCATGAGACGGGCGGGCATCTTGCGGCCGGCCAGGTAAAGGCGTGCCTGCGGCACCTCGCGGTGCACCACGGGCCATATCTCGTCGAGCAGCCAACGGATACTCTCCTGATTGGGCATCCAGTCCATGGCGCCGATGTGGAAGAGCGTGTCGGGCTCTACCTCGACACCGGCCAACTCCTGCGGCTCGACACCAAAGGGGATGGCCGTCACCGGGCAGCTCCTCCCCTTCCGTCCCCCCTCTCCCGCAAGGAGACGGGCACGGAAGTAGTCGGCGTCGTTGCGGGTGATGCAGACAATACCATCGTAGTCGGTCAGATGTTCCATCTCGTAGGCCCTCAGGGTGAGGGAGAGATGCTTGAGGTACCAGCGTTTGAATCCGTGGCGCGTGCTTTGGGCCACGCGGCGCCAGATAAGGTGCTCCACATTGTGGGCCCGCAGGATTACCTTGGCCTGCGAATAGCGTCGTATCAGGGGCACGTAGGGGGTGAGGAAGATACTCTCGACATGCACCACGTCGAACTGCTCGGTCAGCAGGATGGCTTTGAGCCGGGCGGCGAAGGCGTCGCTGACATAGCGCTTGACATGGTAGGACTCGCCGCAGAGCATGGCGAAGGCAGCCGCCAGCGGCTTCACGCGAAGGTCCACATAGACGGCCTCGATGGAAGTCTGGCGGCGGTAGTCGTCGGGCAACCGGTCGAGCGAGAGCGGGTGCTTGTCGGTCTCCACCGTCAGCACACGCACTTCACAGCCGGCCTGCAGCAACCCCTGGGTGATGCTGTTCATGGCCATCGTTCCGCCGTCGACCGACGGATACGGAGGCTTGCTGCAGAGCTGGAGGACCTTCATTAATTCGTTAATTCGTTAACTTGTTAATTCGTTAATTCGGGAATTCGTTAATTCGTTAGTTCGTTAATTCGGAAGTTATCACTTAGAATTTAGAAGTTATCACTTAGAATTTAGAATTTAG
>Ga0310786_10007480_pt1 | contig 14239 bp, 12 predicted proteins | sample AusTroGonzalo_MG_FD_203881 | JGI IMG/M metagenome (GOLD analysis project Ga0310786, IMG submission 203881) | Bovine rumen microbial communities from tropical cattle in Woodstock, Queensland, Australia - Gonzalo_03 (v2) (version 2) | ecosystem: Host-associated > Mammals > Digestive system >... | reverse complement strand
GCAGGACTTCCACTCCATAGGCCGCACCGTCTGTCTGATGCCGATGACATGGGAGGACGGCTGGCCGATGGTGGGACTGAAGGGTAATCTTGGTCGTGCGCCCCGCACGTGGTTCAAGCCAGGTACCAAGCTCGGCAGCTATGCTATCGGCGAGGAGCCGCAGCCCATGCGTGCCCCCTACGACCGATTTGATGACTTTAACGGAAAGAAGCTGGGGCGCATCTGGCAGTGGAACCACAATCCCGACGACAAGATGTGGAACCTGAAGGGTGGCCGTCTGCGCATCCAGTCACAGCCCGCTGAACAGCTGATGTGGGCCCGTAACACGCTGACGCAGCGTGTCATAGGCCCGAAGTCGGTCGTCACCGTGGAGCTGTATGTCAAAGGTATGAAGGACGGCGATGTTGCTGGCTTGGGTAACATCAACGTGCCCTGCTCGTGGATTGGCATAGAGAAGAATGGAAAAATTGAAAAATTGAAGAATGGAAGTGAATACACCTTGCGTTGCTTCGAGCAGTTGACGAACGACACAATTACTGCGCCGGTCACTATTCCCAGTGGGAAAATCTGGCTCCGTTGCATCGGCGACTACGACAACGATCAGGCGCAGTATGCCTATTCGACTGACGGCCAGAACTTCCAGGCGCTGGGTCGCATGATGCCGCTGAGCTACCAGCTCATCACCTTCCAGGGCTTACGCCACGCGCTGTTCGCTTTCAACGTGAAGGGAAAGAATGGCGGCTATGCCGAGTTCGACAATTTCACCGTCGACGAGCCGATGGCCGACCGTTCGGGAAACATCCCTTATGGGAAGACCATCCGCATCATCAACAAGGCTACAGGCCGTCCCATGATTGCCTTGAAACACGGCGTGCTCTACGACACCCATGCCGGCGACAAGAGCGAGCTGACGCAGTTTAAGGTGATTGATCGTGGACTGGGCAAAGTGGCCCTGCAGTGTGCTGACGGCCGCTATGTGAAGGTCTATGGAGACGGCCTGCCTGGCGACGTGCGCTTTATCGACAAAAAAGAAAAGAGTGACCTTCCCTCCATTGATGAGGTCAACAGTACGGAGTTCCTCTGGCAGGACTATCTCGACCACGACTTCATGCTTCTCTCGCTGAAGAACCACAAGTATCTCGGCAAGAGTCCCACTACAGGCAGTCCTTACTCTATGGATTTCGCCGGTCCCGACCCTGCCCGTCGCAATGGCGCAGTGCTACAATGGGAGGAAGTTAAATAAAGCATCGGACTTAACGGACTGACTTATCTGGCATCGGACTTAACGGACTGACTTATCTGGCATCGGACTTAACGGACTGATACGGATAAATAAATGAAAAAAGCTGCTCAATTACTGAGCAGCTTTCTCTTTATAGCTGAGTGCGGCACCAATGGCGGTGCAGTACTGCGAATACTTCGGAATGTGGAAGCGGATGTTGTAGAGTTTCTCTAGTGGCGGGAACACATCCTTGCACTGCGGCAGCAGCGTCAGGTTGCCAATGAGCACGAAGTCGCGGGTGTTGGAGCCGCGGCTTGCCAGCCATGCTGCGGAACCGATGGCCTGTAAGACCATGGAGATGATGCCGAGGGCAATGTCCTCTTTCGAGGCGTCGCTCTGGGCCTTGGCCAGGATACTGGCGGTGGCTTCCATGGGGAGGCCGGGGAGTGGCTCGGCAGAGATGTCGCCGATGCGGAGGTTCATGTTGCTGATGTCTCCCTGCATGGCCAGTGCCGAGACGGCCTTGATGTCGCTGGTGTTCAGCAGCATACGCGAGAGACCGGCCAGTGTGCCGCCGCCGATGCCGATACCACCGATGTGGCGCATGTCATCGCCGTCGCACTGAACGAAGCTGGTTCCTGTGCCCATCGAGACGACAATCGTGTGGTCGAGCTTCGACTCGTAGCGGGCGCCAAGGCCGTCAGCATAGAACTCCTCCACCTTCTGTGTGGGCAGGCCGTAGATGTCCTCCTTGATATAGGCCGAGCCGACGCCCGTCAGCATCACCTGAGTCACGTCCTGAAGCTGGATGTTATTGTCGTGCAGATACTTGCCGAAGGCACCGTAGAGCGACGTGATGGGGTCGGCGGCGGTGATACGTGTCGGCGCCGTGACGCGTCCGTCCTTCAGTCCGACAATCTTTGTGGTCGATATGCCCACGTCAATACCAATGATGATTCCCATAGTTTTATTGTTTTGGTTTAGAGTCTTCGTGAATGCTCTCGGCCATGAGACGGTAGATCTGTCTTGTCCGTTCGTCGGGCAGCAGGCCGAGCTGCATGTCCATGATGCCGGTGTCGTAGCGAACCATGGGTCCCGTTTGGGCAGCGCGTGGCGAGAGGTACTGTATCTTGCGGGCTGTCTCCTCGATTAGTGGCAGAAAGAGGCGGAAGTCAATCTGCTCTTCCTCAAGCACGCGTTCAGCCAGCCGATAGCAATGGTTTGTCAGGTTGCAGGCGAGGACGGCGGCGAGGTGCAGCTTCTTGCGACGTTCGGAGTCCACCTCCACGACGTTGTTGGAGACGCGTTCGGCCATAGAGCGGATTGTGGCCAGTGAAGGTACGTCGGAAGCCTCGATGAAACAGGGGATAGGACGGAAGTCTACGCGGCGGTTCTTCGAGAATGTCTGCATAGGGTAGAGCACGCCGTAGTGGTTGGCGAAGGGGCTGAACACGCTCATGGGAACGCTGCCGGCGGTGTGGATAAAGAGAGCGTTGGGACGGTCGCTGCAGAGGGTGGCGGCTACCTCGCCGATGGCATCGTCTTTGATGGACAGGATATAGACATCGGCATCGCGTCGTACATCCTCAATACTGGCCGCAAAGCCGCAGCCAAGATGGTCGGCCAGCTGCCGGGCGTGCTCCTCCGTGCGGCTGTACACCTGGACGATGTCCATACCGGCGTCTTTCAAAGCCAGTGAGAGTTGCGTGGCCAGGTTGCCGGAACCAATAACGACGATGTTCATTGTAATATGTAGTCGAGAATCTTGTCGGCAGTTTCTTCCTTTGAGCACAGCGGCAGCTCCTTCACCTCCTGCTTCGTGATGAGTGTCACCTTGTTGGTGTCGACGGCAAACCCCGTCTTGTCGCCAATGATGGAGTTGGCGCAGATGAGGTCGGCGTTCTTCTTCTTAAGTTTGACCTGTGAGTTCTCAATGAGGTCCTCCGTCTCCATCGAGAAACCTACAAGCAGCTGACCGTCAGGCTTATGCTCGCCCAGGTAGCCTAAGATGTCCTTGGTACGTGTAAGGGGGATGGAGAGGTCGCTATCGTGTTTCTTCACTTTCTGCTCAGAGTAGGTGGCAGGCGTGTAGTCAGCCACGGCGCTGCACATGATGATGACGTCCTGCGCGGCACTACGGGTGGTCACGGCATCGAACATCTCCTGGGCGCTCTTGACATCAACGACGTCAATGCCGGCAAAGGGTTTCAGGTTGACGGGACCGCTGACCAGCGTCACCTTGGCGCCGCGGAGAGCGGCCATCTTGGCAAGGGCGTAGCCCATCTTGCCCGATGAATGGTTGGTGATGTAGCGCACGGGGTCGATAGGCTCCTGTGTGGGACCTGCCGTGATGAGCACACGACGGTCCAGCATGTCTTTCTTCTTGGCCACGTGGAGCAGGATGTGCTCCAGCAGCAACTCCTCGGACGGCATCTTGCCACTACCCACATCGCCACAGGCCAGACGACCCACGGCGGGCTCCACGAAGTGGTAACCGTAGTGTTGCAGTTTCTGGATGTTATCCTGCAGGATGGGGTTCTCCCACATGCCCGTGTTCATGGCCGGTGCCAGGATCTTTGGCGCCTTCGTAGCCAACAGGGTGGTGGTGAGCATGTCGTCGCAGATGCCTGCGGCGAGCTTGCCAATGACGTTTGCCGTACAGGGAGCCACCATGAAGAGGTCGCCCTTCTTGGCCAGCGACACGTGCTTCACGTCGAACGAGAAGTTGCGGTCGAAGGTATCGGCAATGCACTTGTTGTCCGTCAGTGTCTCGAAAGTCATCGGTGTGATGAACTTCGTGGCGTTCTGGGTCATGATGACGTGAACGTCAGCGCCCAACTTTACGAGCATCGAGGCGAGGTTGGCCGTCTTGTAGGCGGCAATGCTGCCCGTCACGCCCAGTACGATGGTCTTTCCTGTCAGCATGGTTGTAGTGTTATTGTTCTGCAAGCAGGCCGTGCTTCTCGTAGGTGGCCTTGCGCACGATGTTGTTGTCCTCGTCGACGAAGAGCACCACGGGGTGGTGCGTCTCAGCCTCCTCAGGAGTCATACTGGCGTAGGCCATGATGATAATCTTGTCGCCGGGATTGACGAGCTGCGCTGCGGCACCGTTCAGGCAGATCATGCCCGAACCCTCCTCGCCGGCAATGGCGTAGGTCTCCAGACGGTTGCCGTTGGTGATGTCGGCAATCTCCACTTTCTCGTATTCCAGGATGCCCGACTCACGCAACAGACGGGAGTCGATGGTGATGCTGCCTACGTAGTCGAGGTCAGCCTGTTTCACCACAGCACGGTGTATCTTTGCCTTCAGCAGGGTTATTTCCATTCTCTATCAGATGTTTACGATGAAGTTGTCAATGAGTCGTGTCTTGCCGATGTAGACGGCGATGGCGACAAGTGTATCGCCCTCAATACGCGGTGTACGCTGGATGTTCTCGAAGTCGACAACCTCCACGTAGTCGATGCGGGCCATGGGCTCAGTCTTCAGACTCTCGGTGATGATTCTGATGACCTTCTGGGCGTCGCGCTCACCGGCAGCAATAGCCTCCTGACCTTTCTTCAGACTCTTCGAGAGGATGAGGGCTGCCTGGCGCTCCTCCTTATTGAGATAGGTGTTACGGCTCGACTTGGCCAGTCCGTCGTCCTCACGGACGATGGGGCAGGGCACGATCTCCAGCGGGAAGTTCAGGTCGCGGACGAAACGCTTCACTGTGGCCAGCTGCTGGGCGTCCTTCTGTCCGAAATACGCACGGTCGGGCAGCACGATGTTGAACAGCTTACCCACCACGGTGCACACACCGCGGAAATGGACGGGACGAACGGCGCCACAGAGCAACTCAGTAGTCTCGGTGGTGTCGATGAACGAGGTGAAGTGACCAGGATACATCTCCTCCGGCTCGGGGTTGAAGATGAGGTTGCCACCAGCTTCCTCCACAGCTATCATGTCGCGGTTCAGGTCGCGCGGATAGGCCTCCAGATCCTCGTTGGGGCCGAACTGTATGGGGTTCACGAACACCGACACGACGGTGCGGTCGTTCTGCTCAGCCGACTTGCGGATGAGGCTCTGGTGTCCCTCGTGCAGGAATCCCATCGTGGGCACCAGACCCACCGTGAGTCCCTCTTTGCGCCATCCGGCAACAATCTCCCTAACCTCCTTTACTGTCTTTACTACCTTCATTTTCCTATGTGTATGTTAAAATGGTAATTCTGTTTCTTATGCCTTCAGGGTCTGTAACACCTCGTCGCTAAGCTCATACGTTTGACTCTCAGCAGGGAACGTGCGCTGTTCACAATCCTCCTTGTACTGGCGGAATGCCTCGAGCATCACACTGTGAACGTCGGCATACTTCTTGACGAACTTGGGCACGAAGCCGTCGGTATAGCCCAGCATATCCTGATAAACCAGCACCTGACCGTCGCAGCTGTTACCGGCACCGATGCCGATGGTCAGCACGTTCGAACGCTCGGTAATCATCGTGGCGAGGGCTGCGGGCACACACTCCAGGGTGATGGCGAAGGCCCCAGCCTCTTCTACGGCCTTGGCGTCTATTAACAGCTGTTGCGCCTGCTCCAGTGACTTGCCCTGTACCTTGTAGCCGCCCATGGCGTTCACCGACTGCGGTGTCAGTCCGATATGGGCCACCGCGGGGATGCCGGCCTCGACGATGGCCTTGATGCGGTCGGCGTATTTCACGCCGCCCTCCAGCTTCACTGCCTGGCAGTTGGTCTCCTTCATGATGCGTCCGGCGTTGCGCACGGCATCCTCGACGGAAGGCTGATATGACATGAACGGCATGTCGATGACGACAAACGCCTCCTTGGCACCGCGGCATACTGCCTTGCCGTGATGGATCATGTCCTCGACGGTCACGGCCAGCGTATTCTCGTAGCCGAGCATGACGTTTCCTAAAGAGTCGCCCACCAGTATCATGTCGACGCCAGCCTCGTCGATGGTGCGGGCGGTGTTATAGTCATAGGCCGTGAGCATACTTACGGGCGTCTTGCCTTTTCGTTCCAATAAGTCAAAAATCGTCTTTCTCATCACTTCTCTTGTGTTATCCTTTTTGCTATTTATTTTGTTTTTCAAACCGCTGAATCTTGTCTAAGTAATACTGACGAACGTCGGCCCAACGATAGTATGGCCATTGGTCGGTCTTCACAGGCATCGTCGTCTCGCGCTCGTTGAGCAGCGCCTTCACAAGGATGTCGCCCGTCTTACCTTTCTTCGGACGATAGAACACGAGCTGGATGTTACAGCCCATGGGGAAGATGCGGTAGTTACGCCATACGTTGTCAAGGGAATCAAGGTTCTCGACCTGAGCTCCGCAGTTGTCGAGCTCCAGCAGACAGGCCAGCGGCATGACACACACCTCGTGGCCGAAGCGCAGGGTGGCCTGCGTCTTCGTGATGGTGTCGGCGGTCTCGATGATGTTCTTCAGCAGGTTCAGCTGGCTGTAAGGCATGATGCCCTCCGCCTGGGGGGCTGCGCCGTAGTCGAGATACCAGCCGACATTGCGGATGCGCCACTGGTCGTAGAGCTCATCGTCAGTAAACAGCGATAGCAGCTCGATGTCGGTGTCGTGGCTCTGCATGTTGGTGGCGATGTCGAAGAGCTGGTTCATCAACTCGCCAGCGCGTACATTATTATATATATACTGCTCGTCGTTGAAGAGCACCTTCATGAGGCGTTCGGGGTGGGTATAGCGCAGGCGGGCCTCACGGGACTCGCGGTCGCCGGTGGAACGTCCCACGGAACGGACACGGCCCTCCCAAGGCTGGTTCAGGTAGAACTGCAGCGACTCGCTGACGTCATTATGGATGCGGGCGGTGGGGTTGGCGGCCATCAGCTCCTCACACTCGGCGACCATCGACAGGATGCAGCGAATGACGACTGTCGAGCGGGCATCGATAGCCACGTCCTTTGTCTTGAAGATCTCCGGGAAGTTCTGGGCCATACGGCGGCCGATGCCGTGGTGCTGGCGCTCGCCGACGGTTGTCAGGTCGCCCAGACGCTTGACAGTGGTGGGGTAGAAGTCCTCCAGCTTGCGCAGCACCTCAAGGCCTTCGGCCGTCAGCTTACCTTGATCGCGTGCATCGCGCAAGGTGTTGATGGGAGAACGGTATTCGCCTTCGTTGATGAGCCAGCGCGAACCATGACGGCCATAGTGGCTCATGTAGTAGGGCTCATAGCCCTTGGGTGCTGGCGTCAAGGGAACGGTAGACAGCTGGCGGTTATAGTCCAGGTAGTTACTGCCGGCGAGGTAGCGGTTCTCGGTTATCTCTTCTTTAGCCGACTTTGTAAACGTGGCTGTCTGGGCTGTCATCGTGGCAGCTGCCAGGAGGAAGGCATTAAGGAGTATCGTTCTCATAATCGTTCTAATGAGTTGTTATTTCTTTTAAATGAAAAACCCCGCTTCAGGCCGAAGGCCCTTCACGGGGTTCATAATGAAAGGAGGAGTGGTACCTCCAGGAATCGAACCGGGGACACACGGATTTTCAGTCCGATGCTCTACCAACTGAGCTAAGGCACCATGTTCAGATCACTGCATCCTTTCGTTTGCGAGTGCAAAGGTACAAAGAAAAATGAGAAATGAGGAAAGAGAAAGGAGAAATTTTCTTACCGTTAACACAATTTAAGGATTGCCTTGCATTCCAACAAGGCGTTTTCATTCCTCATTTCTCACTTCTCATTCTTCATTTCTTAGTGGGTTCCAACCCTGTGCTTTGAGCTCAAACTCCTGATTATCACGCGTTACGAGGATGTGACCGTATTTCTGCTCGGTGATGTGTCCGATGAGGTGAACATCTTCCAAGGCTTCAATTTTCTCGTGGTCGCCGATGGGCACGGTGAATACTAATTCGTAGTCTTCGCCGCCGTTGAGTGCGCAGGTGGTGACGTTCATGTTCAGTTCCTCGGCCATGACAGCTGCCTGGTAATCGATAGGCAGTTGCTTCTCGAAGATGCGGCAACCGACGCCCGACTGCTTACAGATGTGCATGAGCTCTGAGGAGAGTCCGTCGCTGACATCCATCATTGCGGTGGGGCGGATGCCAGCTTCGCGTAGACGCTGGATGATGTCGCCGCGTGCCTCGCTCTGCAGCTGGCGCTGCAAAAGATACTCTTTGCCGCTGAAGTCGGGCTGGAAATGAGCCAGCTCCTCAAGAGCCCGTTTGTCTCCCTTTTTCTTGGCTTCCTCGACCTGTGTGTAGTAGACGCTCTTCTCACGCTCCAGCAGTTGGAGTCCCATATAGGCTGCGCCGAGGTCGCCGCTGACACAGATGAGGTCGGTGTTCTTGGCACCGTTGCGGTAGACGATGTCCTCCTTCCGGGCTTCACCGATGCAGGTGATGCTGATGGCCAGACCGGTATAACTGGAGGTGGTGTCGCCACCGACGATGTCGACGTTCCACTTTTCGCAGGCCAGACGGATGCCCTCGTACAGCTCTTCGATGTCCTCGACGGTGAAGCGCTTGCTAATGGCCAGCGACACGGTGAGCTGGCGTGGTGTGCCGTTCATGGCGAAGATGTCGCTGATGTTCACCATTGCCGACTTATAACCCAGATGCTTCAGGTCGATATAAGTCAGGTCGAAGTGGACACCCTCCATGAGCAGGTCGGTGGTAACGAGTACCTCGCTGTCAGGGTAGGAGAGGACGGCGCAGTCGTCGCCAACGCCATATTTTGTCGATGTGTTCTTGAGTTGCAGGTCTTTTGTGAGGCGGTCGATGAGTCCGAACTCGCCCAGTTTTGCTATCTCCATGTGTGTGATGCGATAATAATATAATGTGTAATATCAGCGGAAACTGATGGTACGTGTGCTCTTGGTTTTCTTGCCGGCACTCTCTCGTGGCTTGGTAGTGATGCGTCGACGGGCGTTCTTGTGGACATAGTCCATGATGTACTGGTTGAAGGCCTCCTCCTGATCCAACAACAGACTGACGCGGATGGGTTGTTGGTAGAGGTGCCGGCGTGCGTTGTCGCTCAGTCCCTCGGTAGTGGTTAGTCGGACGGCATCCTTCTCAGTGGTAATGATGCACTTTGGCGATGGCATTGCCTCGAAAGTGTCGTTGATGAGCTGTATGTCCTTCTGACTGAAATAGTGGTGGTCAGCAAAGGTCAGCGGTGTGATACTGCCGACGTGTGGTGCCAGATCTTCACTGAGCTGTCGTGGCGAGGCAATGCCTGTCAGTAGCAGCACGTTGTGGTCTTTCAGCGGTTCTTCTTTGTTGGCCGATGCCATCTCAGGAGCCTCAGGGAAGACGGGGCGTAACGTATCGTAGTCGAGTGTCGAGAAGAACAGACGCTGGTAGGGGAAGAGGGCCATGGCCTTAGTGATGACACGGAACTCCATTGGCTTCAGGTCTTTCGGACACTTGGTGACGATGACAATATCGGCGCGGTTCTTGCCCTTCAACGGCTCGCGCAGACGACCTGCCGGCAGCAGTTTGTCGTAGATGATGAGGCGGTGATAGTCGACGAGCAGGATGTTGATGCCTGGCTTCACCTGACGGTGTTGGAAAGCATCGTCGAGCAGAACGACGTCGACGTCACTGTCCTTGCTGTCGTTGTTGGTCAGTCGGTTGATGCCATCGACACGTTGGTGGTCGACGGCTACCGTTATCTGCGGGAACTTTCGCTTCATCTGGAATGGTTCGTCGCCAACGTCAGTCATTGCCGTATTGTCGTCGGCGATGACAAAGCCCTTGGTCTTACGCTTGTATCCCCGGCTAAGCACGGCTACGCGCAGGTGGTCTTGTAACAGCCGGATGAGATACTCTACATGAGGTGTCTTTCCCGTGCCGCCAACGGTGATGTTGCCGACAGAGATGACGGGTGTTTTGAAGGAGCGACTCTTCCGCAGCCCCATGTCGAAAAGGAGATTACGGAAGCCGACCCCCACGCCGTACAACCAGCTTAGGGGGGTCAGCCATTCGTTAATCTTGATGAAGTCTCCTTCCATCTCCTTAGAACTCTATAGCCTTTTACACTTCACGCTCCACACTCTACGCTCCACTTATTTCACCTCGAGACGGTAGGGCAGCTTGGCCTGCAGACGGCTGCACTGCATGTCGCGGCGCAGTTCCACAAACGGCTGATAGAGATCACCGAGAACCTGGCGCATCTCGCTGTCAAGGTACGAGCCTTTCTTGTCACTACTATTCAGGAGTTGCTCGAACCAACTGGCGGGAGCGGGATAAGTTGCGGTGTGGTACTCTTTGACCTTTGCCAATTCGGCGGCCTTCTTCACAGCGTCATCCAGAGAGCCGAGCTTGTCAACGAGCTTAATTTTCAGGGCATCCTTTGCCAGCCATACACGGCCTTGAGCGATGGAATCCACAGCGTCGCGGCTCATCTTTCGGCCGTCGGCCACAATGTCAAGGAAGTTGATGTAGCCACGGTCGACGTAGCTCTGCATGTAGCGCATCTCCTGACTGTTCTCCTTACCGAGGACGAGGTTCTCCTCGTAATCGGTGTACTTATTCGTCTTTACGCCGTCGAAGGTGACGCCGAGTTTGTCGGTGACGAGTCCGCTGAAGTTAGGAATCATACCGAAGATACCAATAGAACCAGTGATGGTCGTGGGCTCGGCAACGATATAGTCGGCTGCGGCACTGATCATATAGCCGCCCGAGGCAGCAGCACCACCCATCGAGACGACGATAGGCTTCTTTGCCTTCAGGTTTTTGATGGCGTGCCAGATCTGCTCCGATGCTACGGCACTACCGCCGCCGGAGTTGACACGTAAGACGACAGCCTTCACGTCGTCATCCTTAGCCAGCTTGTTCAAATCCTCAACAGTGGTCTTGCCAACAATACTGTGGTCAGAGGAGAAGAGACCTGTAGCCTCGCTGTCGACGATGCTTCCGTAAGCGTAGTAGACAGCAATCTTCTCGCCCTTCTCCTTGTCTTTCTTCGGCAGATTGATCATGTCGGCCAGCGACATCTGGTGGATGTCGTCGTCATCCTTGAGCTTCAGCAGCGCCTTGATTTCCTTGCTCACCTCATCGGGGTACATCAGCTTGTCGACGAGTTTCGCGGTGACATAGTCCTTGGCATCGGCCAGGCCCATGATACTGTCGTTAGCTAACTGGTCGAGCTGTTCGACCGTCACCTTACGGCTCTCGGCGATGTCCTTCAGCCAGTGCTGCCAGATACCCTGAGTATAGGCCTCGCGCTGCTCGCGGTCATAGTCGCTCATGCCCGTCATGGTGCTGCGCTCAACATAACTCTTATACTTGCCAACCTTGGCCACCTGGTACTTGATGCCGAGTTTGTCGTAAAGACCCTTCATGTACTCGCCCTTGCCGCCGAGGCCCTTGAAGTCGAGCATACCGGTATTGTTCATATAGACCTTGTCGGCCACGGAAGCCACATAGTAGCTGGCCTGCATATACTGGTCGGCATAGGCTACCACCCATTTGCCACTCTTACGGAAGTCCTTCAGGGCGTCGCGAATCTGCTGGGCTGTGGCAGGGGCATCGAACGATGAGATACCGCCCTCGATGTAAATTCCTTTGATGTTCTCCTCGTTCTTGGCCTTCTTAATACTGGCAACAATGTCGTTCAGCCCCATGACGTCCATGTCAATCTCTCCCATGAGCATGCTGAAAGGACTTGCCTCCTCGCCGCGCTCTTCGATGGTGCCGTTAAGTTTCAGCACAAACACAGAGTTCTCGGGTGCTGTCGTCGTCTTATTGCTGGAGGCAACGATGCCGACGAGACTGATCATAAACAGAATACCGCCGATGATAGACAGCAGTATAATACCACAGATTGTGGCTAAGGTGTACTTAAAGAAATCTTTCATATTAAGGTATAGGTTACGTAATTCCGCGCAAAGATAATACTTTTTTCTTAATTGTCGCACTTTTTTTCTTTTTTTTTATTACTTTTGCCCCGCAAAACTAATCTCAAAAACAAATAACGAAATGAAGACAAGGCTTATTTCCTGTCTCGTCCTGCTGTCGGTATGTATGGTAGGAGCGGCAAAGAAGAAAGTAGTAAAACAAGAGCTGTGGCCTGACGGAACGCCCATCGCAGAGTGGTTTCGCGACACAACACGTGTAGACCTCTCAGAGTTGAAACGCTATGTCGTCACCGACTACGGTGTTGACGGCTATTCCACGGAAGTACAGACGGAGAAGCTTCAGGCTGTCATCGACCGCTGTGCCCAGGAGGGTGGTGGCGTCATTGTCATACCACGTGGCACGTTTGTCAGCGGTTCCCTGTTCTTCAGACCTAAGACTCATCTGAAGATTGAAGAGGGGGGCGAGCTTCAGGGTGCCACGCGTATCAAGCATTTCGCTGTCGTGAAGACACGCTTGGAGGGACAGACGCTCGACTATTTCGCCGCTTTGGTCAATGCCGATGGTGTCGACGGCTTTACCATTACCGGCCCTGGAACCATCAACGGCAACGGACAACCTTTCTGGGAAGAGTTCTGGATTCGTCGTAAGATAAACAAGAATTGCACGAACCTCGAGGCCATGCGTCCGCGTAACGTGTACATTTCAAATAGTAAGAATGTCACCGTGCAGGATGTGAAGATCATCAACTCGGCGTTTTGGACCAACCATCTCTACCGCTGTGAGAACGTGCGCTATCTGGGCTGCTTTATCTATGCTCCCACGGAGAACATCACTCCCGTTGACCCCAAGCGCGGGGCGCCTTCGAGCGATGCCATCGACCTCGATGTCTGTAAGAACGTGCTCATCCACGGCTGTTATATGCATGTCAACGATGATGCCGTCGTACTGAAGGGTGGTAAGGGAACATGGGCCGACAAGGATGAGAACAACGGTCCCAACTCGAACATCATCATCGAGGACTGTACCTACGGAAAGGTGCATGGTTGCCTGACATTAGGCTCAGAGAGCCTCTTCGACCATAATGTCATCCTGCGTCGCATCCATGTGAATTCTGCTACCCGAGTGCTCTGGCTGAAGATGCGTCCCGACACGCCGCAACACTATGAGTATGTCACTGTTGAGGATATCACTGGCCAGTGTGGCTCGTTCCTCGTTGTCCGTCCTTGGACACAGTTCTTCAAGCCCGAAGAGCGTGAAGATATGCCGCTGTCGCAATGCAATAACATCACCATCCGCAACATCCGCATGACCACAAAGAACTTCTTCGATGTGGGGACATCAGACAAGTACAAACTGACAGACTTCTCCTTTGAAAACATCAACGTACAGGACGATAGGAAGGCCTTCGATCCAAAGCTTATTGACAATTGTACTGTCAATAACGTTATTATAAAGTGATAAAAGCCGAACGTAAACCGTGCCAAATTGTCAGTCGTGACGTTTTGGCACGGTTTTCGCATGATGGTGGGCAGAACTTTTAAATATTAAACAAAAAGAATTATGAACATTAAACCATTAGCAGACCGCGTGCTGGTATTGCCCGCACCGGCAGAAGAGAAGATTGGCGGTATCATCATTCCTGACACTGCAAAGGAGAAACCCCTGCACGGAACCATCAAGGCCGTTGGCCAGGGAACGAAGGACGAGGCAATGATCCTGAAGGCTGGCGACGAAGTGCTCTACGGTAAGTATAGTGGCACCGAGTTGGAGTTCGAGGGAACAAAGTACCTGATGATGCGTCAGAGCGATGTGCTCGCAGTTATTGAGAAATAAAATTGAAGAATTGAAAAATTGAAGAATTATGGCAAAGGATATTAAATTCAATATTGATGCCCGCGACGCAATGAAGCAGGGTGTCGACCAGTTGGCAAATGCAGTAAAGGTGACGCTTGGCCCGAAGGGACGTAACGTCGTCATCGAGAAGAAGTTCGGTGCTCCGCAGATCACCAAGGACGGTGTGACTGTCGCCAAGGAGATTGAGCTGGAAGACAAGTTCGAGAACACTGGCGCACAGCTCGTTAAGAGCGTGGCCTCGAAGACTGGCGACGATGCCGGCGACGGTACCACCACCGCTACCATCCTGGCTCAGGCTATTGTCAGCGAAGGTCTGAAGAACGTCACCGCAGGTGCCAACCCCATGGACCTGAA
>Ga0310786_10007479_pt1 | contig 14240 bp, 8 predicted proteins | sample AusTroGonzalo_MG_FD_203881 | JGI IMG/M metagenome (GOLD analysis project Ga0310786, IMG submission 203881) | Bovine rumen microbial communities from tropical cattle in Woodstock, Queensland, Australia - Gonzalo_03 (v2) (version 2) | ecosystem: Host-associated > Mammals > Digestive system >... | reverse complement strand
CTTTGTACTTTAATCACCGTCCTCGGTCCCGTAGTCTCGTAGTTCTCGGTGATCTTATCATCCGTGTAGTACGGGAAAAGGGCTTCTCCCGGACTGCGACGGCCTGCGGTCATTCCACCCGTGGACGACAGATACATCCACAAATCCGTGTCCGATGCCAGCGAGATAAAGAAAGGCTGCATCGCATCGTAGTTGGCGATTTCGTAGAACCGCTCGCCGTTGATCGTGATAAATTGTCCTGTTGCTTCTTTTTGCATAATTATCCCTTTCTTCTTTCGTCCAACTCTGTCTTCATCTGTTCCATCGTGGCGGTGTCGAGGTTATAGAACATCATCACCAGTGCGCAGGACGCGTACAACACGCCCGGAATGACGCTCACCAGCAGACGGATACCTAGCATCGCCGTGTCGGTCTGGATGTCCGCGTTCGCCACGAAATGCGTCACGCCTAATATCCACCCTGCAGCCGCAGCACCGATGGCCCAGCCTAGTTTCTGCGCCAGCACGGACGCCGAGAAACAGAGGCCCGTCGTACGACGGTTGAATTTCCACTCACCGTAGTCCGCTACGTCCGCCAGCATCGTCCATAGCAGCGGCACAGCAGGCGCGTACGCCATCTTGGCGAGGATATTGAAGGTATATACCAGCGGCAGGTTGTCGCCGGCCACGAAAATCAGCGCGAAGAACACGCCTGAAACGACGGACGAGAGGATATACACCATCTTGTTGCCGAAGCGCTTCGCCAGCGGCTTGGATGCCGGCAGGGCGACGATGAGCGCCACCGTTCCCAGCACGTTGAACAGCTGCACGTTTTCCGCATCATGGATGTAATACTTGAAATAATATGCGATCGCCGCGTTCTGCATGGCGAACATGATAAACGACACGATGCCGACGCAGGTCAGCACGATCCACGCCTTGTTCATGAATAGGTACTTGAAGTCCTTGAGCACGTTGTTGTCCTGCTTCTCCGGTTGCGGCACACGCTCGCGGGTCGAGAAGAAAGCGATGAGGAAGAACACGATACTCAGCACGCCGAACAGCGCCACCGTGTACTGATAGCCCTGCGCCTGGTTCACCGCACCGTCGTTGCCGATGCCGCCGAGCCATTTCACCAGATAGAGGGCCGCACCCGTGACGATGAACTGACCGATGTATGCGGCGATGAAACGGTAGGTGTTCAGACCCGCACGCTCGTTCGAGTCATCGGTCATCACCGCCGACAGCGAACTGTACGGCAGGTTGACGAACGCGTACGCCGTGCGCAGCAACAGACAAGTGATGAGCGCATAGGCGAACTTACCGTTCAGCCCGAACTCAGGCGTCGTGAATGCCAGCACCGCCAAAATGGCGTAGGGTACGGAGCCGAAAAGCAGGTACGGACGGAACTTGCCCCAGCGCGAGTTCGTGCGGTCGGAGATGATGCCCACGATGGGATCCATAATAGCATCCCAGATGGAACCGACGAACATGATCACACCCGCCAGAGCAGGACTCAGACCGTAGATGTCGGTATAGAAAATGAGGAGCCAGAAGCCCACAAGGTCCCACACGAAGTGCGACGCGGTGTCACCTAAACTGTAACCAAGTTTTTCACGAATGGATAGTTTCATAATGAATGATTTTGGTTGTGATTGTGAAATCACTGATTTTTCTTATAAACCCTGATATAATCGACGAACATTTTCACCGGCGTTCCGTCTTCCGGCAGTGCCGTCACGCGCAGGAACGACGGGTCATTGGACGGGATGACCTTCGGATATTTCTCTGCCGCAGGCATGTTCGGGAAGAAGCCGCCTACCGACAGGTTCAGCACCAGATAGAACGGATGGTTGAAATAGTGTCCCGGTTGGTTCACGTCCTTGCCGCGAAGCGACAGTTGGAAATACGGCTCTACATTGGGATACCTGTCCTGATCGAGGTACATGGCGATGCTGTCCTCGGTCCAGATGAGCGTGAACAGGTGGAAATCGCCCTGCACGGGATAGTCCCAGGTATGGAACTGCCCCACGTTAGGATACGCACCGTTGTTGAACGACTCGCCCCAGTGGCACGCACCATTGAAATAGCGGTCCTGCACGCCGTTGTCAATGCCGTAGTGATGACCCATTTCACAGATGTCTATCTCGCCGCACTTCGGCCATACCACGCGTCCTTCCGCCGCCAGTTCTGCCATGCGTTTGTCCACATCGTCATTGTCGCCAAGATTGGTGGCAAGGTTGTTTCCCAGCATCCAGAACGCGGGCCACAGGCCGTCGGCGGTGTACGGGAACGCGATACGCGCTTCCACTTTACCGTATTCCACCGTCACTTTGTCCTGCGTGTTCAGACGCGCCGACGTGCAAGGACGGTTGCCGTATTCCTCGCGTTGCGCATTCAGCACGAGACAACTCTCGCCGCTGACGGGATGCCGCTCTATTGTGACGTTCTTCGGCGCATAGTATTGCAACTCCGCGTTACCGCCACCGCGCGCGTTGTCCTCTACGTTCCACCAGGCGCTGTTCAGCGTCTCGCCGTCAAAATCATCCGACCACACCAGTTCCCACTCGCTCTTCGCACACGAACTCAAAGAGACCGCTAACGCTAAAAGAGCAAAGACCGCTACGCTAAAAGAATAAAGACTTTTTTTCATGATTCTCTATGCACTAAACGTTTATTTTACACGTTGACCTGTTACGGTATATATATGTTCGCCGCGGCGGATAAGCATTTGTCCGTCCCGCAGCATTTTCTCCCCGCTCACCGTTAACCGTTCATCGTTCACCGTTATGATCCCCTGCGGGTTTTCGGGTTCTATCTCGTCCGACGGCGACGAACACACGAACGACTCATCGGCGTCTCCGCGCTGATAGATACGTATCCAGTCGATATACATCGACCGCGGTCCGTCAGCCAAGGCTGTAATGCTGTTGATGTTGTAGATGCCCGTAAAATCACCACCTATCGCAAGGTTCGCAATGATGAAGTTCGGTTTGCCGAAAATCACTTGCCGGTTGTAGTTCGGGTCATCGTTCGGTTCCAGGTCCGCATGGAAATACGCTCCTTTATTCGGGTACGCGTCCTTGTCCATGTACATGTCTATGGAGGTCGGCGTCCAGATCATCGTTACGATGTGGAAGGTGTCTTCTACGGAGTAATCCCATGTAACGCTGTTGGCTTCGCTCCAGACAGCATCCCACTTTGCACCTACGTGCATAGCACCGTTGAAATAGCGGTCCTGGACATTGGTCCTAAAGGCGTTCTTATGACCCAGTTCGATAATGTCGGTCTCACCGCAACGTGGCCAGCCTACTTGGTCGTAGTTGTTGCCCATCTGCCAGAACGCGGGCCACAGACCGTTGGCGGTGTTCGGGAACTTGATGCGTGCGTCTATGCGTCCGAAGGTATAGTACAAGTGGTTCTTCGTGTTCACACGACCGGAGGTACATTCACGGTCGTTGTAATGCTCTTTGGTGGCTGTGAGTATAAGGCAATGCTTGCCGGTAGTGGGTTCCACGCCCAGCGTCACGCCTTTATCGCAGTAGTATTGCAACTCGTTATTACCACCGCCGTTGTTCGTCACTTCGATGTTCCAAACGGCCTGATCAAGCGAACTCTCGGTGAAATCTTCGTTCCACACGAGTTGGTATTCGCCGGGCACGGCAGGCTCGCAAGCCTCGTTCGGCTCGGTACGCGGCGTGGCATCATTGGTAATGATGATGTCGTCAATATAGACCACGGCATCTTCGGTCAGGTTCTCACGGTCGGCCATGAAGAAGATGAAATCCACTTGCGCCTTGCCGCTGATGTCGAATACCACGTCCTGCCATTCGTTGGCCACGATGCTTGTCATTGGCGCTATGTCGAGGTTCTCGCCGTTATCCGTCACCTTGAGGTTCGGCTGATGGCTGTTGTTGCGATACATGAGCGCGTGTACGTACTGATAACCCGTTATGGGTTGAGCCAGATGCGTGATGACGCCGGCCCAGTTGTCGCTGCCCGGTTGACGTGTGAGCTGCAGGCACTTGCAGCTGAGGTTCAGTCCTGCCTGATACGGGTTTGCCACTATCGCCGAATTGCAGGAGATGTTGTCCCACTGTTTGGCGGATTTTTCAAAATCGTCCACTGTCACCTGCGCGACAGTTGTCATGGTAATGCCTAATGCAATCAAAAGAGAAAGTAGATGTTTCATAATATTTAATTGATTTTATACCAATATATATTTGCCACGCCGGACTGCACCTCTATACGCAATGTATGCTTGCCTTTTTCCAAACTTAGAGGAATATCGAGGGTAGCCCATTTACTCATACTTGTGGTAGCCGGCAGCGTAGTTACTGCAATAGGATCACCGTCATCCCAGATAGCGACATCAGCTTCGCCATAAGCCGCATAGCGGATGGAGATAGAAGAACTCTGTGCCGCAAGATAAATCTGATAATCTGCGTATTGGTTCTCTTTCATTGTACTGAGCATCAGTCCTTCACCATCCGTAGAAGGCCGCACTTGTATATCGTCTGACGAAACTGCTATATATTGCGTCGCGTCAACCGTTTTGTCCGTTCGTAGCCACACTGATTTATCGAATGTAGAGAATCCGCAATACACTTTGCCTGCATCCGTCAGCGTATACGGGTCGGAATAGGTCAACAATGGCATATACGGAAAGCCGGATTTATACCGGGGGATGAACCACGCGTAACGCTCAACGCTCGTGTTTTGTTCCAAATGGTTGAGCATGGAGCACATATAGGTCATTTGGTCTTCTGCTGAATGAATGGCATATTCTTCCCATGCGCAGAACTCCGTGAGCCAAATAGGTTTACCGTATTTCTCGAACATAGCTATGTAGTTCTTCACAGCCTGTGGAGAAGCCATATAGCAATGTATCGAAATGGCGTCAATATCTTCGATAGATACGTTCGGCTGTGCGAAGAACTCATCCAGCCATTTGATGGGATCGCTATACCCGGCCACTGTACCGTAGTTCATTGCGGGCGAAACGAGTTTGAGATTCAGTTCCTTGGCAAGCGCTACTACCGGTGACCAGAATTCTGCCGCTTTAGCAGGAGTCATGTTCGCTTGGTCTTTGAGATTGGGTTCATTAAAGGCCAGCAGGTATTTGGTGCTCGGATGTGCAGCTACATAGGCTCGTATCCGGTCTGCGTTGTAATTGCTATTCCAACACATGGGGCAGAACTCTATCCCCTCCTCGTCCATCCAAGTGGCTGCAAGAGAATTTTGGTCGTTGCCCCAGTTGTAATCCCATGAGATAGCATCTGAGAGTAGCGGAAGGTCGTCAGCCACAGAGAAATTGAATGCCACGCCACGCTTGGCGGATTTTGGCATCCTGTCTGCTATCGTACCGGAGCCAGGCGTATCAGGTTGGTTGTTGCAAGCGCACAATGCGACCGCCGCTACGCAAAACGCCAACCCGAACATCCGTTTCACTGCCTTCGGCGTATTACTCATCGTCGACACAAACACCTTTTTCATATTCATAATCGCTGTCTATATGCTTTCTCTAATTTCTCTCCGCTTTCCGTCCGGATTTCGCATGATTCCCGACGGTCAGCCGACGGTCAACCGACGGTCAAAGCCAACGTCACTTGTCTGTCGGGCCTCTCTGGTTTACTTTTCTTCCCGCTGATAAACGCGTACCCAATCTACTTTCATCAGTACCGGTGAATCAAAAATAGCATCGTCAATAGTTCCGCCCATTGTGCCACCCAAAGCAAGATTTATGATTATAAAATGCTCTTTGTTGAACGGCCAGTAATAATTGTCATCAACATGCTCAGCATCCTCCATGACGGTGGCTAACCGCTCGCCATCTATCGTGAAGTGAATGCGATCCATGCCATTATAATCATCTTCAATCCATTCGATTCCATACACATGGTATTCTTCCTCCAAACCATCCAGGTACGAACGTGACGACCAGTTATTGCCTTTCGTTCCGTTTTTATAGGGTGTATGCGTGGCAAACGAAGCCATGCGGGGTTGGTTTCCAACATGCTCAATGATGTCTATCTCTCCGCATTTGGGCCAACCTACCTTGCTATAGTCATTGCCCATTGTCCAGAAAGCCGGCCATGTGCCTCCGCCTTTCGGGAACATGATTCGTGCTTCAAACTTGCCGTATTTGAAGTATTGTTTGTCACGAGAGTTGATACGCGCGGAGGTATACTCACGATTATTATACTCCTCTTTACGCGCTTCGATAACCAGATTGCCATTCTCAATACGGATGTTCTCCGGACGGTCAGTATAGTATTGTTTCTCTTGATTACCGCCGCCACTACCATTCACCTCTATGGTCCAGTTTTGGGTGTTCAATGTAGCTCCGTCAAACTCGTCGCTCCAAACCAGAGCGTACTCGCCCCATGTATGTTCTACTGCTACGCGAGAAGTCAACTCCTCTAATCCGTTGCTAAGCGTGATAATCGTATTTCCTCCTTTAAGGGCCGTAACAAGACCTGCGTCAGAAACTGTTGCCACTTCTTCATTGGAAGATTTCCATGTGAGTGGCACATCATAGGTGGAGGTATAGGTATATTGGTAGGTGTCGCCCTTCTTGAGAGGCACGATAGCCGGTGTGAGCGATAGAGTCTCGCCTTTTGCGCCGATTACATATACCTGGCATTCAGCGTAACGGCTACCTAATGTAGCGCGAATAGTGGAATATCCCACGCCGACTGCTGTAACAATACCATCCTCCACTGTAGCCACAAGCTCGTTGGATGAGCTCCATACCACACCTGCCTCGTTGGGTTCAACCTCCAAAATATCCATATCACCCACAGTCATCTGCAGAGTGTTCTCGGATAGTTTTAGTACAGTTACTTTCGGTTGCTCACAAGCGACCAACATAATTACGGCTAAAGCAAAAAGAAAGAATTTTTTCATATGTATAAAATATTAATTGGGCAAAGCAGGGGCGATCAGACCCCTGCCTGCAAATAAGATCTGATTATTGTGCTTTCTCGTAAACGAATGCAGCATCTACATCCAGACCGTTGCCGATACCGTTGATCAACAGACCAAGCGAATACCATGCACCCTTAACGGATTCATCCCAAGGAGTACTCCATACAAGACCTGCGGCAAAGAGGTCAGACATCTTGTATTCCAGCAGAGTCCACTCACCGTTGGTATTACCGGAAACCTCTTTTGCAATCTCCGGACCAGCTGCATCAGTGCTATAAACCGTAAACTTAACAGTTGTGTTGGCATTGTTAGCCGGAGTCTTGTAAACGATAGCCAGTACATAGTCTCCAGTGATAGCGGAGAGATCAACCGTACGATGGCATACACGTAGACCACCGCAGCCAAGACCCCAACCTTCGCCAGTTTGCGATACAAGGCTGATATAACCATCATTCTCGCCCGAGTGACCGAAGCAGTTCAAGCCACCACCAGCTCCGCCTCCGAAGGTATTACCCCAGATCTCAAGAACGCAAGTGGTCTCTTCAGGAATGGTTTCACCTACATACTCACCATTGATACGGAGATCTTCTCTTACTTTGTCCTTAATAGCCTCAAAAGCAGTTTCGCCGAGGTTGAATACATAGTAGTTCTTGCCTTGCAGAAGAACTTCGAACGGATTTTCAGGAGCAGCTTTACCTACTTTGACGATGCATCGTGCACTCTTCGTACCAGCAGTAGCGGTAACAATCGTTTGGCCTTCTTTGATACCTTTTACTTTCGCAGATTTGCCATCGTTAGCAGGAATAACCGATGCAACAGCGGCATCATCTACAGCCCATGCTACCGTAGCAGCACCTTCCGGAGTAACAGTTGCAACCAATGTTGCCTCTGCACCTTCTTCAAGTTGAAGGGTCTTTTGATCCAGGTCAACCTTCTCTACCTCTACAGTCTGAGGGGTTTTGTTACATGCAACCAATGCGAGGGCTGCCAATGCAACAGCAAAAATTTTGTTTGCTTTCATAATGTTTTTGTTTTTGTTAATTAATTGGTTAATAATATCTAGTTGAACTAGTTGGTTTTATTATTGGGGTCCCCGACGCAAACCAGGCCGTAGGCTGTTTGCGGTGGGGAGAGCGGAGGCACCGAGGACTTTAATGACGACGCAGTCGTCAGTCTGCGTCCGAGGTTGCCGAACGCGATTAATATTTTGGATTTTGCTCCATTGGAGTTGGATTCAGTTGAATTTCCTCTTGTGGAATCGGGAATATCTCATGCTTACCTGCTATGAACTCTTGCATATGATGTTGCGCATCTGTTGTTTCAGTCAACTTATATGCGTCCATATGCGCCTTCAGGCCTGTGCCGGCCACGCCTTCCCAGCGTACGAGGTCAAACCAGCGGTGACCTTCCATCGCCAACTCGCAGCGGCGCTCGTGACGCAACGCGGCATTGTCCGCCACTGGCACACCGGCCAATCCTACGCGTGCACGTACCTTGTCAATATAGTTCTTGGCCGTTCCTGCATCGCCCGCGCCGAGACAAGCTTCCGCATACATCAGGTAAACATCGGAATAGCGAATCTGACGGTTGTTGAGCGGACCACGGCTCGCGTGCAGACTCCATTTGCCGAAACCGCCACCAACGGTTAACGGATCACGGTACATACCATACTTATTGTTGAGCATGTTATTGCCAAGATATGTCTCATCCGATTGAGGTGTATATGCGGAATCGATTTCGATAGAAGGAATCAATATGGTTACAGCACGACGAATAGAATCTTCTGCTTCAAACTCATCATACAGGTTCTGTGTAGGATGGTTGAATCCCCAACCGCCACCAATAGAGGAATTACGGCTGCGAATAAGGATTTGTGTAAAGCTGCCTGCTGTATAACCAAATCCCTCTCCGTAATCACCCCACGCCACTTCCGCGTACTGGATTTCAAAGACGGACTCAATGCCATTCTCTCCTGCTACGGTGAAGTTGTCCTCATAGTTTTCACAGAGGTCATATTCGCCGGAAGTAATGATGGAGTCGCCCCACGCTTTAGCGTCCTTATAGCAATCGGCCGGAGATTTGGAAATATCGTATTTCTGCCAATATGGCGAAGCCATATACAGGTTGGTCTTCATCAGCATGGCTTGTGCCGCACCCTTGGTGGCACGACCAAGGTCGGCTGCGTCATATGCACTCTTGACCCACAGGTATTGGTTGGCCAACTCCAGATCCTTGAGAATTTGTGTGTACACTTCATTCACGGAAGAACGCGACATTCCCCAGTCTTCGGAACTTTTCAGCACTTTCAATGGCATCGGGACACCGGCAAACACACGTACGAGTCGGAAATAGTAGTATGCACGCAGGAAATACACTTCGCCCAAGAGACGGTTTTTCATCGATTGGGTGAACCTATCGTCAATACCCACTTCTGTTTTGCCAATATACTCCAATGCGAGGTTGCAACGACCGATACCCTGGAAATTGGCACGGTAGAAATCAAGCAGCAGGGTGTTCTGGGCGGTAGTACGCCAGTTCTCTATATCGTAGGCATCAGCCATATCGGTTGTATTGCCTCCACCTTTAAGGGCGTCATCACTGGCAATATCGCCGATAAACCACTCGCTCAAATACGTATTATTAAATTCCCACATCAGTGGTGTGTAACAACCTGTCACATTCTGCACCGCAGCGTCCGTAGATGTGTAGAAATCCTCCAGCAGTGTCGTACCAGGTTCAATCTCTGTCAGATAGTCTTTGCAACCTGAGAGGCAAAGTACAGAACAGAGAACGATTATAATAGAAAAATATTTTGCTTTCATAACTTTCATCTTTTAACTTTTAAACTTCTCTAAACTCTAAACTTTCAACTCTCAACTTAAAAATTAGCATTCAGACCGAACGTAAATGTACGGCTCTGCGGATAGTTTCCGTAGTCCACACCGCTACCTACTTCAGGATCGTAGCCTTTGTATTTGGTAATGGTGAACAGGTTGCTGGCGGTAGCATAGACGCGCAGACGCGAGCAGCGGAATTTCTGTGTCCACTTGAGCGGGAAGGTATATCCTATCTGCAGGTTTTTCAGACGCAAATAGCTGCCATCCTCAATGAAACGAGTCGAGTTCTCAGTGTTGGTCGGCGAGCCGAGCGGGTTAGGAATAGTACCGTTGCGGTTCTCCAATTCATAATAATCTATTCCCTTAGCAAGCATCGAACTGCGAACAGCGTCGGTGTAGCCAATCCATACATTGTCCTTCATGTAGGAGGCGAGAGCATAGCTGCTACCGTCACCCTCGAGATACTGACGTTGTGCGTTGTAGATGCTGTTGCCTGCTACGCCTTGAAAGAACATCTGGAAATCTACGCCGTAGAAATCCATGCTGAAGTTGAGACCATAGGTCAGTTTCGGGAACGGGTTGCCGATGACCTTCTTGTCTTCCTCATCCAGTTTGCCGTCACCATTCAGGTCTTTATAACGTGCATCACCGGCGTGGACACCAATCTCATCTGCGGTATAAGAGAATAATTGATCCAAAGCCTCCTGATCGGTTTGATAGATACCCTCATATACATATCCCCAGAATGAGTTGAGCGCCATGCCTTCATCCGTCTTGGTGCGGTCCCCCCATAGCGGAGAACCGCCGTTGAGTTTGGTCAGCTCATTGTGCAGGAAACTGAGGTTCGCACCGATATTGTAGTGGAATACACCTGCGGTGTTATCGTGGCTGAGCGAGATTTCCACACCCTCGTTGAGGATGTTACCCACGTTGCGCACAGGGGCGTGCATGTTACCTACTTGTGCCGGAGCATTCACATAAAGGAGAGCATCCTTGGTGTTACGACGGAAATAGTCGATGGTACCGGCGAGTTTGCCGTTCCAGAAACTAAAGTCGATACCTGCATCCCATTGTTCGTTGGTCTCCCATTTACCGTTTTCGTCCACCAGACGCAGTACAGCGGCTCCGTTGGTGGAAATACCGGTGTTCTGATCCGGGCCGAACGGATAACTTACGAATACATTCTGCGCCGAGAACATCGTATATTGGAAAGCAGCAGTACCGATACCGTCGTTACCTACCTGACCGAAGCCGGCACGCAGTTTGATATTGTCGAGCCAGTCGGCATCCAGGTCACGCATAAACGGCTCTTCGCTCAAACGCCATGCCAAGGCAGCAGAGGGGAAGAAGCCCCACGGGTTCTTGGTGAACTTGCTCGATGCATCCGCACGGAAGTTCACGGTTACCATGTAACGGCTGTCGTAGTTATAGAACGCACGGCCGAGGAACGACAGACGACGAGTACGAGCCACACCATCCGAAGCATAGGTCTGGTCGTCTGTTACGCGATTCAAATACCAGTTGCTTGGAATCGGATTCAAAATAGTCGAGCCCGAACCACCGATGCTATAACTATTGTATTCCGACCAAGTCTGACCTACCATCACGCTGAAGTTATGCTTGTTGATCTCGCGTGCATAGGTGACGGTCGCCTCTTCCAGGAGTTGGAGCGAACGCTCCATGCTGGATGAAAGGAAGTTTTTGTCGGAAGCATTATAACTCGTATAGATATTGGGATTGGTGAATGTACGATTGCGTACCACACCGTAGTCCGCCGAAATTGCGGCATGAATAGTAAGACCCTTCACCGGCGTGATATCGAAGAACACGTCACCGATGGCACGTTCCGTACGGTTCATCGGCTCACTATTAAAGGCCATCTGATAGGGGTTCGTCACATTCTTGAAGTTAGAACCTGCGGAGTAGTAACCGCTGATGTCTTTGCCGTTCTTATTCACTGAGCCTTTCGGATAGTATACAGGATCCCACGGAGCCATTGCCAATGCTGCGGTAATCATGGATGCACCGGCCGAAGAACTATTGTTCATCGCGTTGCGGCCATAGTAGGAAACGAGCGAGAAGTGCTCACCTATCTTGAGCCAGTCGCGCACCTTGAAATCGGTGTTCAGACGCAGCGTGAAGCGGTTGTAGTTGCTGCCGACGATTGTACCTTCTTGTCCGAAATACGAAGCAGAAAGTGCATAATGACCTTTTTCGCCACCTCCATCAAAAGCGAGATTGTAGTTGTGCATGAATGCGTTTGGACGGAATACCTCGTCTTGCCAATCGGTCTCTTGATCCTCGTACGCGAAATTGATAGGATAATATTCCGATATCTTTGTTACGTTTGCGTTACCGAGTTTATAGAGATTAAGCCATGGGCGGAAACCATTATTCAGATAATATGCAATCTCTGAAGCACCGTCACGCATCGCACCGATACGCAATTCGGTATCCGCAAAATCTTTGCTTTTGAGCACATCCATCTTCTTCCAGCGGTTCTGGAATCCCCAGTAGGCGTCAAAGGAGATGTTCACCTTGCCTTCGCCACCGGACTTGGTGGTGATGAGGATCACACCGTTCGCACCGCGGCTACCGTAGATGGCGGCCGCGGAAGCGTCCTTCAGGATTTCCATCGACTTGATGTCGGTAGGCGAGAGCCATTTGATATCACCGGTAATCACACCGTCAACTACATACAACGGGTCGTTGCCGCCGAGGGCCGAACCGATACCGCGGATACGGATGGTAGCCGCCTCACCGGGCTGACCGGAGTTGGACGTTACCGTCACACCGGCTGCACGTCCCTGCAGGGCTTGGTCGAGACCCGACACAGGCGCTTTCAACAGTTGGTCTGCACTCACGCTGGTCACAGCACCCGTGAGATCGCTCTTCTTCATCGTACCGTAACCGATAGCCACTACTTCCTGCAGCTGTACGTTGTCCGGCTCCAGGGTGATGTTAATCGGACCGGCGTTTGCCACCTTGACTTCCTGCGGTCTGTAACCCATGAACGATACCTGCAACACGTCGCCTACGTTGGCTTCGATAGCAAAATTACCGTCAAAATCAGTAATGGTACCTACGGTGGACCCTTTCACCATCACATTGGCGCCGATCACCGGATCGGGTTCGTCCTGCGCCATCACCACACCGGTCACGGTAATCGCCTGAGCCATTGCGCCCAAGCTGCACCATACCAATGCGGTCAGTAAGATCAGTTTGTTTTTCATATTAGGATTGTTTGTTATGATGAGTGTAAGTACGTGCCGAACCAACGGCACGTACCTGAAATGATTAGCGAATAATCTGACCGGTCACGGTGAAATGAACACCGTTCTTGATAATAATCAGCTTACCGTCCTCAACCGTCTTGACAGCCTTAACCGTTGCGTTCACATCCTCAATACCCTCTCCTGTTTCTTTATAGAAGTAAACATTGTCAACAAAGAAGCCGTCAATTGTCTTATTGATAACCCAACCGAATTGTTTGAACGGAGATAAAGTCTTACCGGTGTAATCCAACTCTACGGCATTCCATTTGTTGGCCTCCAATTCTGCTGTGTTCAATTTGTAATCAGCCTCGGGGTCAATAACCGGCCAAAGTGTAAACGAAACAGCCTCCGACGGATAAATATCCAAATGAAGTTTGGGGAATCCGCTAGCATCTACATTCTCGATAAATGCCCAACCGAAAGCACTACCCTCTGCAAAATCAGAATAGAACAACACATTGTCCTCTGCTCCCAAGTATCCTTCGGTCAATACGGGACCCTGCCACCAGCTTTGGTTCAATGTCTCGTACGGAGCAGCTGTCTGGTAAGCGTCCGAGTACAGAGAAACAACATTCTCTGCGGCCAATTCCGGAGCAGGTGCAGCGTCTGGAACAGCTACGGTATTAGCCACTACAGCGATAGGCTCTGCAGCATTGCCGCTATCATCCTGGGCTACTACAGAAAAATTATACTCTACGCCCGGATCCAAGCTGGCAACGGTAATGATCACTTCTTCGCCCGATTTATTGGAAGCGCCTGCTAATACCAACTCACCGCTGATAACCTTGTAATTCACAGAACCCGAATTATCTGTAGCGCTGGCTTTAATCTTAACAGAGAAGAACGAAGCAGATACCAGTTCAGCGGTGAAATCTTTCGGTGCCTCATTGTCCTCGGCCGGAGCTTGCGTGGTGTAGAAATAGGCATTGTCAATTGCGAAAGAGGAGATGGTGCCTTGGTCGAACTTGAATTGGAAAATACTAGCCAGGTTCAATGCTGCGTAATCAGTAGCCAAATCAAAATCAAAACTGTTCCAACCTGCTACGAGGTCAACAATCTGGCGTTGATTGTCATCTGTAGGAAGACCTGAACCGCCATAAATAGGCACAACTCCAATTTTTCCGGCTTCGTCTGCCCAGATGTCAATGTGAAACTTCTCCATGCTCAAACAATTGTAAGGAGTAGCGGCTGCCCATCCAACATAATTGAAATTGGTATAA
>Ga0310786_10007478_pt1 | contig 14243 bp, 9 predicted proteins | sample AusTroGonzalo_MG_FD_203881 | JGI IMG/M metagenome (GOLD analysis project Ga0310786, IMG submission 203881) | Bovine rumen microbial communities from tropical cattle in Woodstock, Queensland, Australia - Gonzalo_03 (v2) (version 2) | ecosystem: Host-associated > Mammals > Digestive system >... | reverse complement strand
CAGGCAGCCGATATGATTAAATTGGACCTAAGAGATATAATATAATAGGCCAAAAGCCCTACTTTATTTACAAAGCCATCTATGCAACTGTATAGGTGGCTTTTTCAATTAACATTCATTAATACGATACTACCTACGGAAGTTTTCGTATGCCATTCCGTACATAAATTATTTTTCGATTTTTATTGTTAAATAATGTTTACAGAACTCGTTGATTCTTAGGATTTAGTGTTAGTTATTGATATTTATTAATACGGTTTCATATACGGGAGTTTCCCTCCCTGATTTCGTATCTTGCGCAGGTCAAAAAAATGTCCTACCTTTGCCCCCGAATTCAAACTATGCCGACTGCGCAGTCGAGAATTATTAACAATTAAAATCTTTAATAATGGACGAGAACAGAACCACGCTGAATGGCGCGCCCACGTTCGAAATGATTCCTACGCTGATGCTGAACCTTATCGAAGATAACAAGGTCTTGTCAGCGAAACTTGATGCCATCAATAGAAAATTATCGGCATCAATGGGCAACAACAGGGACGAGAACGAGCGCATGGATGTAACCGAGGCTCAGAAGTACATTCCTGGCCATCCCGCTGTACAAACCATCTACGGATGGACATCGAACAACATGATTCCTTATCATAAGGTCGGCAAGCGAATCTATTTCCTCAAGTCAGAATTGGATGCCTGGCTCTCGAAAGAGCAGCACAAGTCCAAGGACGACTTGCTTGAGGAAGCAGAAGAATATGTCAACAACCACAGAAGAGGATCCATATTATAATATATATAATGTATGCCTATCGATTCTGTTATCATCGACGCAATAAAGCAAAAAGCCGATATTGCTGAAGTCGTATCTGACCATATTAAGCTTGAAAAGCAAGGTCAGAACTACATAGGCCTCTGTCCCTTCCATGATGATAGTACACCATCATTGACCGTCAACACCACCAAGGGCATCTACAAGTGTTTCGCTTGTGGTGCCACTGGAGATGTCATTGACTTTCTGCAGAAGTATCTCAAGATCACTTTCCCGGAAGCAGTCAAGATGCTTTCCGATAAATATGGAATTGAGATGTCGGGAGAAAGTACACCTCACGCAGCTGAAGCTGTCCAGTTTAAGAGACAGTCCATGTATATGATCAACTCCGAAGCTGCCAAGTTTTTCTCCGAGAACCTGTTCAACGATTCCAACGAGGAATCACGCAAGGCTCTTTCATATGCAGAGAGCCGATGGCCTTTGGAATATATCCGCTCTTTTGGAGCTGGGTATGCAAGCAATAATTGGGAACAATTCACCACTTGGGCTAATCACAAAGGATTCGACGTGCAGCTTCTGATAGACTTAGGTCTTGTCAAGGAGAGGAAGAACGGCGAAGGGATTTATGACGCTTATCGCGGACGAATTATGATTCCCATCCGCGACCGACAGCGAAGAATCATTGCATTTACAGCAAGAGTCCTTCCAGGTCTTTTTTCCCATGATTCCAAGGTCCCGAAGTATATCAATTCCCCTTCTTCCCTGATATATGATAAGGGAAGAAGCATGTTCGGCATCGATGCTGCTCTCAATGCTGCTTCAAAGGCTGGAGTGATGAATCTGGTGGAAGGCGCACCCGATGTGATGCGATTGCAGATCATAGGGGTCACCAATACAGTTGCTCCTCTTGGCTCTTCATGGACCGAATCACAACTGTCTGCCATAAAGCAGATTTCTGACAAGCTCAACATCATCCCGGACAGCGATGTACGTAAAGATGGAGCGAGCTATGGTGCCGGCATCACCAGTGCGATGCGTACCGGCAAGTTGGCCCTATCCCTTGGATTCACTGTTTCTGTTCAGGAGATCCCCTCCTCCACTGAGAAAAATGACCCGGATTCATACCTGACTTCCAGAGAAATATACGACAAACTGGTCAAGCAGGACTTCGTGTTGTGGTACGCCTCAAAACTCTTCATTTCAGCGGATAAGGACATCCCTCAACAGGCCAAAGCCATTCATGATGTCGCAGGTCTCATTAAGACGATCCCCGACAAGGTGCTTCAGGAGTATTACACCGAACAACTGATCAGCACGTATGGTCATGGCAAGATGTGGGAACGGGAAATCCTGGGCATCCAGTCTTTACCCGAGCCTGTAGCTAATGCGACACTTAGCGACAAGGACTATGCCGAACTCTTCAAAGGTACTGAAATCAACGTAAGAAACAACCACTATTACTGCTATTGCAAAGAAGGGGAAAAGGAGATCTCAAATTTCATTATGATCCCCCTCTACTTGATACGTAATGGAGCATCCGCATCTCGCGTATTTATCCTAAGGAACGTCATGAACTACGAGGTCCGAATAGAATTCAGCATTGAGGAAATGACCGTTTTGCAGAAGTTTCGCAACCGCATTGAACGAGAGGTGAACTTCATGTGGTACGGCTCATCGACCTACTTCAACCGACTACGCGGCATCTTATACTCCAACATGGAGGTAGTCACAAAGATTTCCGTACTCGGATGGCAGAAGATGGGATTCTTTGCCTATGGCAACGGCATCGTCCTCAACGGCGAATGGCATCCTGCAAACGAAGAAGGTATCGTACGTCTGGGAGAACACTTCGGCTCGTTCTACTTGCCTGCCTTCTCGATAATGAACGAAGACAATCGCGATATGTTCCTGTTCGAACGTCAATTCATACATCTGCCCGATAGTCCCGTACGATTTATCCAATTTGCAACACAGATGCGATTAGCCTATGGTGACAATGCAATTTCCGGAATCTGTTTCTTGGTGTCATGTCTGTTCCGTGACATCATTATCCGCTACCGTCGTGAGTTCCCTACCCTCTTTCTATTTGGTCCGAAAGGTTCCGGTAAAACAAACTTTGGAGAATTGCTGCAAAGTATGTTCTACTATAATGGCGACCACCCGAATCTTCGCACATCTACGATGGCAGGCCTCACTACCATCCTTTCCCAAGCCGAAAATGCCATTATACACCTTGACGAATACAAGAATGACATTGACGTTGACAAGATCGAACTTTTGAAGGGGCTATGGGACTGCCTGGGTCGAAGCAAATTCGACCAGGAGAGACACAAGCGCGAACAATCGAAAGTGCTCAGTGGTGTAATCCTAAGTGGACAGGAAAAACCGACTGTGGACATTGCTCTGTATTCTCGTCAATGTGTTCTGGCATTTTACAAGAGCACCTATACCGATGAAGAGAAGAAGAACTACCAAATCCTGAAGGAATGGGAACATGCCGGAACATCCCACGTGGTTCTGGAATTGCTGCAGATTCGTTCTCAGTTTCAAGAAGGGTACAAGGACTGCTATGAAAAGGCTGTCAAGGACATTAGCAAGTCCTTTGATTTCAGCCTCGACGAACGTATCCTTCGCAACTGGGCTGTTTTACTGGCGACTTATCTAGCAACACGTGATCACATCCAATTCCCCTTCTCATACGACGAGGTCTTCAGGGCTGTGAAGAATGGCTTGGACTTCCAGAATGAGGAATGCCTGCACAGCAATGAGTTGAGCATCTTCTGGAAAACCATCGACTATCTGAAGAAGGACAACCAGGCGTTTGGACTCGCGGACTATCGTATTCACGAATATACGAAGCTGAGAGTCGATGTCAAGATGGATGGCAGACGACAAGCCGTGACAAAGGAATTCGGCAAGGCCAAGAAGATTCTCCTGATTCCAACCAATAGCCGTCTTTTCACCCTATACGGTATTCATCTGCAAAAGACCCACGAGAAGGTTATTCCCGAGAACACGTTGAAGTATTATCTCGAAAACTCTCCCGAGTATCTCGGCAAGATGAACAGTGTCCGGTTTGCCGCTGTTGAGAATGTGAAGGATTGGCCTCGCAAGTTTAATGAGAACGATTTTCAGTCTCAACCTCGACTGAGCGAAAAGCCCGTTCAGGCTTTTTGTCTGGATTATGAATCGGTAGAATCCGCCTATGGAATCAACCTTTATTCTGATTACATGGCATTCGACTTGATTCACAGTTCATAATATCCTTATACATTTTCTACATTATCTACAATATTAATAATCAATATAATATCTATACTAATAAGCCACATACAAGCAATCTGCTTATAACTACACTCATAGCAGGTGTAAGACAGCAGTTATACGGGTTTATTAGCAAGAATTACCATTGTCGGACAAATGCGCGATGCTTCTTTGATCCTCCAATGGATTCTTGAACGCTCGCAAGCTCGCATTGGGCTAACCAGATTATTATCCATTATGACAAACAAAACCGGTAAAAGGACTGTTAGCCGCTCCAAGCATCTGGATGCAAGAGTCTCTCCAGAAGAATATGAAGTGGCATCGAAAAAGGCTGCTGCATGCGGTCTGTCCTTGAGTGAATACACCCGCAAATGTGCCCTTGGTCACAATCCGAAACTGCACCTGACGGAACGTGAGAGAGAAGCGTATTGCAGCCTTGCTGATGCCCGAGGCGACATCGTGCATATCCGCAGTGCACTGAAGGGGAAGACACAGGAGCAGATCAAGAGTTACTTCAAGAACGAACGTTTCATGAGAGCATGGATTGATGCCATCACCAATCTCATCAATCAATGGGACAGAATCATCGAACAATTGAAAGAATAACGAGAATTCACATCATCCTATGATAGCCAAAGGCAAAGTAATAACTCATGGTGGCAACGCCATCCGTTATTCCACCGACAAGGACAAGGCAGAGATTGTCAAGGTCAATCTTCTGCCCGAGTTCATTTCATCATCCGCCATCTGGGACCGGATGATAGCACTACAGCAGCAGTTCAAGGAAAAATTGAACCGCCATCGACCGCTGAAGAATACGTCCATACGTATTGAGCTTTCCCCTGCCAGGGAAGAGACACAGGGATGGACCATGGATGACTGGGTAAAACTGGCTGACGAATTCATCCGAGAGTTTGACGCCATCGACCTTTCCGAAAAGGCCAAACGCGACAGCGCCAGCCACACCAATCTACAGAATAGCCAGTATGTCGTTTCCCTCCACCATGACAGCAAGGGACAGATCCTCCACCTCCACATCAATGCCAACCGAATCGACATGGACGGCAATGTCAATGATGCCCATTACATCAACGAACGTGCCATGATGGCAGCAAACAAGATTACCGAGAAAAGAGGATGGATTCAGGCAGAGGCCAAACGCCATCAGAACATCGAACAGATAACTGCCGATTGCATCAGCATTCTCAGAAATATGGATTCGTTCGATTGGAACGACTACCATGCGAAATTAGCAGCCAGAGGATATGGTGTGATGTTGAAGCGCGACAGCAAGGGAACGGTCGTTGGATATACAATCAAGAAGGGGAACTCCTCATATAAATCCTCTATCATCGGACATAGCCGTAACCTGACTCCTTCAAGGATTGAAAAGACTTGGCTGAAACTTCATCCCGAAAAGTCGCAGTCCATTGAATCCATCAGTCCCAATGGATCTCGAATTGCTACACCTATAGGAATTGGGGCCCCTCAATCGGATCATCATACTCCTACATTCCGAACGATTCCCCAAGAATCAGCCAAGAGTAATCCTATTATGTACCACCATGATTTTGAGGCAAATGGCGAAAAGTTCTCATTCGACATTCCAGAAGAAATCGACAACATTCTCATGAACGAAACTACCCTGCCGGATGATGTTCTATGGTCAACACTCGAAACAGTCCAACACACTGCCATTCTCCTGTTTTTCGGGTATATCAACGCTGCCACGCAATACTCGGAATCATGTGGTGGAGGGGGTACGTCATTCGACCTTCCCTGGGGACGTGACCATGACGAAGACGATAGAGAATGGGCACGCCGTTGTGCCAAGATGGCCCACATAATGCACAAGCGGCCTTCTCGAGGATACCACAGATAATGCTATAGATATGGCTAAGAAATATCCTAAACCATCAGGCCTTGACATCGAAGGCCTGATGACCGACATTGACAATTCCGAGAGTATTCAGAAGCGATCTGACGACCTTGCGGAATTGCTGAGACGCACAAACCAAGCAATTGAAAACCAGACCAAATTGCTTGGCCTGGCCAACGACAAGGTAGAGGAACTGAAAGAATGCTGCAAAGCCTTGTTGAATGTGACCTCTAACCTCAACATCGTTTATGAGAAATTGAACGAAGCCATCGAAGAGGCTCATCACATCAAGATTGAAACAACCCTCAACGACTCATCCATAGAGATTCTGAAGCAACTACACAGAAAGTTTCTGGAGTCAGAGAAGGCCCAACTTGACGCATTGGCAAAAAGCAGGGAATCGCAGATCAATAGCTTTAGACGCAACTTTTCTGACGCACTAAACGAGAAAGGCTTCTGGTGTTCCCAGAAGACCTTCATGTGGCTCGCTGGCATATTCTTCTTTTCTGTTTTCACTATTTTGCTTGTGATAACGTTATATTTAATGAAATTATTCGGCTTGACATAATGAAACCTGAAACAAAAGCTTATCCTATTCCTTCCGTATGCAAATGATAGCCCTGGCGGTCAGAAAGGTGGTCAGAAAGATATTATATGTTATTTGGGAATAAGATCTAAATGCTCAGAATAGAGCAAGATTTGCTGCAACTACAGTTGATGACAGTACTGGAGATTGATACTCCAATGTTTAGAAAGATTGAACGTGGCGACAGATGTGCAAAACGAGAAAAAGACTCCATCAATTATACTCTAGATACAATATTCTTTGCGTGACCGATGTCCAGAAGGAAGGAATGAAACAGTTGTTTATAGACTATAAAGAAATCAAAAGGATAATTGGTCAAGGTGTTGATTGCTGTGAGTCCTCACCACAGCGCAATTTGCCTCTGAAAAGGAATGAGAAATCGACAATTTTGCCTTAAAAAAGGACAAAAGTATCCATAATTGGTGAAAAAAAAGCAAAAGGCGTGATTCTTTCAGATTTTATTTGTACCTTTGCCACGTCTAAACAAATATATCACCTGTTTTGTTTTGCGGAACAAAGATTAGTGAAATTTTTGACATGACAAACACTTGGATAACTTTATGTTGCCCAAGTTATTCATAAAAATATTAATAAAAAATGCTGCGGATTCTAGGATATACGCAATTATATACACTTGTCGTCCTCATGCTCACCTCTTGCTGCCAGGACAGACAGGCGATGGAGCGTGCTGAACAAGCGCTACAGGAAGTGGGCGAACGTTACCATGCCGAGAAGAGTATCTGCGATTCGCTCCTCGATGTGGCCACCAGCTATTATCTGCCCAATTTGGCGAAGGGAGACACCACCCTTTCCTCCTTTACCTCCTCGCCCCAACAAGCCGAGTGCATGCTCTATGAGGGTATCCGTCATCACGACAGGGCACAGCAACTGAAGCCTGACATGGAGGCTTACGCTGCTGAGATGGGAAAGGCATATCGATTGTTCCTGGAGGTCGAGCGGAATGAGGAAATACTTGCCGAACCTTATTTGAAAGGGGTTATCAATGATCGTTTGGCATTGGTGAATATGTTGAATGAAAAACAAAGAAGAGCTTTATCCTATTTTCAAAAAGAATTGCATTATTCTCTTCTTATGAATGATACTACAGCTATTGCTTTGTCATACATGCACTTGTCATATTCGTATTATAAATTAGAGATTTGTGATTCAGCTCTTTTTTATTCTAATAAAGCTCTTTTTCTGGCCCCGCATCTTGATGGGCGTATTATAGCAGCGCTTTATGCCAATAATATGCATTTGCGTCATCATTTTGGAGTCGAAGATGAAAGGAACGACAGCCTAATTGCTATTATTCCATTTGATGCTTGTTTGAAGAATGATAGTTGCCGCATTTATACAATCCTTGCTGACTATTATATTGAAAAAGGAAAATATTATGAAGCTGATAGTCTGCTGCGTTGGACGATTTCTCATTCTGATGGAAGGCCCGAATTGCTTTCAATGTCCTATCAACGTCGCTCTAAACTCTTTGAACGAAAGGGAATGATTGATTCTGCGTTAATGCTTCACAAGTCTTTTTTGGAACAACATACACTTGTAAGTCAATCCAAACTGGAAACAGAGATGGCAGAGACACAAGGTAGATTTGTCGAACTCCAAAAGCAGAGACATCATGAGCGTGTTGTAGCAATCATTACAGTAATATCTCTTTTAGCTATAGTATTCCTGCTATTTCTATGGTTGTATCGAGTTAAACGAGTACATCAATTAGAGTGCCGTATTGCTAATATCAATGCAAAGATGAGCCAGTATGCTGCAGACCTTGCCCAAAGCAAGTCAAAAATAGACAAACAGATGTCGGAAAGCAAAGACCGAGAGGAGAAACTGAAGCGACAACTAAGGAATTCACTTGCAATAAATCAATCCTCTCATGCTCAAATTGTAGATATGCTGCGTCACTTCTTCCTTCTCGATGAGGGGACACCTTGGCCTCCAATCATTTATGAAGAGTTGCTTGCCATCTATCGTGAGTCCTCGTCCGCTCGTCGCTGTCTTCTTGACGAACTGGACAAGCTCGGTCTTTCTACGCGCCATAAGGTCATTTGTTTACTGATTAGTGAGCGCAAACTCGATTCAAAACGCCTTTGGGTCTATGCCGGGTGTACCAGCGAAGCCGCCTTCCAGTCCACTAAGTCACAAATCAAGCGTAAACTGACCGAAGCAGCTTCCTCTTCACACGAAATCCAAAACCTATTAAAGCGCTTTCCACAGGAGCGAGGACCAGTTCCCAGACCAATACCAAAACTTAAAAATGAGGGGTAAAACAAGGATTTTTCACCTCTCAAATCTCTTATTATCAACAATCTGGCAAAAAGCCGCGTTAAGAATCTCTTGACACGGTTCTTTTTTTTCTGTATCTTTGCACACGAATATTAACCCTAAAACTAAAATTATATGAAAAAGTTTTTTGTACTTTTGCCATTTTTTCTCATCAGTATGATTGCATTTGGTGAGGGAAAATACTTCCCAGTTGGAACCACTTGGGTGGAAGAAAGTATATATGTACTTACAGGTCCGATAAAAACCACCTACGCCATAAAAGATGAGGTGGTAATCAACGGTGTCACTTACAATGAAGTGTATCGGAATGACGAATCGGAACCGTGCTGCCTGCTCCGAGAAGAAGGCCCATTAGTCTATATGAGGATTGATGAATATGTTGAAGGTCTCTTGTATGACTTCGATTGGTGGGAGGGTAAAAATTATGAAATAGACTTCCCCAGTCCGGAAGATAATTTCAAAGAAGTTATAAACCAAATAGAAGAGATTGTTCTTGAAGATGGTCAGACCTATCAAATTTGGAAGCCAGAGCTTTTGTACGGCGCCTCCATTATTTGCGGAATAGGATGCACAAGAGGCATCTTGGACTATTACTTTGGCGAACCCATTGGTTTTGGGGATGGTGACAACTATCTTCTTGAGTTCACACGAGATGTACAAATATATAAAAACGAAAACGGAACGAATGGGCTTAAGGATGTTAATGAGGACGCCAGACATGAGACTCGGAAAATACGCCTGAAAAGGAATGCAATAGGTGGTTATGACCTACAGGTACGAAAAGCCGATGGAAAATGGCAGATAGTGAAGTGAATTTCAATTGAAATGAGACACATAATATTAGCCTTGTTAGCTGTTTTTTCTTGACCATTTCCCACATCGAAACATAGAACCTCAGTCCTTTCTCGCTCTATCCTCTATAACCGAAGGCGCAGCAACTTTTGGTGCTGCGCCTTCTGAAATCATGGAATGACCTTTCTCGGCCGAGATTGGGTATGCACCGTTTTGAGATAGATAATTCTTCTTTCGGGGTGGACTATTCGAATCAGGACCAACACTACTCAGATAATAATGGAATAGCATCTTGCATTGAAGTAAACCAAAAAATATGAATACCAGACAATAAAAACCTCAATTCTCCGTTTACATAGCGGAACGATACAAGAAGTTTAACCAGATTCTCGGCTTTAGGCGAGGTCAAAAACATTTATCTCTATGAAAAAACCAACCCTATTTATCCTCTTGACCCTCATTCCTGCACTTGCCAGAGCGTACGATGTAAAGATTGATGGCGTCTATTATAATATTATCACAAAGACGCATGAAGCCGAAGTAACCAGTAATGGCCGACACAGTTATTCAGGCAATGTTGTTATACCATCATCGGTGACTTACGAGGGGGAGGAATATTGTGTGACCACTATAGAAGAAAGTGCTTTCTACGAATGCAACAATCTTAAAACCATCACCATCCCCAGCTCTGTGACTTCAGTGGAAGAGAAGGCTTTTTACAGCACCCAAATCACCTCCGTCTATATTTCGGATCTTGCCGCGTGGTGCGCAATCAAATTTGCGGATTTTTATAGTTGTCCGTTATATAAATCCGCGAAGTTGTATCTGAATGATGAAGAAATCAAAGATCTGGTAATCCCCGACGGTGTGGCCTCAATAGGAGGTTTTGCTTTCTATGGCTGCAAAAGCTTCACTTCCGTCACCATTCCAGACGGCGTTACCTCAATCGGAGAGTCTGCTTTCTATGGTTGTACCGGCCTCACTTCCGTCCATATTACGGATCTTGAAGCGTGGTGTGCGATTCAGTTTTTTATTGGAATTAGTAATCCGCTTTACTATGCTCATAGGCTGTATTTGAATGATGAGGAAATAACAGAACTGACCATCCCTGATAGTGTGACCTCAATCGGAGGAGGTGCTTTCTCTGGCTGCACTAACCTTACTTCCCTCACCATCCCCAGCAGCGTGACCACAATCGGAGGAGGTGCTTTCTCTGGCTGCACCAGCCTCACCTCCGTCAATATTACTGATCTTGCAGCATGGTGCGAGATTCATTTTTTGAATAATTCGAGCAATCCGCTTTCTTTGGCCCATAAACTGTATCTGAACAACGAAGAAATCAAAGAGCTTATAATCCCCGACGGCGTAGCTGAGATACGAAATTATGCTTTCTGCGGTTCAGCTGACCTCACCTCTGTCACCATTCCTAACTCGGTGACTTCGCTGGGAGAAGGTGCTTTTCATAGCTGCACCAGCCTAACCTCCGTCAACATCCCCAACTCGGTGACTTCGCTGGGGGATTATGCTTTCTATGGCTGCACCGGCTTGACTTCTGTCAACATCCCAATCGGCTTGACCAAGATAGGCCTAAGGGCTTTCTCTGGCTGCACTGGCCTCACCTCCGTCAACATCCCCAACTCAGTGACTTCGCTGGGGGAATATGCTTTCATTGGCTGCACTGGCTTGACTTCCGTCAACATCTCAATCGGCTTGACCGAAATAGCCCAAGGAACCTTCTATAGTTGCACTGGCCTGACCTCCGTCACCATCCCCAACGGCGTGACCGAAATAAGAATAGATGCCTTTCGCGGATGCAGCAACTTGTCCACCATCACCTTGGGCGGTGCAATAAGCATGTTATGGTACGACTCCTTTTCCTATTGCCCCAATCTGACCGATGTCTATTGCCATGCCGTGAGTGTGCCATCGGCAAGCAATGCTACCTTCACGGGGTCGTATGTCGATTATGCGACGCTGCATGTGCCAGCCTGTGCTATCGCAGACTACCAGACAACATATCCTTGGGCCACCTTCAGGAGCATCGTCGCCCTCGACGAAGACACTCCCAAGTGCGTCATGCCTACCATCAGTTATCAGAACGGTGAGCTGACATTCAGCAGTGAGACGGAAGGTGTGGAATTTGTCAGCGAGATTACCGATACCGATATCCGAAATTATTACGAAGAGAAAGTGTCGCTCGCTGTGACATATAACATCAGCGTGTATGCCATGAAGGCTGGATACGAAAACTCCGACATAGCATACGCCACGCTCTGTTGGATAGAGGCGGAGCCGAAGACCGAAGGCATCGAGGACGGCATCGCCCAGATACCTGTTCGCCCCGTGATGATTCAGATGCGGGATGGCACCATCATTGTCACTGGTGCCAACGATGGCCAAGAGATATCTGTCTTTGATACGAGTGGACAGATGCTTGGCAGAAACATCAGCAGCAACGGAACGGCCGATATTTCCACAAGTTTGCGTCGAGGCAGCACCGCTGTCGTAAGGATCGGCGACAAAGCTGTAAAGGTGGTTTTGCAGTAATGGGCTGCAACATCCTCTGCAAGTAGGAGCATCTCTCAGACAATCCCGTCATTTGCATCAAGGTGCAAAGACGTCAGTCCTTTCTTCCTTTATCTTCTATAACCGAAGGCGCGGCATTGTTTGGTGCCGCGCCTTCTGAAATCGTGGAATGACCTTTCTCGGCCGAGAAAGGGTATGCACCGATTTGAGATAGATAATTCTTCTTTCGGGGTGGACTATTCGAATCAGGACCAACACTACTCAGATAATAATGGAATAGCATCTTGCATTGAAGTAAACCAAAAAATATGAATACCAGACAATAGAATCCTCAATTTTCTGTTTAAATAGCGGAAGGATACCAGTATCATTTGGTGTGCTACAGCCAGTATCATTTGAATAACATTATCACCATGTCCATTTTTAAGTAGACATTAGTGTTTTAGTATTACAAATTGCAAAATGAATAATACAAAAACTATTTATTTGCTCCATAGAAGAAATAAAAGCGATAGTAAAATATGTCATATAAAAAAATATATATACCTTTGTCGATGATTGAATCTAGAATCATTTGTGAATGACAAAGACAAAAAAACTAAACAGGGGATGAAGAGAAGTGTCATCGATTATCTATTCTGGATAGTTGCTTTGCTTGCAAGCTTGTTTTCCTCGTGCCACATAGATCGCGAGACGGAGGCTCGTGCAGAACAAGCCCTGCAAGAAGTGGGCGAACGTTACCATGCCGAAAAGAGTATCTGCGATTCGCTCCTTGATGTGGCCACCAGTTATTATCTGCCCGATTTGGCTAAGGGAGACACCACTCTTTCTTCCTTTAACTCCTCAGCACAACAAGCCGAGTGCATGCTCTATGAGGGGATTCGCCATCACGACAGGGCACAGCAACTGAAGCCCGATATGGAGGCATACGCCGCTGAGATGACCAAGGCTTATCGTTTGTTTTTGGAGGTCGAACGGAATGTGGACCTACTTGCTGAACCTTATTTGAAGGGGGTTATCAATGATCGTATGGCAATAATTAATGTCCAGAACGAGAACTATCGTGAGGCTTTGTCCTATTTTAGGAAAGAGCTATTTTATTCTTTTCAAACTAAAGATACAACTGTGATAGCCTCATCTTATACCCGATTGGCATTTTCCTACTTTACACTTGATGATGGTGATTCTGCACTCTATTATTCTGATAGTGCACTATATTTCGCTCCACATCTTGATAACCGAGCGCTTTCCACATTATATGCCAATACCGCCTATTACCAACAAAAATTCGGAATCAAAAAAGAGCGAAGCGAAAGATTATTGAGCCAAATACCGTTTGAGAGATGTACTCGGAATGACAGTTGCCGTATATTTGTTATTCTTGCAGATTATTATATGGAGCAGGGCAACTACGGCAAAGTAGATAGTTTGCTTCAATGGACAATTGCTCATTCCGATAACACGCCAGAGATTCTTTCGATGTCCTATTTGCGTCGTTCAAACCTTTTTGAGCAAATGGGCATGTATGATTCCGCATTGATTCAGCAAAAACTTTGTCGTGAACAACGGGATCTTTTCAATCAGTCCGGAATGAGAAAGGAAGTGGCTGAAGCGCACGGGAGATATGAACGTATGCGACAGCAACAGGATTTCCATCATATTGTTGCAGCTATTGTTCTCGTTTCGATACTTATAATCGTGGCTCTGCTCGTACTATGGCTGCGTCGTATCCAGCGAATGAAAAAGCTTGAGCTCCGTATCAAGAAGATCAATGCAATAATGGAGCAATACGCAGCGGATATTAAACGTCAACAAGAAAGTTTCAAGCAACGAGAGGCGACCTTTAAGCAGCAAGAGGAGAACCTTGACAAAGAAATCATCAAAAGTCAATTCAAGGAAAAAGAACTAAAGAAAAAAATAATTAAATTGCGCTCCGAAAAACGTGCTTCTCACTCGAAGATTGTGAGCATGCTCCGTCGTTTCTTCCTACTCAATGAAAACGCCCCTTGGCCTACGTCTATCTATGAAGAACTGCTTGATATATATCGTACTTCATCTTCGAAACGTAGCAAACTACTCGATGAGTTGCACAAAATCGATCTTTCACCACGTCACAAAGTAATTTGTCTGCT
>Ga0310786_10007476_pt1 | contig 14245 bp, 12 predicted proteins | sample AusTroGonzalo_MG_FD_203881 | JGI IMG/M metagenome (GOLD analysis project Ga0310786, IMG submission 203881) | Bovine rumen microbial communities from tropical cattle in Woodstock, Queensland, Australia - Gonzalo_03 (v2) (version 2) | ecosystem: Host-associated > Mammals > Digestive system >... | reverse complement strand
CGTCTCTGCTTTGTCAACAACCATGAGTTCGACCGCGACATCATCACCACCGACTGGGACGCGCGCCGCACGCTGCAGCCCTACGAGAAGGCCGAGGTGACGCTGAGCGTCGCGTCCGACTCCTCCTTCGTGACGGGCGGGACCGTCATGTCGGTGGCCATCCGCGACGCGGGCACCGAGGAGCCTACCTACGACGATGGCGACATCCTCACCACCCTGCTGTTGCAGAGCGAGCTGCGCGGATTCGTCGCCCGTCCGCAGTATTACTTCGAAAGCGACGACGCCACGCACCGCCGCCACCTCGACCTGCTGATGCTGGTGCAGGGCTGGCGCCGCTACCGGTGGCAGGAGATGGCGATGGGCGAGCATCCCCTGCGCTATGAGCCTGAGAAGACGCTGACCATTGAGGGCGCCGTCTACAAGACGTTGAGCATCAACGACGTCGAGGCTGAGGAAATATTGAGCTGGCAGGACGGCGTGGGCATGGTGGGCCGCTCCACCGCGTTGGAGGAGGACGGCACCGACCCCTTCGCCGACAGCGGCGTTGACGAGGGCGGCATCCCCACGGGCTCGGGCTCGGGCTCGGACTTGAGCCAGCTCGGAAGCATAGAATATGGCAATATCGGCGACGCCAACAGTCAGGCGGGCGTCAACCACGGCGGCCTGCGCCATGAGGTGATGGTCGAGGCCGAGGTGTCAGTGGGCACGCAGGTGGTGGGAGCATCGCAGCTGACCCACGACGGCGGGCGGTTCCTGTTCGAGGTGCCCCCGTTCTACGGCGATGCCTATCTGAACATGAAGGCTTACCGCGAGAAGGACTCGCTGACGCGCAACATGATGTCGCGCAAGGACAAGAAGATGCTCGACGAGGACGCGTGGCCCGACTTCTACGTGAAGCGCGACCTGTTCTACCCCATGTTCACCCACGACTACACCTTCTATGAGAAGCACCAGCCTGACATCGACGAGGAACTGCTCATCGACACCCTCTCGGAGCTGTCGATGGAGAACGAGGTGCACCAGCTGAAGAACATCGACGTGAAAGGACGGCGCAGGGGCCGCCGCGCCATTGACTGGAAGAAGCCGGCCTACGTGCTCGACGCCTACGAGCTGTATAACGACCTCACCGACCGCGGCCTGTCGTTCGGCAAGCTCGACATGCGTCAGTTCCCCGTCCAGGTGTGCCGTTACCTCTACGGCAACATGAACCGCTACCACTCGTACAACGTGGACGGACGGTTGGAAGGCTCCACTTACTATCGCAATTACTGGCCCTACGCCGACTCGACATCCGAGGCAGAGGTGGCCGGCCTGTATAAGGCCAACCGCACGGGGCAGTATGTCTATGCGCGCCTGAAGCTGAAGCGTCTGCAGGACATCCGTGTCTACAGCGACTATGAGCCCCGCACGGAAGACTCGCTGATGGTGGAGGACCGCTACTCGGCCGACGCCACGGTGGAGCTGGTGCCCATTCCTGACGACGGCGTGCAGCCCACGTTCCGCGACCGCCACTTGGTGCTGCACGGTGTCAACGTGCCGGAAGAGTTCTATCAGCCCGACTATAGCGAACGGGTTCCAGAAGGCGTTGTCGACTATCGTCGCACGCTCTACTGGAACCCGAATGTGCCTGTCGGAGCCGACGGACGGCTGACGGTGGGATTCTTCAACAACGGAAAAGAGACCCGTGTGAAGGTCAATGCCGCCGGCATGACCCCCGACGGCCGCCTCCTCCGTACTGCCCCGCGCTGAATACAGTTTGAAGTTTGAAGTTTAAAGTTTAAAGTTTAAAGTTTAAAGTTTAAAGTTTGCAAGGGGGGCTATCCCTTCGTTTTCACAATCTTGGTCTTCGGCAGTTCGCGGTTGCGGCGGTTCACCACCGTCACCACCGCCTGTGCTAACGACAGGAACGACTGCGCCATGATGGTGTCTGTCTTCGTGGCGACGGGTGCTCCCTCGTCACCGCTCTCGCAGACGCTCTGCACTAATGGCAGCTGTGCCAAGAGGGGCACCTGCATCTCCTCGGCCAGCTGCTTGCAGCCCTCGCGGCCGAAGATGTAGTAGCGGTTCAGGGGCAGCTCGGCGGGCGTGAACCACGCCATGTTCTCCACCAGTCCGAGGATGGGCACGTTGACCTTGTCGTTGCGGTACATGTCGATGCCTTTGCGGGCGTCGGCCAGTGCCACCTGCTGGGGGGTGCTGATGATGACGGCACCGGTGATGGAGAGAGTCTGCAGCAGGGTGAGGTGGATGTCGCTGGTGCCCGGCGGCGTGTCGAGGATGAGGTAGTCCAGCTCGCCCCAGTCGGCATCGGCAATGAGCTGCTTCAGGGCGTTCGACGCCATGCCTCCGCGCCACAGCGTGGCCGTCTGGGGCGAGACGAAGAAGCCTATCGACAGCATCTTCACGCCATATTTCTCCACCGGCTCGATGAGGTCGCGCCCGTCGATATTGACGGCATAGACCTTGGCATCCTCCACCCCGAACATCTTGGGCATTGAGGGGCCGAAGATGTCGGTGTCGAGCAGGCCCACGCTGTAGCCTAAGCGGGCCAGCGAGATGGCCAGGTTGGCGGCCACGGTGCTCTTGCCCACGCCGCCCTTGCCCGAGCTGACGGCCACGATGTTCTTCACGCCGGGCAGCAGCTTCTCAACCTCCGGACGGGGCTTGGACTTGAACTCGGTGACGATGTCCACCTTCACGTCGGGCGAGACATGGTAGTGGATGGCGGCCTCGGCGGCCTTGACGGTAGAGCGCAGGAAGGGGTCGGTGTCGCGGGGGAAGAGCAGCACCACGCGCACATTCATGCCGTCGATGCTGGGGGTGTCGGCCACCATCCCGCTGTCCACCAGGTTTTTCTTTGTGCCCGCGTAAGTGACTGTCGCGAGGGCATCCATAATGAGTTTCGGATAGAGTGTCATCTGTCGGTTTTTTGCGTTTCGGGGTGCAAAGTTACAAATTATTTCCGATTATTCAAGCATTTGTTTTGTTATTTCGCTGAAAATGTGTACCTTTGCAGCCGAATTGAAAGAAATCAACATTTTATTTATTTATGATTAACTCACAAGACATTAAGAAAGGCACCGCCATTCGCATGGACGGTAGTATTTGGGTGTGCATTGACTTCCAGCACCGTAAGCCGGGCAAGGGCAACACCATCATGATTATCAAGCTGAAGAACGTCTCCGACGGCCGCGTGCTGGAGCGTCGCTTCAACATCGGTGAGAAGCTGGAGGACGTGATCATCGAGCGTCGTCCCTACCAGTATCTCTATGAGGACCAGTCGGGCCGCATCTTCATGAACCAGGAGACCTTCGAGCAGATTCCCATCGACAACGAGCTGGTGATCGGCCATGAGTACATGAAGGAGAGCGACATCGTGGAAGTGGTGAGCGACACCACCGACGGCACTATCCTTTATGCTGAGATGCCCGTGAAGACCATCCTGCGCGTCACTCACTCCGAGCCTGGCATCAAGGGCGACACCGCTACCAACACCTTGAAGCCCGCTACTGTAGAGACTGGTGCCGAGGTGCGCGTGCCTCTGTTCATCAATGAGGGCGACCTCATCCAGGTGGACACCCGCGACGGCAGCTATCTGGCCCGCGCCAAGGAGTAAACCGGATGCTGAATAAATGAAGCGGCACCCGCACCATCGTGTGCAGGGTGCCGCTTTACTGTTGTCAGATGTCGAAGATGCGCACCTCGGCGTTGGCCATGCGTTCGACGTGGCGTGTCAGGGTGTTGAGGAGGACGGCCTGGATGGCCTTGTTCATGATGCCGTGGCCTACGGCCAACACCTGTCCGCCGGGCCATTGCCTTCTGATGAAGTCAAGGAACTCGCCCGCACGGGCCATGAGGTGCTCCATCGACTCCACGTTCGGCGGCCACGGCTCGCCTTTCAGGTCGGGAATGTAACGGCCCGTGAAGTCGCCCCAGTCGCGCTCTCTGAGCAGCGGCGTGATGGTTAGGGGAAGGGAATGGGGCGCAGCCATGATCTCGGCCGTCTCAATGGAACGGCGCAGGTCGCTGGCCACAATGGCGTCGAAACGCACGTCGGCCAGGCGGTCGCGCGCTGCCTCGGCCTGGGCTGTACCGGTGGCATTGAGCTGCCCCTGCCGCTGCCCTTGCATGATCTGCCGGGCATTGTCAACGGTCTCGCCGTGACGCATCAGATAGAGGCGGGTCATACGCCGGTGACAATGCCCTCGATGTAGGTCTTCAGGATGTGGATACCCGTCTTGTTTTCGCCGCCAGAGGGGATGATGACGTCGGCAAACTTCTTCGTCGGCTCGATGAACTGCTCGTGCATGGGCTTGAGCACCTTCTCGTAGCGTTCCAGCACCATGTCTACCGTCCGTCCGCGCTCCACCACGTCACGGCGGATGTTGCGGATGAGGCGCACGTCGGCGTCGGTGTCCACGAAGATCTTCAGGTCCATCATGTCGCGCAGCTTCTTGTAGTGCAGCGTCATGATGCCTTCGAGGATGATGACAGGTTTAGGCTCCACGTGGATGGTCTCCGGCAGGCGGTTAGACAGCACATAGCTGTAGGTGGGCTGCTCCACGGCCTCGCCAGCCTTCAGCTTCTTGATATGCTCTGACAACAGTTTCCAGTCAAAGGCATCAGGGTGGTCGAAATTGATGGCCGCGCGCTCTTCAGGGGTCATGCCCGTCGTGTCGTTATAGTACGAGTCAAGGGGCACCACGACGGCGCAGTGAGGTGGCAGCGCGCTGGCAATCTTCTTCACGACGGTGGTCTTGCCCGAGCCCGTTCCGCCGGCTATTCCAATGATGGTCATATTGATTTGAGGTTTGAAGCCCCCCCTCTGTCCCCCCCTGGGGGGATTTGGGGGTTGGGGTTTGAGTTTTGTTGCTTGATGTAGTCGAAGACTTTGGCGTAGTATTCGGCTTTCTTTTCCACGGTCATGGGATAGGCGCGGCTGCTGCTGGGCATACGGTAAAGACGAATGGAGCGGTCTTCGAAGTCGAAAGGCGTGTGTTCGCCGACTTTCGGTTCGGCCACGCCAAACTGTCGACAGGCCAGCGTGGTGGCCAACTGACCAGCAGTCACTATGGCGCGGCACTGAGGCAGGCCTCTTGCCATTGACGGCAGGTCGGTCTGCTGCACCACCTCCAAGTCCTTGTCGCTGGCGGTGTTCTTGGTGCGGATGATGCGGGTGCAGGTGTCGAAGAGAGCGATGCCCTGTTCGCGAAGGAATGTTTTCAGTTCCTCCTCACGGTAGTGGTGCCCGTCAGGGGTGATGAAATGCTGCTTGTCGCCAAAGAAACAAAGCCCCACGATGCGCCACATGTCGTTCTGCAGGTTAGGGTAGTAGAACGCCATCGCCCACCGCTTCTCCGCAGGCGGGAAGGTGCCCAGCATCAGCAGGCGGGCTCCGTCAGGCAGAAAAGGTTGGAAGGGGTGGGACTCGGTGGGGGGCATGGCACTTCCGGTGTTTACTGCTGCTCTTTGATGACATAGACCACTGTGGGGAGGTGGTCGCTGAAGCCGTCGAGCCAGGCACCGCCGGCATGGGTGCGGAGGGTGTTGCCCTTATAGCGGCCATCCTTCTGGAACAGGTAATCGCGGCGGAAGACCTGATGGTCCCAATAGGTGAGGCCCGTGCAATTGATGTTCTTCAGTTCGGGCCGCTTGTTTTTCTTGATGTCTTTCATGTTGTCCATATCGAGCAGGGAGCGCGAGAGGATGATCTGGTCAAAGAGGTTCCACTTGCCGTCATATTGCAGCGTGCCGGTGCCAGAGGCCAGCACGTCCCACCACGGGTTCCACAGACCGCCCTCCTCCACGTCTTTGATATGGCGTCGGGCGCCGAGGGCCGTGGCCATTGACGGGTCTTGCGGGTCGTCGTTCATGTCACCCATGATGAAAATCTTCACATTGGGGTCGTCCTGCAGCAGGGAGTCCTTCACGATGCGTATCTGGCGGCCACCCTCCTCACGGTAGTAGGAACCGGCGAAGCGCGAGGGCAGGTGGTTGACGATGACGGCCACATGCTCTCCGGCCAAGGTGCCGCTGACGGTGAGGAAGCCGCGAGTGGCCCGCAGCGAGTCTTCGGGCTTCACATAAATATAAGGCACGAGCTTCACGTCTCTCACCTTGAAGAGCCTCGGATTGTAGAGCAGGGCGCAGTCCACACCACGCTGGTCGGGACCTTCCACGTGGACAAACTGGAAGTTACGGGCCTTCAGCGGCTCCTGGTCGCAAAGGTCGGTGAGGCACTTGGCGTTCTCAACCTCGCTGACGCCAATGGCGGCGCACCCGATGTTGGGCAGCTTGTCGGTGCCCATCTCCGACAGCACGCGGGCCATGTTACGCAGCTTGTGGCTGTACTTTAGTCCCGTCCACTTGTTCTGGCCGTCGGGCAGGTACTCATAGTCGTTGTGACCCTCGTCGTGACAGGTGTCGAACAGGTTCTCGAGGTTGTAGAATCCGATGCCGTACATGGCATACTTCTTCTCTTGTGCGTAGCTGCTGACAGCCACAAACAGCGCCAGCAACATCCATAAAAAGGTGTTCTTTCTCATAGGTCGGTAGTTATAATGGCGCAAAGTTATGGAAAAAAATGTATTCCACAAAACAATTTGCATTTTTTTTCTCTCTCTTAGGAAAGAAAGCCGTACCTTTGCACCATGTTTATCCTTTTGGCCGTTGTTCTCTACTTCGCCCTGCTGATGGGTGTGAGCCGTCTGAGTACTGCCGGCGGCACCTCCACCAACGATGTTTTCTACCGTGGCAACCGCCGTTCGCCGTGGGCAATGGTGGCTTTCGGGATGGTGGGTGCCAGCATCTCAGGCGTGACGTTCGTCTCGGTGCCGGGCATGGTGCTCAGTTCGCAGATGAGTTATCTGCAGGTCTGTCTGGGCTTCATCCTGGGTTATGTGGCGGTGGCATTTGTGCTGTTGCCCGTCTATTACGGGCTGCGGCTGACCAGTATCTATACCTACTTAGGGCGCCGGTTAGGGCGCCGGAGCTACCTGTCGGGGGCCTGGTTCTTCCTGTTGTCGAAGATGGCGGGCGCGGCGGTGAAGTTCTATGTGGTGTGCCTGGTGCTTCAGCAGTTGGTGACGGGGGACTGCCCCGGCCTCTCCGAAGGGAGAAGGGAACTGACGTTCGTGGTGATGACCGTCGTGCTGGTGCTGCTTATCTGGCTATATACCCGCCGGGGCGGCGTGCGAACCCTGGTCTTCACCGACTCACTGCAGACTCTGTGCCTCTTTGCTGCCCTGCTCCTTATTATATATAAGGTGTGCCAGCAGTCGGGCCTCTCTCTGACCGATGCCGTCGGTGCTGTCATGGGCGACGAGCGTGGCCGCGTGTTCGTGCTCGACGACTGGACCTCGCCGCGCTATTTCTGGAAACAGCTGCTCAGCGGCGCTTTTATCGTCGTGGTGATGACGGGGCTGGACCAGGACATGATGCAGAAGAACCTGACCTGCCGCACGCTGCATGAGGCACAGAAGAACATGTGCACCTACGGTCTGGCCTTCCTGCCGGCCAATGCCCTGTTCCTGGGGCTGGGTGTGCTGTTGGCACAGCTCTTCGAGCAGCAGGGCGTGACGCTGCCTGCCCGTGGTGACGAGCTGTTGCCGCTGTTTGTGAGCCGGCAAGGCACCTTCGTGGGGATGCTGTTCACGTTAGGCATCGTAGCGGCCTCCTTCTCCTCAGCCGACTCGGCGCTGACAGCACTCACCACGAGCTACTGCGTGGACATCCGCCAGCGGGCCGGCGACGAACGGCTGCGGCGGCGCACCCATCTGGTGATGTGCATAGTGTTCGTTGCCGTCATCTTAGGGGTTGATGCCTTCAACTCCACGTCGCTCATTGATGCCATCTACACCATCGTCAGCTATACCTACGGGCCGCTGTTAGGACTATTTGCCTACGGTCTCTTCACCCGTCGCGGCGTGAATGACCGGTGGGTGCCCTACGTCTGTATGGCCTCGCCCCTGCTCTGCTGGAGTATAAGCGCGCTGACCCTGCACCTCTGGGACTACCGTTTCGGCTATGAGCTGCTGATGCTTAACGGGCTGATTACCTTCTGCGGCTTACGCCTGACGAACCGTGAATCGTGAAAAAAAGAGGGAAAGAGCACTCTATTTGGAAAAAAATGTGTAAGTTTGCAGCCGAAAACTCAACATCAACATAGAATAAGACCATGAAGATATTGCTTTTAGGCAGCGGCGGGCGAGAGCACGCCTTAGCGTGGAAGATGGCTCAGAGCGAGCGAGTGGAGAAACTTTTCATTGCCCCCGGCAATGCCGGTACGGGCCTCTGCGGTGAGAATGTGGCCATGAAGGCCGATGACTTTGAGGCCATCAAGCAGTTTGTGGCCGACCGCCAGGTGGATATGGTGGTGGTAGGTCCCGAAGACCCGTTAGTGAAGGGCATCTACGACGAGCTGAAGAATGACGAGCGCACCAAGGACGTGCCGGTGATCGGCCCGTCGAAGGCCGGTGCCGTGCTGGAAGGCTCGAAGGACTTTGCCAAAGGGTTCATGCAGCGTCACGGCATCCCCACCGCCCGCTACCAGACGTTTGACGGCGAGCATTTGGAAGACGGCCTGCGCTTCTTGGAGACACTGCAGCCTCCCTACGTGCTGAAGGCCGACGGCCTCTGCGCCGGCAAGGGCGTCCTCATTCTGCCCACCCTCGACGAGGCCCGGAAGGAGCTGCGCGAGATGTTAGGCGGCATGTTCGGCACGGCATCGAGCCGCGTGGTGATAGAGGAGTTTATGAGCGGTATAGAGTGCTCGGTGTTTGTGCTTACTGACGGTGTGCACTACAAGCTGCTGCCGGAAGCCAAGGACTACAAACGCATCGGTGAGGGTGACACCGGCCTGAACACCGGTGGCATGGGCAGCGTGACACCGGTGCCTTTTGCCACGAAGGAGTGGCTCACGAAGGTGGAGGACCGTATCATACGCCCCACCGTGGATGGCCTGCGCGAGGAAGGCATCGATTACAAGGGCTTCATCTTCTTCGGACTCATCAATGTGGACGGTGAGCCGAAGGTGATAGAATATAACTGCCGGATGGGTGACCCGGAAACGGAGAGCGTGATGCTGCGCCTGAAGAGCGACTTGGTGGACTTGTTGGAGGGCGTGGCGAAGGGCGACCTCGACCGCCGTGAGGTGGAGTTTGACGAGCGGGCCGCCGTCTGTGTGATGCTCGTGTCGGGCGGTTACCCGCAGGCTTACAAGAAAGGCTATCCCATCAGCGGTCTCGACGACGTGGAGGGCAGCGTGGTGTTCCACAGCGGTACGGCTCTTGATGCCGAGGGGCGCGTGGTGACGGCCGGCGGCCGTGTGATTGCAGTCAGCAGCTATGGCGCCAACCGTGAGGACGCCCTCCAGAAGTCATTCCAAGAGGCCCAGAAGATCAACTTCACCGACCGCTACTTCCGCCGCGACATCGGGGCCGACCTATGAAACTGCTACAGAACCGCATTGCTCAGGACACCAGGCTGCTGCCCGTGATGGGTGCGGTGGCTCTGTTGGTATGGCTTATAGCAGGGGTCAGGGGGCAGATGCTTTGGCCCCAGCTGTGTGTCTTCATGGCGTCGGTCTACCTGATGGTGGAGCTGAGCAACAGCAATGCCCTAATGCGCATCCGTAGCCGTATGGTATCGGCGGTGTTCATCACCTTCTCCTGTGTCACCAGTTTCCTTTTCAGTTCCTTGTCAGGAGGAGTCGCGCAGCTGTGTTTTGTCATGACCCTGCTGTTACTTTTGCAGACCTATCAGTCGCCCCAAAGTGTGGGGACGGTGTATTATGCCTTCCTTGCCCTGGGCGTCGGCAGCTTGTTCTATGCCAAAGTGGTGTGGCTGATGCCGCTGCTGTGGCTGCTCATGGCCACCCAGCTGCAGGTCGCTAACTGGCGGGCGACAGTGGCGTCGGTCCTCGGAATGCTCACCCCGTACTGGCTGTTGTTGCCGTGGTTCGTATGGCAGGGCGACATGGCACCGGTAATGGCTCACCTGCATGGCATGGTGTCGCTGCACTTCCCTGGTGACTATACGGCGCTGACGGTGCCGCAGGTGTTGGCTCTTGCCTTCATCGCGGTGCTGACGGTGGTGGGCATCGTACACTTCTGGCATTACAGCTTTGAGGATAAAGTCCGCATCCGCCTGATCTTTGGCCTGTTCACGACCCTGTCATGGGTTCTCATGGTGCTGGTGTTACTGATGCCGCAAGACTACGACCGTCTCATACGGCTGCTCATGGTCGTCAGTAGCCCATTAGTAGCACATTTCTTTACCTTCACCCACAGCCGCGTCACCAACATGACCTTTATTGCCTGTGTGATCCTGGCCGTGGCTCTCACCGTCTTCAGCTTATGGATGCCATCATTGAGCTTCTGACCAGTTACGGCTACTGGGGCATGTTGCTCGCCGCTTTTCTGGCTGGTTCGTTCTTCCCTTTCAGCAGTGAGGCCGTGATGATAGGGCTGATGGCGGCCGGACTTGACCCGTGGACGCTCATGGTCTACGGCACTGTGGGCAACGTGCTGGGGTCGGTGGTAAACTACAGTGTCGGGCGCATGGGGCGCATGGAGTGGATTGAGCGCTATCTGCACGTCACGCCGGAGAGCATGGAGCGTGCCCGCCGCTTCATGGCGGGCCACGGGGCTTGGATGGGTTTCTTCGCCTTCGTGCCTATCTTAGGCAGTGCCATCACCATCCTGTTGGGACTGATGCGAGCGAACATGGTCATCACCTTCATCAGCATCACATTAGGAAAAATCTTCCGATACCTCGTTCTCATCTATGGTGCCGGACTATTTCTCTAACGTTAATGTTATGTAAAACCCGCCGAAGGTTAGGGCGTGTTCGGAAAAAACTCCTTACCTTTGCACGACTTTAACAGATACATCCAAAGCTATGAGACAACTATTTCTTTCAATGCTGCTGATGCTGCTTCCGTTGGCAGTCGCGGCACAGGACAATGTCTGGGAACAGCAGCAGACACCCGCTGCCAATGGCAACCCCGATGCAAAATACCTGGCTGGCGCCGTGCCCGAAGTGGACGGCCGTGTGGTATTTGAGACCACTATCCAGGCACCAGGCAAGACGAAGAACCAGATTTATGACATAGCGCGTCAGGAACTGGTGCGCATGGTTACGGAGCCGGGGCAGTTTGAACAGAGCCGCATCGTGATGGATGAGCGTGACAGCGGCCGCATCGTAGGCAACTATCAGGAGTGGCTCGTGTTCAAGAACAAGCCCCTTTCTCTTGACCGCACGCGACTGCTCTATCATCTTGTGGCCGACTGTCAGGACGGACAGCTGAAGTTGCAGATGATGCGCATTGTCTATATCTATGACGAGGAGCGCGACCCCATGACCTACAAGGCTGAGGAGTGGATTACCGACCGCTGGGGCCTCAACCGTTCGCAAACGAAGCTGGCCCGTGTCAGTGGCAAATTCCGCCGCAAGACCATCGACCGCAAGGACTTCCTCTTCCACAAGTTCGAGCAACTCCTGAATAATTAGTCCTTCTCTATCGTCTGAACTCCAGTCACTCCTGAACCACCAAGCCCATGACCACTCAAGACGAACTGAACCAAATCATTGACCGTGCAGGCGATAACGCCCCGCACCCGAAGCGGCATACGCTGGAACCTTTCCGTGACTCCTCGAAGACGCGGAAACTGCGTCTGTGGCTTAATATCATCTTCATGGCAGGCGCCATCGCCGGACTTATCGTCTACTTCCGTTACGATACGGAAGTCGCCAAATACATCCTCGTGGTGTCGTGCGTCTTCAAGTTCGTTGAGCTTGCCCTTCGGATCCTGAAGATATAAACATTCATTCCTAAATCCCTGACAATTGCGCAACGTTCTCTGGATATTCTTCCTCTCCTGGTTAGGCATCAGTGCCTCAGCTCAGTCGTTCAATGAAGTGGACGTCGAGGGAAACGTCACGCAACGGGGAAACGACAACAAGAGCAACCGCAACTTCAACCCCCATAACACCGATACCACTTCGAACAACAAGTCAGTGCCGAAGGGTATCTATGTGTGGTCGGTAGACCGTAAGTTCGGTGATATCCGTAAGGCAGAGGTGGACACGATGCCTCACCTTTATCCCCAGAGCACAGTCGGTACCGGGCGATGGTGGGAGTTCAACAACGCGGGCAGTAACTACACCGCCCGCCAGAACCGTATCTTTGCTGACAGACGGGTGGAATCGGAGTTCTTCTTCTCTGACGCCTACGACCAGATCCTGAAGAGACCTGACGAGTGGCACTTCACCAACACCTTCTCGCCCATCACTAACCTCAGTTATGACAACTGTGGTAACAGTACCAATGGCGAGGACCATCTTGAAGCCCGTTTCGCAGTCAACTCCGGCAAGAAGACCGGTTTAGGCTTTGACCTCAACTATGCATACGCACGTGGCTTTTTCCAGAACCAGAACAACAGCCACTTCGGAGCCACGGTCTATGCCTCGCATCTTGGCGAGCATTACCAGATGCACGCCCTTGTTTCCACCCACACCGAGAAGTCGGCGGAGAATGGCGGCATCTCTGACGATGATTACATTACCCATCCCGAACTCTACACGGAGAGCTATAGCGATAACGAGATACCTACCGTATTGTCGCAGAACTGGAACCGCAACAAGACTAACCGTCTGTTCCTGACTCATCGCTATAATGTGGGCTTCTACCGGGAAGTGCCCATGACACCTGAAGAACTGAAGGCATACCGAGAAGCCAAGGCGGCAGAGGAAGCCAACAGGCCACCAGCAGGACGCCCCGATGATGCAGAGGTAGTGGCTGCGCGTCCCGATGATGCACCCGTGGCAGGTGACGCACCTGCGGATTCGCTCTTAGCAGCTGTGACCGACTCGTTGGGCAAGTCGGTTGACAACGGTCGTATCAGCGTCACTTCGAAAGAGCAGGCCGACAGTCTGATAGCACTTCAAAAGAAACAGGCAGAGGAAGCGGACACCATGAAGCGCGAGTTCGTGCCTGTCACCAGTTTCATCCATACGGTTGACCTTAGCCAACACAGACATATCTATCAGGCCTACACCTCGCCCAACGCATACTATGCCGACACCTTTTATAATTATAGTACAAGGGGCGACTACGCCGGTGACTCCATTCATGACGAGACACAGCAGTTCAATATCCGCAACACGTTGGCACTGGCATTGCTTGAAGGCTTCAACCGCTATGCGGCGGCAGGCCTCAAAGCCTTTGCCACCCATGAGCTGCGACGCATAGACATGCCTGCCTTTGTGCCTGTCACGGCCACTGATGGTGCGACGACTGTCAGCGACAGTGTGTTTCAGCAGAGGTGGACGGAAAACAACATCAGCATTGGCGGACAGCTCTCCAAGCAGCAGGGCAACACCCTGCACTATAACCTGCAGGGTGAGGCGTGGGTGGTAGGCGAGGACGCCGGGCAATTGAAGCTCGACGCAGAGACTGACCTCAACTTCTCCCTCTTGGGCGACACCATGCGTCTGACGGCGCGGGGCTATTTCTATCGTCTTAATCCGCCATTCTATCTGAGGAACTACCACTCCAAGCATCTCTGGTGGGACAATGACCTCAGCAAGGAGACGCGCACACGGATAGAAGGCATCCTGAACTGTGAACGCACCAAGACCCGCCTGCGTGTGGCGGTAGAGGAGATACAGAACTATGTCTATCTTGGTATGACCAATCCGCTGGATGCGAACAACCTTGATAAGAACGATGAAGGAAATAACGTCACCCCGACGTCAGAGGAGATGTTCTCCGCCTCCGTCAGGCAGCACGGAAGCAACCTCAACGTACTCACCGCCCAACTGGACCAGCGTCTCAGCTTCGGCCCATTCCATTGGGACAATATTATCACCTTCCAGTCGTCGAGCGACCAGTCGGTTCTGCCTTTGCCTACGTGGAACATCTTCTCAAACCTCTATTTGGAGTTCAAGATTGCCCACGTGCTGCGTGTCGAGCTTGGTGCTGCCGGGACGTGGTTCTCGAAATACGACGCCCCCTACTACTGCCCTCTCCTGAACCAATATGCCGTTCAGGAGAATCCCAACAAGCGCATGGAGCTTGGTAACTTTCCTTTTGTCGACCTTTACGCCAATCTCCATTTGAAGCATGCCCGCTTTTTCGTGATGATGGGTAATGCCGCCGCTAATCAGTTTGACCGCATGACATTCCTCACGCCCCATTATCCGCAGAACCGCTCAGTGATGCGTATGGGTGTGTCGTGGAACT
>Ga0310786_10007475_pt1 | contig 14246 bp, 8 predicted proteins | sample AusTroGonzalo_MG_FD_203881 | JGI IMG/M metagenome (GOLD analysis project Ga0310786, IMG submission 203881) | Bovine rumen microbial communities from tropical cattle in Woodstock, Queensland, Australia - Gonzalo_03 (v2) (version 2) | ecosystem: Host-associated > Mammals > Digestive system >... | reverse complement strand
CATCGCCACGAACAGGGTCAACCCAAGAATGGTATTCAGTATTTTTTTCATATCTTATGCTTTTTGTGAACGTTCGCGCCACAGCGCGGTCATGTCTTCCAGGGTCTTGCCCTTGGTTTCGGGCACCAGCCGCCAGACAAAGAGGGCGGCGATGATGCAGATGATGCCGTAGAGCGCATAGGCGAAGAAATGGCCGAAACTTTCCCCCATCGCACCGAGTTTCATGTTGTACATCGGCACGAAAGTGCTGGAAACAATGAAGTTGAAAATCCATTGGAAGGCCACGGCCAAGGCGGTCGCCTGGCTGCGGATGGTATTGGGGAACAACTCGGCAATATAGACCCAGCAAATCGGTCCCCAGCTGAACATGAAGCAGGCACTGTAGACCATGATGCTGATGACAGGGACCCACGCGGGCATCGCCACCACGTTCGACAGGGCCACGCCCAGCGCACCGACGGCCATGCCGATCGAGCCGGAGATGAGCAGCGGCTTGCGGCCCAGCTTCTCGACGGTAAATACCGCCACCAGCGTGAAGCTGATGTTGATGATGCCCATGATGACGGTAAACAGCATGTTGTTGCTCACGCCCATCGACTCGAAGATGCGCGGTGCGAAATACAGCACGGCATTGATGCCGATGATCTGCTGGAATACGCTGAGCATACAGCCGATGAAAATGACCATGAATCCATAGGCGAACAGCTTCTCATGCCTTTCGACCACTGTCTCCTTGATATCCTTCAGGATCACCCGCGCCTTCTCCTCGCCGTTGATCCGGGCCAGGATCTTGAGCGCCTTGTCGTCAAGGCCCAGGATCACCAGATGGCGCGGCGACTCGGGCACCAGCAGGATGAGCAGGGTAAAGAGACCGGCCGGGAAAGCCTCGGACACGAACATGTTGCGCCAGCCGATCGTATTGGTCCACTCCACAATGTTCGGGTCGCTCTTGTGCGAATTGATGATCAGGAAGTTGACGAAATACACCACCAGCTGGCCGAAAATGATGGCGAACTGGTTCCACGAGACGAGCTTGCCGCGTTGGTTGGCCGGAGCCACCTCGGCGATGTACATCGGGCAGATGGCCGAAGCCAGGCCCACGCCGATGCCACCCAGGATGCGGTAGAAAATGAATGCAATCAGGACCCCCTTGCTCGCCACCCCGTGCGGGAACAGCAGAAACTCGGGACTGTACGAGCCCAATGCACTGAGGAAAAAGAGCATGCCCGCAATCAGCAGCGACTGGCGCCGGCCGAGCCGGGTGGTCAGCAAGCCCGACAACAGGGCGCCGATCACACAGCCGATAAGGGCGCTGGAGGTCGTGAATCCATGGATGGCGTCGGTATACGTAAAATCACCGGCCGTCCGGAAGAAAGCCTGCAGGCCCCGTTCCGCACCGGAGATGACAGCCGTATCGTAACCGAAGAGCAGGCCGCCCAATACCGCCACCAGCACGATGCTGATGAGATACCAGGGGCGGCCTTGTTTACTCAGTTCACTCATAGCCTGCTACTTGCAATAGAGAGCCACGATGGTTTCGTAGAGTTCCTGCTTGCCGGAAACCTGCTTCGGTTCGCCGTGCGCCTTGGCATAAGCTACGAGGTCCTCGAAGGAAAGTTTCCCCTCTTCGTACTCCCTGCCTTTGCCGCTGTCGAACGAAGCGTAGCGCTCCTTGACCATGGCCGGGATGGGCGATTCCTCGAGAATGGCGACAGCGTTGACCAGGGCGCGGGCCATGGCATCCATGGCGCTGATGTGCGCGATGAAGATATCTTCCGGATCGGTGGAGTTGCGACGCAGCTTCGCATCGAAGTTCGAGCCGCCGGGTGCCAGGCCGCCGTTGCGGATGATCTGGAGCATGGCCAGCGTCAGCTCATAGTTATCGATCGGGAACTGGTCGGTGTCCCAGCCGTTCTGGGCGTCACCGCGGTTGGCGTCAATACTGCCCAGCATGCCGTGGTCGACGGCGCAGGCCAGCTCGTGCTCGAAGGTGTGGCCCGCCAGGGTAGCATGGTTCACCTCGATGTTGACCTTGAAGTCCTTGTCGAGGCCATGGCGGCGCAGAAAACCGATGACGGTCTCCGTATCCTGATCGTACTGGTGCTTGGTCGGCTCCATCGGTTTGGGCTCGATGAGGAACGTGCCCTTGAAACCGTGTGCACGGCCATAGTCGCGGGCCAGTGCCAACATACGGCCCATGTGTTCCTTTTCGCGCTGCATCTGGGTATTGAGCAGGCTCTGGTATCCTTCACGCCCGCCCCAGAACACATAGTTCTGGCCGCCCAGCTTGATGGTGGCGTCGATGGCGTTCTTGATCTGGACGGCGGCACGGGCCAGCACGTCGAAATCGGGGTTGGTGGCGGCGCCATTCATGTAGCGCTTGTGGCCAAATACGTTGGCCGTTCCCCAGAGGTTCTTGATGCCGGTCTCTTTCATCTTGACGAGCAGATAGTCGGTGATGTCCTTCATCCGGGCTTCATACTCGGCGATGTCATCAGTATCCTCGATCAGGTCGATGTCGTGGAAGCAGAAAAATTCGATGCCCAGTTTCTGCATGATTTCAAAACCGGCGTCGGCCTTGGCCTTGGCACGTGCATACGGGCAATCCGGATCATCCCAGGCATAGTGGCGGGTCTGGCCGCCGAACTGGTCGCCGGAGGCCTGGCCCAGGGTGTGCCACCAGGCCATGGCGAAACGCAGCCAGTCTTTCATCTTCTTGCCCATGACCAGGCGGTCGGGCTCATAGTAATGGAATGCAAGCGGGTTCTTGCTTTCGGGTCCCTCAAAGGGGATCTTGCCGATGGTAGGGAAATACTCTTTTGTCATGGTTATTTGATTTAAATATATGTTTTCCAACGTTCATAAGCGGCCCGGTATTCGTCCTGCCGCACAGGTTCGATGACATCGAGGCGTTCCAGCGTGGAGAACGCCTCGGCCGCATCGCGATAGATGCCGGCGCCGATACCGGCCCCACGGGCCGCACCGACGGCGCCGTCGGTATCGTAGAGTTCGATGGTGGCGCCGGAAGTTCCGGCGAGCGCCTCGCGGAAAACGGGCGACAGGAACATGTTGGCCCGGCCGGCATGGATACGGTCGACTTTCAGGCCCATCTCCTGCATGATTTCGATACCGTAGCAGAACGAGAACACAATGCCCTCTTGCGCCGCACGCAGCAGGTGCGCCCGGTTATGCCGGTTGAAGTTCACGCCCAAGATGCTGCAGCCGGTATCCCGGTTGCAGAGCATCCGCTCGGCGCCATTGCCGAACGGCAGGATGGTGACACCCTCGCTGCCGACCGGTACGGTGGCGGCCAGGGCGTTCATCTGATCGTACGAAAGGTCGGGCGCTACGTTGCGGTGCATCCAGGCATTCAGGATACCCGTGCCGTTGATGCACAGCAGCACGCCCAGACGCGGGTTTTCGGCCGTATGGTTGACGTGGGCGAACGGATTCACGCGCGAAAGCGGATCGTGCGCCACCTGTCCGATAACACCGTAAACCACGCCCGACGTGCCGGCCGTGGAAGCGATTTCGCCCGGATTCAAAACATTCAGGCTCAAGGCGTTGTTGGGCTGGTCGCCCGCCCTGTAGGTCACCGGGGTACCGGGTTCCAGGCCAAGTTCCTGCGCTGCGCCCCGCGTCAGACGGCCTTGCTCACCGAATGTGGGAACGATGTTCGCCAGCAACGATTCATCGATGCCCAGGATACCCAGCAGACGCTGGGAAGGGGCATTCTTCAGGAAGTTCCAGAAAATGCCTTCCGACAGGCCGCTGACCGTCGTGGCCGCCTCGCCGGTCAGGCGCAGGGCCACATAGTCACCCGGCAGCAGGATCTTCCAGATGTCTTCATAGACGGCCGGCTCATTCTCTTTGACCCAGGCCAACTTGGACGCCGTAAAATTACCCGGCGAGTTGAGCATGTGCCGCAGGCACCAGTCCTTCCCCAGGGTCTCGAAAGCACGCTGGCCATAAGGCACGGCGCGGGAATCGCACCAGATGATGGCCGGGCGCAACGGATTTCCGTCCTTGTCGACGCACACCAGGCCGTGCATCTGGTAGGAGATGCCGATGGCCCGGATGTAGGCCGGTTGGCAGCGGGACTGCTCCAGGACAGAAGCCGTGGCCTGCTTGAGATAGGTCCACCAGGAGTCAGGGTCCTGTTCGGCCCAGCCGGGTTGCGGGGCCTGGATGGGCGCCTCCTTTTCAGGGAAAAAGGCGGAAGCTACGCACTTTCCCGTCGCCGCCTCGACGAGAGAGGCCTTTACGGACGAACTGCCGATATCGTAACCGAGTAAGTACATGGTTCAGTTTTTAGTGTCAAATGAATGGCTCCGGGCTCGCCCGTACTCTGGATGAGTACCTGGGCCAGTCCGTTGAAAGTATCGATGGTAAAGTTGCGGGCCTGCGGATCTTCCGGACGCTCCCGTCCGCGGAAGGCCGGATCGCCGTTGCCGCAGCCCAGGATCCGCGCCGGACCTTCTACGGTCAGCTGCACAGGCAGGCAGGCTGTCGGATGGAAATGGCCCTTTTCATCGAGGATGGAAACCTCTACGACGGAGAGGTCGCGGCCGTCGGCAGCGATGACCGTACGGTCGGCTTCCGCCTGCAAAGCGGCTGGCTCGCCGGCTGTGAAGACCGTTTCTTCCATGACCTTGCGGCCGTTTCGGTACCCCACGGCCCGGACCTTGCCCGGCCGGTAGACGGCTGTCCATTCCAGATGTCCGCCCTGCGGCATCTTCTTACGGCCCAGATTCCTGCCGTTGACGTACAGCGCCACTTCGTCACAATTGGAGTACACCCAGACGGGAATCTCCTCCCCTTCATGGCCTTCGAGGTTCCAGTGCGGCAGGATGTGCAGCACGGGTTCGTCGGTCCACCAGGCTTTCAGGTAATATGCCTCGTCCTTGGGGAAGCCGCAGTAGTCCAGGATGCCGAACTCTGAGCCCGTGGCGGGGTACACCAGCGGGTTGGCCTCGCCGCGGTAGTCGAAGCCCGTCCAGTAGAACAGGCCCGCCAGCCAGGGACGTGCATCGTAGAACTGCAGGCCCCGTTCGATGCAGTTGAGCAGGCTATCAGGACCTTGGGGCGCACGGTTGATGGCTTTCATCCGGCCGTTTTCCCGGTCGTCGAAATACACGCCGCGGGTGCCGCAGCCCGAGGTTTCCTCGGTGCCGACGGCCACGCGGTCCGGATAGTCCGCCCGGTGCTGGTCCACGGGGTTCTGCAGGATATAGTTGTAGCCCGCCACATCGGTGCCCTTGATGACTTCGGGGCCGCTGCTGGTGGCGACGACCACCGGCCGCGTGGGATCGATACGGTGGCAGAATTCCGTCATGGTGCGGGCAATGCGCTCGCCTTTCTCATTCCACTCAATTCCCCACTCTTCGTTGCCCACGCCCCACAGGATGATGCAGGGATGGTGCCTGTCGCGCTCGATCATCTTGCGCAGGGGCTCGAGCTGGGCTTCGTTGACGCCCATCAGGCGCGTCTCTTCCAGCACGTACATGCCCAGGCTGTCGCAGATGTCGAGCAGCGCGGGCGAAGCGGGGTTGTGCGAAGTGCGGATGGCATTGAAGCCGAACTTCATGAGTTGCTTGATGCGCCACACATAAAGTGCGTCGGGGATGGCAGCACCCACGCCGGCGTGGTCCTGATGGACGTTCGCGCCGTGGATGCGGAGAGGTTCGCCGTCCACGAGGATGCCGCGGTCCGGGTCGGTGGAGATGACGGGCATCCGGAACTGCGGTTTCGCGGGTTCCGGTCCGATGGTCAGCCACACGTGGCGATAGATGCCCGCGCCTTCGTAAAACCATCCTTCCTCGAAGGTTGCATCGGCACGCACGGCTACGACATTGTCGCCCCCGTAGTTCAGGTATTCGGCAATGTTGTAGATCGCCGTGGTGTAGCCGCTGCGTTCGCCGCCCAGCCAGAAGCCGTTGACCCAGATGTCCGAATCGCGGAAAATACCGTCGAAACGGAGCGAAACGGGCTGTCCCAGCGCTTCGGCCGGCACGGTGAAATGCTTGCGGTACCAGCCCACGCTGGTCTCGGGCCACTTCCAGCCCACGGTCTTGTAGCCATGGCTGTGGGAAGCCTCCGGCGAGAACGGCAGGTCCACCACCCAGTCGTGCGGCAGTTGGACGTCCTTCCAGCCGCTGTCGTCGAAGTTCACGGCGTACGGACCTTCGTTATGAATGGAGGCCGCTTTGGTGAAATAATTGAAATACTCCGTGCCTCGGCCGAAATCCTTCGCCGGGGAAGAAGCATTGCCGAAAGCGAACTTCCAACCATCGTCAAACAACGATTCCTGCGCTGCTGCGGGCAGCAGCGCAAGCACAAAGACCAACGACAACAGAGTTTTTCTCATTAAATTTTTAAAGATACAGCTTTTCCGGCATATTCGCAAACGATTCCGGCCGCATCGGGATCATACACGTGCGGATGGGCCGGATCAACCACCACGACATGGAAGGAACGCTGCTCCAGCATACCCGGGAAAGAACCGGCACGGTCGCCAATGGTCAGCGTCCGGGAAGCGTCGTCCCAATGGATGGGAATCGTGCTGAAAGCACCTTTCTCATACGCATAGGTCAGGCCATCGTCTTCATAGAGTTTGAAATCGGCATCAGCACCGGCATACACGTAGAGGCGGATGGCATCGGCCGGCTTCTGGTCGCACCATTCCATCTCGGGACCGAACGGAATGATGGAACCGGCCCGCACATAGAGCGGCATGCGCGCATACGGCGCCGCCACCTCGCGGGTACGGCCACCCTCGATGAAGGCACCGGTGTAGAAATCATACCATCCTCCCGACGGGAAACAGACGGAACGGCTGCGGGCCCGGTAATAATAGACCGGGCACGGCATCAACGCCGGGCCGAACATCCACTGGTCGGACAGGTCACGCACCTGCGGGTCGTCGGGCCAGTCCATCGGCAGGCCGCGCATCAAGGTATAATCTTCGAAGGTAACAGCACCCGCAAGCGAATAGAGGTACGGCATCAGCCGGTAGCGCAGGCGCATGTACCACAGGATGCTCTCATAGGCTTCGGAGCCTTCCGGAGCGATGTTCCAGAGCTCGCGGCGCGGCCACTGGCCGTGCGTACGGAACAGCGGCACGAAGGTGCCGAACTGATGCCAGCGCGTCTGAAGTTCCTGCCATTCCGGCGCATTCTTCGCATCGTAGAACTTGCTCATCACCGAGAAGCCACCGATGTCCATGCCCCAGAACGGGATGCCGCTCATCGAGAAGTTCAGGCCCGCGGCCATCTGCATCCGCATGTCGGTCCACGAAGTACCGATATCGCCGCTCCAGGTGGCCGTGCTGTAGCGCTGCTCGCCCAGGAAACCGCTGCGTGTGAGCAGGAACACCCGCTTGTCGGGCTCCACGCTCCGCTGGCCCTTGTAAATGGCGTCTGCATTGACGATGGAATAAGCGTTCAGGTATTCGGCAGAAGGACCCAGTGCCGTCGGCGTGACCAACCACTTGAAATAGTCCCACGGCAGGCAGTCGCGCAGGTTCGGTTCACTGGCGTCCATCCACCAGGCGTCGATCTTGCGGTTGAACTTCGAATAAAGCGTTTCGTCAATCTGGCGCCAGAACATCTGACGGCCGCCCTCGGCATAGGCGTCGTAGAAACTCTGCTCATGTCCCAGCCAGTCCACGAGATGGTCGTCCTCGGCATGCGTGTAAGCATAACCGGCCTCCTTGAGTTCCTTGTAATGGTCCGTGTTGGTATAGAATTTCGGCCAGACACTGATCATGAAGCGACCGTGCATCGCGTGTACGTCATCGAGCATCTTCTCGGGGTCGGGATAACGGGTCTCATCGAATTCGTGGCTCCCCCACTGGTCGTCCTTCCAGTATTGCCAGTCCTGGACGATGTTGTCGACCGGGATGTGACGACGGCGCATTTCAGCCAGCGTTTCCACCAGCTCCTGCTGCGTGGAATAGCGCTCGCGGCTCTGCCAGAAACCCAGCACCCACTTGGGCATGACGGGGGCCTGGCCGGTCAGCGTGCGGTAGCCGTGGATCACGTCGTCGTAGCGGGCGCCCGTGATGAAATAGAAGTCCGCCTGCGGTTCGAATTCACTCCAGAAGCTGATGCCCGCTTCTTCGTCGGGATCCTGCAGCGGGGCCACGCGCAAGCCGATGTACGACACGCCGCCATCCGGCTCCCACTCGATGCGGACCGGGGTCTTCACGCCCTGCTCCAGGTGTACGGTGAACTTGTAGCTGTTCGGGTTCCAGGCCGGCCGCCAGCGGCGCGACATGACTTCCTCCTTGCCCACGACCGTCCGCTGGAAGCCTGCATAATATTGGATGAAATGGTAATCTGCCGTCTCGGGAGCCTCCAGGAAACCCTCGTAAACCACTTTCGCTCCGTTGAGGTCAATGTCAGGCAAGTTCTTCACGGCGAATTCGTTCTCGTAGTAGAGACTGTCCTCGTGCTGCACGAGCTTCGGACCCTTCGCGGGGAGATAGGTGCCGGTCAGCGCGCCTTCCACGCCCTGCTTGTCATAGAGCTTGAGCATCTCGCCCAACTGTTTGTACGGGGCGGGATTGCCCCAGCGGCTCCAGGAATAGGCGTCGAACAGCAGGCCGTAGCCGCCCGTCGACACGACGAACGGGACGCTCACCTTGGTGTTGTACTGGTAGAGTTCCTCGCTGCGACCGCGGTGGTCGAATTCGCCGGCCTGATGCTGGCCAAGGCCGTAGAAGGAATCCTCGTCCGGCGCCGCAAAGGCCGTCTGCACAGACCAGGCCTGCTTGCCCTCCACCTCGATGGGCGTAAAGACGAAACGGCCTTCCTGCAGCAGCGGCGTACCGTCGGCCTTGAAGAAATTCAGCGTACCGGAAGCCTTGTAGACCTCCACGACGAGGCTGTCGGTAGCCAGGCGCACTTTGCCGCCCGCCTCCGTCACTTCGAAATCGCGGCAGCCGGCCTGCGGCACCACGGCCAGGCTCTGCCGGTCGGCAAATGCGCCTCCCGGTACGGCTGACACCCGGACGATCTCCGGTGCGATGACCTCCAGCCGGATGGTCCCCTCCCCGCAGGGAATCAGGACCTGGTCGCCCTTGACCTTGTATGTCTTCTGGCAAGAAGTCGGCAGGAGCAACGCCGACAACAGGAAAAGAAAAAATATCTTTCTCATATTCAGTAAGTTTTCTTCATTTACTTTTGATTCTTGTCGATGAGTCGGTTCAGGGTTTCCACAGACAGGCCGGTCCGCAGGCCGTCCGGCGCTGTATGCAGGCAGTAGTCCACCAGGCGGTCGACCGTCGAGGTGGCCACGTGCAGGCGCGTGTCGCTGGAGGCGTAGTAGATGAACACCTTCCCGTCGGGATCGCAGATCCAGCCGTTGGAGAAGAGCACGTTCATCACGTCGCCCACGTATTCGGGTCCCTCGGGGGCCATGAAGAAGCCGGCGGGTTCGGCGATCACGCGGGTGGGGTCGTCCAGTGCGGTCATGTACAAATACAGCACATAGCGCAGGCCGCTGGCGCAGCCGCGCACGCCGTGGGCCAGATGCAGCCACCCCTGCGAGGTCTTGATGGGGTGCGGACCCTCCCCGTTCTTCACTTCCTTGATGGTGTGGTAGTGGCGCAGGTTGATGATTTTTTCTGCCTTTACTTCAGCGTGTTCCATGCTGTCCACCAGGGCCCAGCCGATGCCGCCGCCGCTGCCCGCATCGATGAAACCGTCCTGCGGACGCGTGTAGAGGGCGTATTTCCCGTCCACAAATTCGGGATGCAGCACCACGTTGCGCTGCTGGCTTTTCGACACGAGGTCGGGCAGGCGCTCCCAGTTCACGAGGTCCCGGGTGCGCGCGATGCCGGCGGCCGCCGTGGCGGCCGACAGGTCGCCTTCCGCGTCGTGGTCCTTGCGCTCGACGCAGAAGACACCGTAGATCCAGCCGTCTTCGTGCGCGGTCAGGCGCATGTCATAAATATTGGTGGCAGGTTCCCCGTACTCGGGCATCGTGACGGGACGCGGCCAGAACTTGAAGTGGTCCACGCCGTTCGGGCTTTCGGCCACCGCGAAGAATGATTTGCGGTCGGCACCCTCTACGCGAGCCACCACCACATATTTTCCCTTCCACTTGATGGCACCTGCGTTGAACGCAGCGTGGATGCCGAAGCGTTCCATCAGGTACGGGTTCGTGTCTTCGTGCAGATCATAGCGCCACTCCAGCGGAGCATGTTCACCCGTCAGCACGGGATGCAGATAACGCTCATAAATGCCGTTCCCCTCCAGCGGGACATTCGGTTTTTCAATCAGTTTCCGGTGCGTCACGCGCAGCCAGGCAAGTCTTTCATCGTAAGTCATAGGAGTATAATATCTTCTTTGTCAGCGAATTGTTTGAAGTCTTCCGCATGCTCGAATCCCTTCCAGGGCGCGTAGAAATGGCCCGGCTGGTCGTGCGCATTGCGCCAGGTCAGCACGTACAGGATGCCGCTGCCTTCGATGGCAGGATACAGCACTTCGGTCCACCAGTGCGGGTCCTTGAGCCCTTCGAGGCCGGTCTCAGACAGACAATACAGTTTCCCGTGCTCCGCAGCAAGGGTCTGGAGCGTGGCGAGCATCCCGCGCACCTGTGAACGGAATCGCCGGCCAGCGGCCGCCAACCCGTCAGGTCCGACGTACTCATAAATGTCGGTTCCCAGGATGTCCACATATTCGTCGCCCGGATAGCGGGACATGTAGTCCGTCTCGCTGATGGGGCCGTTCGGAGAATAGCACCACAGGATGTTCCGGATTCCCCGTTCCTCCACCAGATAATCGTGCGTCAAACGGAAAAGGTCCTTGTAGTCTTCCGGATCGCAGAGCTTTTCGCCCCACCAGAACCAGCTGCCGAGGTTCTCGTGCCAGGGCCGCAGGATGATCGGGGCACCTTCCAGGCTGGCGAGGAAATCACCGGCACGCTGCAGCCACAGTGCGAATTCCGCTTCCTTCTCCCCACCCGGCAGGATGGAACGCACCACCTTGTTCGAAGAGATGTCCCAGGCGTCCCCGCCCGTGAACGGGTTGCGCGGATGCCAGGAGAAGGTCACGACGCCACCCCGCTCAATCTGTTTCAGGGCGGCGCGCCGCATCAGGTCGAAAGGCACGCCGTCGAGGTTGCAGGCATTCCCCAGTTCGATGCCGCCCAGGTCGAAACCGACGACGGCCGGATACTGTCCGGCCACGTCTTTCACGTCCGAACGTTCCAGCGGATCGTTTTCGAGGTCGGTCACCACCCACGAGTGGCCGTAGACCAGGTCGTCCTGATGGCCGTATAGCATCTGTTTGTCTGCCTTTCCGCCCTGGCTGATCCGCTCCGTCGCTGCGGCGATCACGTCGACCGTGCTGTCGGTGCAATACACGCCGTTCAGGCCCTGGGCCTCCTGCGACGGATCTCCGGTGTAAGGGTCACCACTCTCCCACTGCTCGTGCAAGGGTACGGCAAATCCGCTCCATCCCCAGAAATTCGCACCGTCGAGGCGCTCACCCACCTGCGAGAACACATACGCGTAGTACTGATCGCGGGCCGTCGTCGGTGCACTCATCGCTGGCTGGAAGCCGTCGCGCGGGAAACCGAATTCTTCACAAACCACCGGCATCCCCAACTCGTCGGCCAGTGCCTTGTGCTGTTCCAGGTACGTGCGGGTCCGGTCGATGGCCGCACCCACGTCCTCCTGAAGGTGATCGGGCCGCACCCAACTCCAGTTGTAGGGCCAGATGTGAATGGTCATGTAGTCGACGCCGGGAATCTCATTCACGGCACGGACCAGCGCGGGATCTTCCTCACAGCCCATCAGGCCCTCGTTGCCGGTGGAAACCAGGTGGTTCGGGTCGATCTCTTTCACGAGACGGGCCGCTTCGGTCATCCAGCCGATGAAGCCGGCGCGGATGTCCGGGTCGTCGGAGAAACAGCGCGGCTCGTTGCCCAGCTGCCAGGCGAAGATGGCCGGATCTTCCTTATAAGGTTTCCCGGTGAGCGAGTTCACGCGGGAGACAATGTTCGTCAAATGGCTGAAATACAACTGCTGCGCCTCCTTCGAAGTCTGGAACTTGCGCATCTGCTGCATGAAAGGCCAATAGCCGTCGACCAGCGGTATGAGGGTCTTCTCACCCGTAGCCCATTCCAGATACTGCCCGTATCCCCCACTCCATTCCCAGGAATTGTTCACGTACAGCACGGCCTGCATGTCGCGTTTGCCCAGCTCGACCAGGAATCGGTCGAGGCCCACGAGCAGCGTGTCATTGTACACGCCGGGCGCGGTCTGGAGCGTAGGTTCTACCCGTGAATACACACCATCAGCGCCGTCGCCGCCCACCAGGACACGGAGGTTGTCGATTCCCAGTCCCTTGAGGGCGTCGAGTTCATGCTGCAGGCGGTCGAGGTCCCCGCCACGGCCTTCCGAGGCCAGGATGGGACCATACCAGAAGTTGGTACCGACAAAAGTGTAGGGTTTCCCGTCGCGGACGAAATGGCCGTCCTGCACGGTGACGAAAGGGTTTCGGTGCTGAGCGCAGCTGGCGGCGGACAAGGCCAGGACGCCCACGGCAAGGGCTTTTAGCACGGATTTCATAGGTTTTTCGTATATATAAATTTGTATCCTCGGACGGATATGCAAATTTAAATTTTTCACCGGGCTCTCACCAGCGAAAAATTACCAAAAACCTATACAATTTTAACAAGCATCAAACATAGATGCGGTTCTTCGTAAAGAGGGCGCGGAAGTCGCGGGGCGTGTAACCCCGGCGGGTCTTGAACGTGCGGTTGAAATTCGACAGGTTGTTGAAGCCGCACGCATAGCAAATCTCACTGACAGAGGTAGTTGTATCGACCAGCATTCGGGCTGCGGCCCCCAGTCGCACATCGATGATGTAATCGACCGGCGCCCGCCCCGTGTGCTGCTTGAAGAAGCGGCTGAAGGCCGAAGGGGCCATCGCCACCAGGGCAGCCAGGTCGTCGAGCTTGATTTCCTCCGTATAGTGCTGTGAGATGTACTCCTTTACTTTGTTCACACGACGGCTTTCCCGGTCAATACCCATCTTGGCAAAGGAATGGGAAGCCAGGGTCCGGGCGCCCGCATCCTGCGACAGTTCGAAGAGGATGCGGAGCATGTCGAGGAACTGGTCCATACGTTCCTCCTTGGAGGACAGGGTATCGATCAGGCAGTAGACGCGCATGATGGCCGGCATCGAGAAAGTGAGCCCCATCCGGGCCCGTTCAAACATTTTCCGGATTGAAGCGAACTGATTGCGTGACAGGAGCTTGGAATCCAACAGGCGGGGCGAGAACTGGATGGTGATCTCGCGGATGTCGCCCGACTGGCAGCGACCCTGTTCCCAGACGTGTTCCAGTCCGTCGCCCGTGATCAGGGTCAGTTCATAATCGCCGATCTCCTCGATGCTGTCGCCCACCACACGGCGGACGCCCCTGCCCCGCTCTATGAAATTGAGCTCGTATTCCTCATGGGAATGGAGGGGCCAGGTGAATGCGCTTTTGTGTCGCTCCACGATGTAGAAACAGTCGTTGTCGGTAAGGGAAGTGATCTCCCGGAGTACGTTTGCCATAATGGAACAAAGATAATCAATATTTGTACAAAAAGCGTAAATATTAATACTTTTTTAACAATTCCCATGGGAGGTATCCCACTTGTCCATTTTATTTGTACATTTGCCATACATATAATTATGCCCGCGCACCTTTACGCACGCGCACGTAGGGACACGGAAAACAAACACATTTAAACTACATAACAATATTTTTTACCAACACTTTCAACCTATGAAGAGCAAGTTTTTTGCCTCAATGATGTTCTTGCTTCTCGCTACGGCCGCGTTGGCACAGACCGTCCGGATCACCGGTACGGTTACCGACAGCTTCGGCCCCGTGATTGGCGCGAGCGTCGTTGAAAGCGGCACCCAGAATGGTGCCTCTACTGATGTGGATGGTAATTTCGTCCTGAACGTCAAACCTGGCGCGACGATCGAGATTTCATCCATCGGCTACAAGACTCAGGTGATCCCCGTCGGAGACCGTACCGTCTTCGAGGTGTTCCTTGAGGAAGACGCCGAGTTCCTTGAAGAAACAGTGGTCATCGGTTACGGTGTCCAGAAGAAGAAACTCGTGACCGGTTCTACCGTGCAGGTCAAGGGTGAGGAACTGGCCAAGCTCAACTCCACCAACGCGCTGGGTGCCATGCAGGCATCCGCTCCCGGTGTCAGCATCATGGCCTCCTCCGGTCA
>Ga0310786_10007474_pt1 | contig 14247 bp, 11 predicted proteins | sample AusTroGonzalo_MG_FD_203881 | JGI IMG/M metagenome (GOLD analysis project Ga0310786, IMG submission 203881) | Bovine rumen microbial communities from tropical cattle in Woodstock, Queensland, Australia - Gonzalo_03 (v2) (version 2) | ecosystem: Host-associated > Mammals > Digestive system >... | reverse complement strand
AAGAAATAATTATGGCAAACTATTATAGCGATCATCCTGAGATCGGGTTCTACTTGAACCACCCCCTGATGGCTCGTATCGTTGAGCTGAAAGAAAAGGGTTTCGCTGATGCGAAAGAATATGACTATGCTCCCGTTGACCTGGGCGATGCCATCGAGAACTACAAGCAGATTCTCGACATCACAGGCGACGTGGCTGCCAATATCATCGAGCCAAACTCAGAGAGCGTTGACCTCGAAGGTCCACACCTCGAGAACGGCCGTATGATCTACGCCTCTAAGACTTACGAGAACCTCGACGCCACCCGTAAGGCTGGTCTGTGGGGTGTTTCAATGCCTCGCCGTTACGGCGGTCTGAACCTGCCTAACGCTGTGTTCTCAATGCTGAGCGAGATGATTTCGGCTGCTGATGCCGGTTTCCAGAACATCTGGAGCCTGCAGAGCTGTATCGACACTCTGTATGAGTTCGGTTCAGAGGAGCAGCGCCAGAAGTACATCCCACGCGTTTGCGCTGGTGAGGGTATGAGTATGGACCTGACTGAGCCAGATGCTGGTTCTGACCTGCAGCGCGTGATGCTGAAGGCTACCTTCGACGAGAAGGAGAACTGCTGGCGCCTGAACGGTGTGAAGCGCTTCATCACCAATGGTGATAGCGACATCCACCTGGTGCTGGCTCGTTCAGAGGAAGGCACAAAGGACGGACGTGGTCTGTCAATGTTCATCTACGACAAGCGCCAGGGCGGTGTTGACGTACGTCACATCGAGCACAAGCTGGGTATCCATGGTTCACCTACTTGTGAGCTTACTTATAAGAACGCTAAGGCAGAGCTCTGCGGTAGCACACGTCTGGGTCTTATCAAGTACGTTATGGCTCTTATGAACGGTGCCCGTTTGGGTATTGCCGCTCAGTCAGTAGGTGTTGAGCAGGAGGCTTACAACGAGGGTCTGGCTTACGCTAAGGAGCGTCAGCAGTTTGGTGACAAGATCATCAACTTCCCCGCTGTTTACGATATGCTCAGCCGCATGAAGGCCAAGCTCGATGCCGGTCGTTCACTGCTGTACGAGACAGCCGCTTACGTTGACATCTACAAGTGCTTGGAGGATATCGAGCGCGACCGCAAGCTCACTCCTGAGGAGAAGCAGGAACTGAAGAAGTATCAGCGTCTGGCTGATGCCTTCACGCCACTGGCCAAAGGCATGAACTCTGAGTACGCCAACCAGAACGCTTACGATGCTATCAGCATCCACGGTGGTTCAGGTTTCATCATGGAGTACAAGAGCCAGCGCCTGTTCCGCGATGCACGTATCTTCTCTATCTACGAGGGTACCACTCAGTTGCAGGTTGTAGCCGCTATCCGCTACATCACCAACGGCACTATGCTCAACAACATCAAGGACATGCTTGCTGCACTGCCTGCCGAGGCCAACGCTGCTCTCAAGGCTCGCGTAGAGAAGCTCATCCCCGTTTACGAGGAGGCACTCGCTGCTGTTAAGGCTCTCGACAATCAGGACGCTCACGACTTCCTGGCTCGCCGTCTGTACGATATGACTGCAGAGCTGGTAATGTCACTTCTGATCCTCCGCGACGCTACCAAGGCACCTGAGCTCTTCGAGAAGAGCGCCAACGTATACGTTCGCATGGCCGAGGAAGACGTACTTGGTAAGTCAGCTTACATCAAGGCCTTCCAGGTAGAGGACCTTGAGAGCTTCAAGGCAAATGACGAGGCTGAGGCTTAATTAGTCTCATCCATATAAAAAAATCCGATGAATCTTTTGGTTCATCGGATTTTTTTGTATCTTTGCCCCCAGCATACTAACATATTGAATACTATGGAACAAGGAATCGTTTTTGAAATATGTGGTTGGGTGGCCACCATCGGCATGATATTAGGTTATCTGCCACAAGCCATCACCACCATACGCACACGCAACACAGATGGCATCGCACTGCCCACATTTCTGATGATGGCAGTGGGTGGTTTTGCCTTTATGCTGCAGGGGCTGCTTCACGAACCAGACATTCTCTGGGCATTATTTCTGACCAACCTGGTTACCACTTCCTGCAGCTGCATCGTGTTTGGCATTAAGATGTATAACGACTATTTCAGTTGAACTTATATCTCAAGCCGATAAGTCCAATACCCTGCTCGCCCACACCAAGTTCAACAAAGGCGCGAATCTGACGAGCGCCGACCTCCATACCAAGAAGCGAGGCTTGCCAGTTGAAGTGGAGCACTGACTCATTATTGCCGTCGTAGGTCTCGTGGCGAATGGTGGCACCAACGCCAAACTTAGAGTACATGCCAAAATTGTTGGAGCGCAGCCAGTCGAACTTAACGCCAGGCATCAGGGTGTAGTAGGCCTGAGTAAGCTCTCCTTTTTTGGTACTGCCAGACATCACATCCTGCGTATTCTTGCCATAGACCGCGATACCGCCTACGCCCAGCCACGCCTTGGGGTGATAGAAATACTCCACTGAGAAAGGACCAGTGAACGACTCGTTCTCGTAGCTCACATTGCCCACAGTGACCATGACGGTGGTGATATGCTCGAGGGCATTCAGCCACTGGGAATTAGAACCAGCACCATAACTCACAGCCACCTCATGGCGAGGGAAGTCTTCGGTCTGTGCCTGAGCACACACACCAGTCATCAGGGCCACCAGGGCCATCAAGATTTTCTTTTTCATGTTATTAGGAATTTATTTTTAATGAATTAAAAGTTCTCTCTCAGTATCTTTTCTATCAACGGAGGATAGTATTTCATCTCGAGCACATGCTCTTTGGCGGCAATGTCGTCGGCAGTATCCTCAGGACTCAGCGCCACGCGATACTGGGCAATAATCTCACCACCATCGCAGACGGGCGTCACCCAGTGGACAGTCATACCCGTCTCTGTTTCACCAGCAGCCTTGACAGCCTCGTGCACGTGGTGTCCCCACATACCCTTGCCACCATATTTAGGCAACAGCGAGGGGTGGATGTTGACGATGCGACGTGGATAGGCCTCAACAAGGAAATCAGGAATCAGGGGCAGGAAGCCAGCCAGCACGACAAAGTCGACGGCATACTCGCGCAGCAGAGGCATCATCACCGCTTCATCGTTCAACTGAGCCTTGGTCACCACCTGCGTCCTGACACCCAATTGCTGAGCCTTCTGCAGCACAGGAGCATCGGCTTTGTTACTGACAACCAAAGCCGTGTGCACCAGCTCCGAGTCTTGGAAATATCGGATGATGTTCTCAGCATTCGTTCCGCCACCCGAAGCAAAAATAGCAATATTCATTTTCATCTAAATCAAGATATTGTCATTTTATGGACGCAAAGGTACAAAAAAATATCTAAAGTTTTGCCAACTCACAGATATTTTGTAATTTTGCAACGCTTTAAAGCACAAATACATAAAATGAATCAATATGAAGAATATCACTCTTGACATGACTAAAGCCTCCTGCTTTTTGGCAGAAGGCGCAGTGGCTGCTTTCGAACCCAAGGTAAAGGCAGCACAGGAAGCCCTTGAGAACGGCACCTGCCCTGGCAACGATTTCCTGGGATGGCTCCACCTCCCCTCATCAATCACCCCCGATTTCCTGGCTGAGATTCAGGCTTGCGCTGATGTGCTGCGCCAGAACTGCGAGGTTGTGGTGGTTGCTGGTATCGGTGGTTCTTATCTGGGTGCTCGCGCCGTGATCGAAGCCCTGAGCAACTCGTTTGCATGGCTCATTCAGGATAAGAAGAATCCTACCATCATGTTTGCTGGTAACAACATCGGCGAGGACTACCTGTTCGAGATGACAGAATACCTGAAGGACAAGAAGTTTGGCGTTATCAATATTTCCAAGTCTGGTACTACCACCGAGACTGCCCTAACCTTCCGTCTGCTGAAGAAGCAGTGCGAGGCTCAGCGCGGCAAGGAGGAGGCCAAGAAGGTGATTGTGGCTGTTACCGACGCTAAGAAGGGTGCTGCCCGCACCTGCGCTGACAAGGAAGGCTACAAGAGTTTTATCATCCCCGACAACGTGGGTGGCCGTTTCTCAGTACTCACTCCCGTTGGTCTGCTGCCCATCGCTTGCGCAGGCTTCGACGTGAAGCAGCTGGTGGCTGGTGCACAGGACATGGAGAAGGCCTGCGGCAAGGACGTTCCCTTCGCCGAGAACCTCGCTGCCCAGTATGCTGCCGTTCGCAACGGTCTGTATCAGAGTGGCAAGAAGATTGAGATCATGGTGAACTATCAGCCTAAGCTTCACTTCTTCTCAGAGTGGTGGAAGCAGCTCTACGGCGAGAGCGAGGGTAAGGACGGTAAGGGTATCTTCCCTGCCTCTGTTGACTTCACCACCGACCTGCACTCTATGGGCCAGTGGATTCAGGAAGGCGAGCGCACCATCTTCGAGACGGTGATCAGCATCGAGGAGCCTAAGAAGAAGTTGCTGTTCCCCAGCGACGAGGAGAATCTGGACGGTCTGAACTTCCTCGCTGGCAAGCGTGTTGACGAGGTGAACAAGATGGCTGAGCTAGGCACCCGTCTGGCTCACGTGGATGGTGGTGTGCCCAACATGCGCATCAGCGTTCCCAAGCTCAACGAGTACTACATCGGTCAGCTCATCTACTTCTTCGAGATTGCCTGTGGCATCAGCGGCAACCTGCTGGAGGTGAACCCCTTCAATCAGCCTGGTGTAGAGGCTTACAAGAAGAACATGTTTGCCCTGCTCGAGAAGCCCGGCTACGAGGCTGAGTCAAAGGCCATCAAGGAGCGTCTGGCAAAAGAGAAGTAATCCAGGATATCTAGCGCATCTAGAATATCTAACAGAATGAAGCAAGCAATTAAGCAATACTTAGAGGAACACGGCTTTGAGGCACTTTGCCCCAAAGCCGTGCTTTTCGATATGGACGGTGTGCTCTATAACTCGATGCCCAACCACGCCATTGCGTGGCAGCGCTCGATGGAGAAGTTTGGCATACACATGACAGAGGCCGATGCCTATGCCACTGAGGGTGCGCGTGGCGTTGACACCATCCGTATGATGGTGAAGAAGCAGCAGGGCCGTGACATTGACGAGGCCGAGGCCCAGTTGATGTACGACGAGAAGACGCGCCAGTTTCACGCTCTGCCAGAAACACACATCATGCCTGGCATCCCAGAACTGATGAAACAGATAAACGCCGACGGACTAACCATCGGCGTGGTAACGGGTAGCGGACAGCGTCCACTCATCAATCGCTTGCTTAAGGATTTTGGCGACTATCTCGACGAAAGTCACATCGTAACAGCCTACGATGTGAAGCACGGCAAACCCAACCCAGACCCTTATCTAATGGGACTGCAAAAGGCAGGCAACCTGAACCCGTGGGAGGCGTTTGTCGTTGAGAATGCCCCATTGGGCGTAAAGGCTGGCGTGTCGGCACGCATCTTCACGCTTGCCGTCAACACGGGTCCGTTGGCCAACGAAGTATTGGAAAATCAAGGGGCCAACATGGTATTCCCCACGATGACCATGCTCAGCGACAAATGGCGCGAGCTGATGGCATCACTATCATAAATTTTCGATTTTTGTTTTTAGCGGCTTCGAGCTAAAGACACTTATACACCTTCGTCCTCGTCTTCCACATAGTCGAGCATGTCCATATCATCATCCTCGCGGATGTTGATAATACCATTGCGGTCGACAGTCATCTCCAAAGGAATAAACACATCGTCAATAGCATCGGGCAGGGCAATGACCACTGAGAATTCCAACTTACCATTGTCCACCTCGTCGAAACGGATGCTGGCCAGGATGCCATTCTTGCGGAACACCTCGTCAACATACTGAGTGAACGCACTCTTAGTAAACGTGCGCTTGAGAAGCGAAGAGCCGTCCTGGCGAGTGACCGAGACGGTGATGCGGTTGTCCTTATACTTCTGGCCAGCCTCATCCTTCACCATCGGCAGACTGTCGGCAGCCACACGACTGACAGACACCTGATAGGCTGCGCCACCCCACTCTACCGTCTGCACCTGTTTGTCGGCAGGCATGCCAATGGGGGCCTGCAATTGTTTGGGCACATATTTCGTGGTGATAATATCGTCGGTTTGTTTCTTCTCTTTACAGGCACTCAGCATCATGATGCCGCATACCAAAACCAAAGGAAATAATCGTTTCATACGTATTGTTTATTGACGAAGCAAAAGTACAAAAAAAAACTGATACAGCCATAAAAAACGCCTACTATTTAAAAAAATAGCAGGCGCATTGTTATCATTCCAAAAATCTTTTTACTCAAAAAATGACTCACATCATTTTTGTTTTCGGGGGCTCGCTCGCCCCCTTCAAAACACTATGTTAACCTAAATCACTATGAAAAAATCTCAATTATTATTGTTGATGTCTCTGCGTGGTCTTTGTCCTCTTTGGCCCTGGAAGCGATTCTGCTGATCCTTCGTATAGGCCTGATATTGTTCCTCAGTCAAGATGGTCTTCAACTCGGCACTGTAAGCCTCCATGTTCTTACGCATCTCCTCGCGATTGCCCATCATTCCCATCTGACCCATCTGTGGGCGACGGCCCTGAACCGTATCGTTCTGTGGGCGCTGTGGACGCTGTGGCATCTGTCCCATCTGACCTTGTGGGCGACGTCCCTGACCGCGCATACCTGCCATCGGTCCCATGGGAATCTTACCCATATACTTTGTATTCAGTTCAAGCAGCTTTGCAGCCTGCTCTTCATTCAGTTTATACTTCTCAACAGTCTCGTTAGTGCGCTGCTTCACCATTTCCTTTGGATCCATCTGTCTGCGCTCGGGTCTGTTCTGGTTGGCCTCCTGGGCCATCACGTTGGCAGTCATCAGCATGCCTGCAACTATTGTCAAAAGAATCTTTTTCATCTTTAAATCTCCTTTTCTTTTTTTAGTTTTGTACTCGTTTTGCGTTGCAACTATCATACTGACGTAACAAAATGACAGAAGTTTAATCAAAAACGAAAAAAAACGCATTTTTTTTATGAAAAAAGTTATTTTTTATCGATTTTGTAGTATAAAATAACACAAAACGAAAGAAAAGAAGTGTATTACTGATTTATCTCCACCACCGTCAGCACACCGTTTTCCACGCGAAAACGAACATCCCTGCCAGCGAAGGGCATGCCATACACACGCTCGGCATCATCATGATAGCGCGGACGAGGATCTTGTGCCAACACCTGTCGCAGTCCTTTTTGTTCCTCGTCAGAAAAACAAGCAGCCATCTCCTCAGGCAATACCACCTTCAGCGGTTCCCATGTGGTCTGGTCCACAAAACCACTGCGCGCCTCAGGGTGACTGTCGGCATAGGTCACATAAGGCTTAATGTCGTAGATAGGCGTTCCGTCCATCAGGTCGGCACCCTTCACAAAAATCACGGGGCCTTCCTTTTCCGTCATCTCCACCTTATTTATATATACGCACGAGAGGCCCAGACGGTTAGGACGGAAAGGCGAGCGCGAGGCGAACACCCCCACCCTTTCGTTGCCCCCCAGTCGAGGCGGACGCACGGTGAGTCCCTGCTGTTCGTGGGGATTGCCACTAAATTCCCATATCAGCCACAGATAGTCAAACTGCTCCAGTCCACGCACGGCCTCCTCGCGCCTGTATTCAGGCTCCAGCACAATACGGCCCACCAAGTCATCGGCCAGTCCGCTTTGGCGAGGCAGGCCAAACTTCGACGTCAGGGGTGAGTGGAAGTATGCGATGGGTTTGATATTCATGTGTGCAAAGGTACGAAATAATTTCGTAATTCAGAATTATTTCGTACCTTTGCATGCAAAACCAACAAAAATAAAAGAACCTAAGATGAAGAAACTATTGATTTCTATGGCCCTGCTGCTACCAATGGCAGTTGTGGCTCGCGAGGCTACTGTCACCTCACCCAACGGAAAACTCGTTGTCACCATCAATGACGAGGGTCAGCAGGCCACCTATGCCGTCGCCCTCGACGGCCACCAGATGCTGTTGCCATCAGCCCTGGGTTTCAAGGCTAACTTTGGCGACTTCACCCAGAAACTCACCATCACTGGCACCAAGACCGCCCATGCCGACCGCACCTACGAGATGCGCCAGGTGAAGCAGTCGAAGATGCACTATGTGGCCGAGCAGCTCACCGTCGACTTCGAGAACGCAAAAGGCCAGAAGATGTCGGCCGAGTTCTCAGTGAGCAACAACGATGTAGCCTTCCGCTACCTCATCCCACGTCAGAAAAACGACAATCCCAAGTGCGCCGTCATCGAGAAAGAAAGCACAGCCTTCCGTCTGCCCGATGGCACCACCACGTTTATCACGCCCCAGAGCAGTGCCATGGTGGGATGGGAGCGCACCAAGCCCAGCTACGAAGAGGGCTATAGCATCGATGGCGCCATGACAGCCCGTTCGCAGTATGGCCAGGGCTATACCTTCCCTTGTCTGTTTCATGCCCCCCAGGGTTGGGTACTCATCTCTGAGACAGGCGTCGACAGTCACTACTGTGGCTCGCACCTCAGCGACTATCCCTATACCATCGCCTATCCCATGACAGGCGAGAACAACGGCAACGGCACAGCCACTGCAGGCATCGCCCTGCCTGGCCAGACACCTTGGCGCACCATCACTGTGGGCACCACCCTGAAACCCATTGTCGAGACCACCATTCCCTATGATGTGGTGGAACCCCTCTACGAGCCCTCGCAGCAGTATGGCGCAGGTCGCTACACCTGGTCGTGGCTCATCTGGCAGGACAACTCCATCAACTACGACGATCAGGTGAAGTTCATCGACCTCGCCTCAGCCATGGGCTATGAGTTCTGTCTGGTGGACAACTGGTGGGACCAGAACATTGGTCGCGACCGCATGGCCGAGCTCTCGAAGTACGCCCAGTCGAAAGGTGTGTCACTGATGCTGTGGTACAACTCCAACGGTCATGAGAACGATGCCCCCCAGACCCCTCGCAACTGTCTGGACAACAGCATCGCACGCGACCGTGAGATGGCCTGGCTGAAGAGCATTGGCGTAAAGGGCATCAAGGTAGACTTCTTCGGCGGCGACAAGCAGGAGACCATGAAACTCTACGAGGATATCCTCTTCGATGCCAACCGCTACGGCATCCAGTGCATCTTCCACGGCTGCACCCTGCCTCGCGGCTGGGAGCGCATGTATCCCAACTATGTGGCCAGCGAGGCCGTCCTCGCCAGCGAGAATGTCTATTTCAACGAGGGCGCTGCCATCCGTCAGGCCTTCGACCTCACCCTGCATCCCTTCTGCCGCAATGCTGTGGGCACCATGGACTGGGGTGGTGTCATCATGAACAAATACCTGTCGCCAGACAATAAGAGTCGCCACACCCGCAAGACCACCGATGCCTTCGAGATTGCCTCGGCCTATATCATGCAAACCGCCATCCAGTGTGTGGCCATGCAGCCCAACAACCTGCAGGAGTTGCCCCAGCACGAGCTCGACCTGCTGAAGGACATCCCCACTACCTGGGACGAGACACGCTTCATCGACGGCTATCCTGGTCGCTATGTAGTACTGGCCCGTCGTCACGGCGATAAGTGGTATCTTGCTGGTCTGAACGCCCAGAAGACACCATTGACACTGACACTTAACCTCTCTGACTATGGTCTCACCAAGCAGTTTACAGACCAGGCCGACAAGAAAGGACGCATCACCAATACAGCCATTGCGCCCCTGAAACTCAAAAAAGGCAAGACGACCATCACCATGCAGCCCAATGGCGGCTTCCTGATTTACTAAGTAAGCCAACAAACATATCAACATAAATGAAAGGCTACCTGCGGGTAGCCTTTTTTTTTACTACTACACCAGAAAAATACGCAATGTAACAATCTGTTATACAAAAAGTTATAATTACTTCCACAGTTTGTAGAAATTACTTTTTCAAAGCATCAGAAAAGCGAAAAATGATGCTGATGTTTGCAGATAAATCATTAATTTTGCACACTCAAAAAAAGAGCTTCATAACCAACATGAAAACGTTATTAAAGAAAAATTATCGCGAACTGGCAATCTGCAGTTTGTTTTTCACATTAGTCATGACCGTCAGCACATCGTGCCAGCACAGTCAAGACTACCAAATGAAGGATGACATCGTCTATACCTTGTTAAAACCCTACGACAACGACAAGATGGAACAGCGTGGCGACAGTCTGTACGAGGCTGGCGAGATTTCCGACCTTTGCCGAAAGTTCTATCATGCCTTCGCTTTGTGCAGCAAGTATCATAAGTTCAATACAGCCGTACCCATCTTCCAGGAAATACTCAAGGACGGTTCTGAAGACTCGCTGGAACGCTTGTTCCAGATTAATGCCGCCTCAGAGCTGACCATGATCCAACGCTATCAGGGACATATTGAGAAGTCCATGCTCACAGCCATCGATGCCCTTCAGCGCTTCACGCTCGAAGAGGCACAGACCGACCAGATGGCACTTGAGAGCTACATCCGTCTGGGCACCTTTATTGGCGACGGCATGGTGGCCACAGGCGATTATGACGAGGCCGAAAAGCAATTCCAGGAGTTCTACCAGCTCTCGTGCGACATGCAGTCGAGCGTACTGCGCCAGGCAGAATGGTATCCACGCCATTTCGAGCTGTTCGAGATTATCATCCGTGCCTATACCACCTGCGGCCAGTACGAGCGTGTGCTGCCCTGGGTGAAGCGCTGCGAGGACACCGCCGAGGCATATTATAAGTCGGCCGAATTCAAAAACATGCCTCACATCACCACCCAGTATGTTGAGGGTTACCTGGCTGGCGCACAAATCTGCAAAGCGATAGCACTCGAGAACCTGGGTCGCCCAGAAGAGGCAGCCGAGGCCTATAGCAACTACCTGAAGAGTGACATGGCCCACACCATCATCGGCCGCATCAACCGTGCGTTCTATCTGTCGGCCAACCATCGCTACAGAGAGGCCGCCGTGATGTTCCAGTCGCTGGACAAGGCCTTGGCCGTTTATAGTCCCAGCATCTCGCTCGACTGGATTCACGAGTACTATCTGCCCAAGTTCGAGGCCAACCTCCACGCCGGCTGTCGCGATTCAGCCCTGGTGCAGGCCACCAAGATCTGCGAGACACTCGACTCCACCCTCACCAACTACATGCACGACGAGGGCAGTAAGCTGGGCCATATCTATGCCACGCTGAAGAAAGAGGAAAAGATCATTGAGCAAGAGGAGCGCATCATCCTGCAGCGCACCTGGGGACTCTCCATCTTCCTCGTGCTCGTCATCGGCTTCTTCACCAGCTATACCATTCGCAACCGCCGTCACAGTCGTCGACTGGCCGAGGCAAAAGCCGTTCAGGAGCGTATTGAGAACGAGTTGCGCATTGCACGCGATATTCAGATGTCAATGGTGCCCCACGTGTTCCCACAGCACAACGGACTCGACATGCATGCCCTGATGGAACCAGCCAAAGAGGTGGGTGGCGACCTTTACGGCTATGTCATCATCGACAACAAACTCTATTTTGCCGTTGGCGACGTGTCGGGCAAAGGCATTCCTGCCTCCCTGTTCATGGCGCAGGTCACCCGTCTGTTCCACACCCTGGCCGACGAAGCCCTGATGCCAGCCGAGATATGCACCATCATGAACAAAGAGCTATCAGGCGAAGACAACGTAAACGGCATGTTCGTCACCATGTTTGTGGGCCGACTCGACATGCAAACGGGTCATCTCCATTTCTGTAATGCCGGCCACAACCCTCCCGTCATTGGCTGTGGCACCCAGAATGCCCATTTCCTTGAGATGGAGTCGAACGCTCCCATCGGTCTGTGGCCCGATCTCGAGTATATCGGCGAAGAGATTGACACCATCAAGGGTCAGAAACTGCTGGTATATACTGATGGACTGAACGAGGCCGAGAACCCAGAGCAGCAGCAGTTGGGCGACGACCGTATGCTCAGCATCCTGCGCGACAACCACTTTGACACGACAAAACAGATTGTTGAGCGACTGGAAACAGAGGTAAAAAATCATCGCCAGGATGCTATTCCCAGCGATGACCTTACCATGCTCTGTATCTCATTGAACTGAGTTGAGCAATCACTAATATACTACAATACTACAATTTTCAGTCTTTCATGAAGACCACCTTGGAAGAGCCGTCAGACATACGTTCCACACAGAGTCCACGAGGCGAATCCAAGCGACGTCCATGCAAGTCGTAATAGGCCACCACGGTGGCCTTTTTTTCTTGCTTCTCGGCCACCTCATTGATGGCTGCGGCACCTGGGTCGATGGTGAAGATATAAGTATTCAGACTGCGTGCAGGCATCTTCACCACCAGTTCCTTCGTAGGCATATCGATGGCGATGGGGCGCTCCTGACAAAGACTGTCAGTCTCGTTACCAGTCGACAGGATGTGCTTGCCGCTCTTCACATAGAAAGGCAACTTCAACTTCATGTCGTAGGCCGTCTTGGTGGTGTCAATAGCCATCACAATCAGCGTGGTGTCGTCCTTCACATAGGCAGAATACTCCTTGGGAGCCTCCTGCGTGTTAGGATTCATCGTGGGAGTAGTGGCCAGACGCGTAGAGCCAGTGACATACTTCGAGAAGTGCGACATCACGAAAGCACGTGGCAGCAGTTTGTTCTTCACCTTGTTCTCAGCGCCATACTTAGCCTCGCCCGTGCTCACGAAAGCCCAGTGGGCACGCATATACCAATAGATATAGCCAGTACAGCCAGAGAGCATACACTCGTTAAGCTCCTCAGCAAAGAGCAGTTGCTCGTGCCATGTGGGCAGTCGGTTCTGGATATTGTCCGACACAGAGTGCTCTGTCATCCACACCTCCTTGCCATATTTCGATGCCGCAGTGTTGGCACTCCTCATATTGCCCAAGGGTGGATGTCCATAGAGGTGGCCCGCAATGATGTCGATGTATTTACGGGCAGTGGTGTCGTTGAGCAGTTTATTACTGTATTTGGGGTCGAAACCTAAAGGCTCGGCACTGATCAGTCGCACACCAGGATAGGTCTCGCGGTCCAGCATGTGGGCATTCTCCTTCACCAGCTTCAGCTGCTGCTCAGGCGTATACAAGCAGCCAGAGTAGCTCACCCACCAGTCGGGCTCGTTCTGAATCGACACGGCATCCACATTCACGCCGTTCTTCTTCATATAGGCCAGGAAGGTGTTGAGCCAGGGGAAGAACTTACCATAGCAGTCCTCGCGCAACTCAGCACGAATGTTACCCTGGTCGTCAGCGTTGCCACCCTGTGCCGATCCGTTCGTTTTGTATTCACCTGGGGGCGACCATGGCGTACCAAACACGATGCCGCCACGCTGCTTCACGATCTTGGCCGAGGGCAGCGAGCCCTTCCAGTCGTAGGGCGTGTCGTAGTTGTTCCATTCAGGCACCACCACATCGCCAATGAAGTTGGGCGAAATCTCCATACGCATAATGTTCAGTCCAATCTTCGACGTAGGACCATAGAGCAGTTTCACAGGGTTTGTGTCTGTGCCGAAGGGACACATAGCGCCATCACAGCAGGCTGCGCCAAAACCCGTGATGGTCTGATAGCGCGTATCCTTCACCGTAACGGTAACCGTAGCTGCCTGAGCAGCCGTTGCCATTGCCAATCCAAGGATGGATGAAAGTAGTAATCGTTTCATTGGTTTATTATTGAGATTTTGCTGCAAAGGTACAAAAAAAAGAAACAAAGAGGCGACAAGAAAGTGGTTTTTGCTTTCCCGTCGCCTCATTGTGTTCTTTTGTCCTATCGGTGTATGTATTTTATGCTTCTCTTACCTCATCACTTTCTTCCCATTCTGGATATACACCCCATGCTTGGGCGAGCCTTGGAAGCGACGGCCTTGGAGGTCGAAGATTCGCGATGGCATGCTCTTGTTTACTGTTGGCTCTGAAACGCCTGCTTCAGTGTCATTCAGCCAATGGAATGAACCATCGGAGAACACCAGCACGCCGTTGTCTGTGCCAATATAGACAGAGTCACCATCCACATCCACGCAATAGCAGTATCCTGTCTCTTGATCCCATTCATAACGGGTTATCACACCATGGTCGAAGCAGCAAAGGGGACCCTTGGAATATCCACCTATCATTTTATCAAGGTCACCTGGAGCTTGGGGGAGGAACCAGATTCGCCCTTGACCATCATTTTTCATGGACATGGGCATTTTCCACGGCGAGCCCACATCATAACTTGTAAAGTTATTACCATCGTATTTCAGCAATTTGGCTCTCCACTCACTTTTTTCAGCATTAATTGAGTCATAATGATCGCTGCCA
>Ga0310786_10007473_pt1 | contig 14247 bp, 28 predicted proteins | sample AusTroGonzalo_MG_FD_203881 | JGI IMG/M metagenome (GOLD analysis project Ga0310786, IMG submission 203881) | Bovine rumen microbial communities from tropical cattle in Woodstock, Queensland, Australia - Gonzalo_03 (v2) (version 2) | ecosystem: Host-associated > Mammals > Digestive system >... | reverse complement strand
TAATTAATTAAATAAATAAATTAATTAATTATATGATTCTTTTATTTCTTTTCTTTGCTTCTTTCTTTTCTTTCTTTTCTTAGTGCTATCCAATTGTGTGTTGGTGCGGGTTTGCGCTTTTTTGTGTTGATGGTTTGTAGGCGCGGTGCGGGTTTGGTAGTGGTGTGTAATCGTTCAGCGCTGATCTGGTGCGGGGTTGAGTTATTGGAGTGGTGAGTTTTGTTGGGGGTAAAATTTTGAGTGCGATGTTTAGCGGCCTCGGATTCCGTTATGGTCGTGGAGCACTGTAGTGGGGCGGCTTACGGAGTTGGAGAGTGTCAAAATTGCCCATATGCCGTTTTTGGTGGGTGGCTCAAACGCAGCATTGATGCGGGCTGTACGATAAAAATAACGATACGAGGTGCGAGTTTTGGGAATTGTTTTCTGGAACGCTGGATTGATGGGGGTTGAGAGGGAGAGGGGTGGAAATAATTTGTGGGGTAGTTTGTTAGGAGTTGGGTGTGGGAAAAACAACTGCCCCCTCCCCGCGAAAACCCGCTGTTTTAGCGGTTTTTAACGCCCCCATAGCCGGGATCCGGTCCCCCGATTTGGGGTGAAAATGTCCATTTCACGCCAAAACCGGGGCTGACTTGCAAAATCCGAGATGCGAAGTAGAGTTGATGGTACCAGTTGGGCAACGGTTCATCAGTCCAGCTGAGTAATCAAATCTCAAAGGAGAAAACAAAATGAAGAACGAAGAAATCAAAGCAATGTTTGAGGAACTGAAGGTTAGTATCGACAAGTTGGATACCAGAATTACTGCTCTTGAGCAGCGGAATCAGCCTGCGAAGCAGACTTCAAAGAAGTCTGATAAGCCTGCCGCTACGAAGTCCCAGACTTCAAAGAAGTCTGAAAGCTCCGACAAGGAGTGGGGAGATAGCTATATAGCTATCTATCCTGTGACCGAGACAAAGGTTAAGTTTGCTGTATGTGACTCCGACTGGAATGAGAAGTACACTTCTGATAGGGCCAGGAAGTTTAACTGGCACGCTATCAACGGCTTCCTGAAGTCCTATGCGGCTATCCCTGATTTTACCGACTGGACATGGAAGTTTGCCAACAAAACAGCCCTTCAGAAGATTTACAAGGACTCTCACAAGGTTGCTGGTGGTTCTTACCGCTTCCAGTTTACTTCTGCTGAAATGTCTGGTTTTACTTCTGGTGCAAAGAATAGCAAGGTTGTCACCAACAAGGAGATTAAGCACTTCTAATCTCCGGATCCAATCCCGGCTCCCTTCGGGGAGCCGCTTTTTTGTGCTGTTTTTTTTAAGCAAAATTCCTCTTGGTTGGCTGTTTTGAGGGTTCGATTCCCTCAAGAGGATTTTGGTTTGTTGCTTTACCATGATGTGAATCCGTGTCAAAAATAAGCAAGCTAGCGACAAAACGGATGAATTTGGAACAGTTAGTATTGTTCTGAACGGCAAAGAAAGAGGGCATTCCCCAAGTCCTCTATCAAACTAACCGCTTATATCAGTTGTTGGGGCATAAGTGGTCGAAGTCAAGATGTCCGAAAACGGCATCGGGGATGCTATACGCCATGTTCTTTGAATAATAATAATTATTATTCTTAATGGATTTAATTACTACAGATACACCGACTGTAGTATCTCCCTGATAACCAAGTACCGACATTACGATGTGATAGTCTGATAGAGTTGGTTTTTGCCAAGCGACACTATTTATAGTGGTATGGTGCGGCGAAGTAATTGCTTTAGAGGTCGGAGCCAAGTAAGAATGTAGTAATACTTCTATTCCCGGTAGTTGAGTGCCTACGATTCTTATTCTATTTGCGAAGAATAAAAATATCTCGTAGCCTGAAGAAGAAAAGTGGCTGTCAGGCAAGAATCAAATCATTAAACTATATTATTATGATATACTCGCTACCGCTGTCAGATATATATTAAATAGATATTAATCATCTGACATACAAAATATATGTTCCTAATAGGCATGGAATATATTATGTATGAAAGCACAATACGGTATTGCGGTTTTGATAGGGCAATACAGCACAACAAAGGGCTTGATAATTAGCCTGTGTGTTTACCGTGCATAAATAATTATGCTGTTCTAAAAACGGTTGCTGTGGCGTTGTTGATATTCTGTGATATTCGAGAAGTGGGAGTAGTCAGTAGGATAGTGCTGATAACACTATCTGAGGCACGAGTGACCTTGCACACCCCCAAGGCGGTAAGTCCTAGATTATCAGGTGCAACGGCAGAGATATGGTCTGCATGATAAGTGGTTCGACTCCACGTTGCATCTTGTCAGCAATGCTGATATAATAATATTATGAAAGGGGGCATTATTTATGATGTCTGCAAAAATCTTGTACAAAAAGTTTGATCGTCAGTTTCGTATGTTATCCGCTGACGGAATGTCAGGGCTTGAATACGATAGCTGGCGTATGAACGCTGGCTTCGACCTGAGCTATTATTTCTGGTCGGGCAAATGTACCGCATCTACAGCGGTAGCTATTGCCGAGTGCTTCGGCTTTGACATTCCTTACGGAGCATGAGTAGGAGGTGATACATATGTTCCAGTTGACCGTTTGGACACCCAATAAGCATTACACAAAGCAATACGAAAGCGTTGATGACGCTATTCGTGAAGCCATGAAAATTGAAAAATACTACGAGAAAGGGGGATTCAAATTTCACGATAGCAAAAATGAATTATGTTATTTTGATCGTTATGCGGAAAGGCAAATATACGAAGATATAGTTGTTAAAATTCACATAGCGGTCGAATCATATTGTCCAAGAGAAATCAAAACGGAAGAATTTCCGTGGGATTGAGGCTTAAATGAGCCTCTTTTTTTTATTGTCACTACATTACAGGAGGGAAAATATTATGGCACAGGCAATCAAGAGCATCAAAGAGAGCAACAAGTGGTTCGAAACTGCTATCCGTCAGCGGAAACAGCCGCGAACAGCAGTATTTATTGAATATTGCAATCGCATAAACTCAATAATTAACCTGTTCAGCGGCATTGAAAGACGGAAATTAAGACAAGAGGCTTTGTATTTAGCATAGGAGGAAGATATGAAAATAAAAGATTTTATTGCTGGTTTGTTTCTCGCCATACTCGTTTTGAGTATGGCTTTTTTAATTGCAAAGGGAAACGCAAAGGGAAACGGAATGGAATACGCAATCGGAAATGATGGCGGCTATGTTCCAGTTTACACAATCAGATGCGTGGCTATGCGAATGGCTGATACCGTCGAAGTGGAATGGAACGGAAATCTATATGTTTGTTATGTTAACCCGGAAAGCGAAATCCAAACGGGCGACATTATCACCTGCCGTTTTATGAGCTACGAGGGAAACCTCGAATTGATTGATATTTTATAGGAGGGAAACGGAAATGAACGAAATTATTGAAAGTATCATGGAATATTATGTCAGTCTCGGAGATAACGAGAGCGAAGCACGGCAAAAGGCTGAAACAAGTAGAGAAATGCCAATGTACGGAGATAAATATCAATCCACATATCTCTTAAATGGTGGAAGTAAATTATATATAGGAGGCAAATCATTATGACACGCATAACAACTAAATGCGGTAACGGAACCCTCACCGTAGAGGTTCCCGACAACAAAATTCACACAATTAAAAGCCCCTTCGTCTGTGCCTCGGAAGCAATCAAAGAGGCAAACGAGGTCTACGAACAGGACGGAAACCATTTTGATTATCTATCCAGAGTTCACTCCGCTCTTTCCCTTTGTAGTGCGGAAATGCACCTGGTTCTTATGAAAAAGTGCAAATATTTCTAAAGCTAAAAAATTATACTTGACAAAACGGAAACGTCGAGTATAATAAACTAAAAAATTATATTTAAGGAGAATACATAACATGACAAAAGAGCAGACAATCTTTTACACAAGGGAACTTGAAAAACTTAAAGCGGTCAAGCAATTCCTTGACAAATATCTCATAGGTGTTGATGATTTTCGTCCACTCATACCGGAAATCTATGAGGCACTCAAGAAAACGGAACTCCCGATTTGGTTATATGACGAAGATTATATCTATACTAAAGACGGAATTCGAGGAGGAGTATATGGTGAACGCTGTATATATGCACCAATAGAGGTGAATATTAAATCGCCATATGTAATGTTTTATTTCTACAAAAATGGAAACTACGACATTGACAATGATATTAAGCAGTTTGAAGAGTGCTTATACGGAAAGGAGAACGGAAATGATTAATTTTGTAGAACAAATACGTCACTTAATAATTCGTTTAGGTGAATTGAATGAGGCTTATTACAATTTAGCACAAGAAAATGAGGCTCTTAAAGCAGAAATCAGGAGCCTTAAAAAGTCTACACCCGAAGTAGATGAATGAAAGGAGAACGGAAATGGAACTGATCAAAAGCGCAAGAGAGGGCTATTGGGTACTTGAAAAGCTCAATGTTGGTGAGCTTGCTGAAGATATTTTAGAGCGAGCTGAAAAATATCTTAAAAAGGGGAATCATGACCTTGCTCACGTAGAGATTACAGGATCCCTCATTTATCTCATAGCAACTGTATGTGAAAGTTGTGGGCAGGCTTACAACATGCCTATACTGGAGCCTTATTGGTATTTAAATTCACCAGTTCTTATTGATGAAAATGATAGGGAATGGCTCGGATTAAAGGAGGAGAATGGAAATGACAACTTCTAACATGATCTTTACCTGGGCGAAAGCCCTCATTCGCAACTACATTAACGGATGCCACAACCGTACAGAAACTGCTGACAAAATCAAGGCGGTCGTCACCAACTTCCGCTTTGCAGGCGAGTTAAATGAAACCGAAGCGGATAAACGCTATGAGTTGGTGCGGAAATTCAAAATTGGTCGCATGTCAGCGGCCAATTTAATGATAGCATTACGGAATATGGCATAGAAAGGAGATTAATTATGACAATGACAAACACAGAACTTTACGAAATGGGAAAAGAAATCAGAGATGGTTATTGGAATCTAGTTGACGAGCAGCGGAACTCACTCACCCTCGTTACGCCCTTTGAAACTTATACGGATATACAAATATCCGTAAACCACTATCAGGCAGACGGTTCCCTCTGCGTAGACCTTTGGAATCAGGAAGAAGGACCAATCGCACGACTAACAACGTGTTTAAACAAAAAGGGAATCGAGGAAAACATGAGCTACCTTGACGAAAACAATTGTCCGTGGAGCTTAGATTTCATTGAGCATTACGGACTCGGAAGGAACACAGGTAAAGTTGGATTCAGCGGCTATTGTATGTATCCGCTTATTGAGTGGGATTTAACGGAACTTGAAAAGTACGCATGAAAGGAGAATGATTATGGGATTTGCAGAATTTTTGGAAGTATTCAGAACAAACGAGGAAATTCAGAGTGATTTTTTTGCTTTCAGTAAGGCAATTGATGATCTTATTGAAAGGGAGGGGCTTTCTGAAAGCGAAGCAACTCAAAAGGTTTCTGAAGTATGGTTCGCAGGCGATAAAGGAAAGGAACTGAAACTTAAACTATCTAAAGGATTGGAGGAAATTTATGCGGAGATGTGATATATGCGGAAAGCCCATCACCGAGGGCATGACCAATGACTACGGTGATTTCTACGCTCATGAAGATAAATGTTTTGAAGAATACATGGATAGACAATACGGAAAGCACGGCTGGATGGCACTTGGAAACGGTGCTGAAGATGGTTGCGGTGGTTATTATATAGCGTCCGCAGATGTGCTCGGTGGTTATCAAGGCACCGGAATTTATTATACAGAATGGGAGGAGGATGATGAATAATGGGAGTTTGTAGCAACTGTATCTACTTTAAGGCGTGTGGTTCGCATAGTCGGACGCAGAAGTGTGACGGAAAGGAAACCAAATCAAGCAAAAAGCGGAAAGAGAGGAGTGAACGCAAATGAATAAGCTTGAACGTGCAGAAGTAGTAAAAGCAATGGAAACAATGTGCCGCTGTATTAACAACGAAGATATATTCTACCGCTGGCTCATGGGTGGTGTGGCAGATGGTGATATCAATTCAGAAACCACCCTCGAAGAGATTACTGAAATGGGATATTGTAATGACGATTCTTTTAAGGATCTCATGACGCTGTTCCTCAAGCTCATGTATAAAGCAGGTGGAAATGGTGGTCTTTGGACAGACGGAATAACGTCAGGTCAACGTGAAATTGAATGGAGGTGAGCATATGGAAAACGTCACAAACAAAACAGGTGTCATGGTTACCGCTTACATATTGGACGGAGATACAGGATACACCATTAAACAGCTTGACGTATCCGAACTTCAGCCCGGTATGTATGTAAGAGAAATTGGAGCGTTATTGAAAGTGGTCGGAAATACAGTTGAGAGCTGTGAAGACTACGCAATTCATACGGAGCGAGGATACTATTCACCGCTCTGTGTTGAATAAATATAAATTACACAAAAAACGGAAAGGAGTTTACGATTTAACGATGTATATAAAACGTACCTATTATAGCTATGCCGTGTGTCTGAACGGCAGAATTTTAGCGGAGTTTGCAAGCTACTCTGAAGCTTGTGAGTATATTCACGAACTTGAAAAATAAATTTAAACACAGGAGGAAAAAGAGATGGGAAATTGGAATTATGATGCAAGAGGTTATGAAGAAGTAACTGCAACTAATGTAAAAAGGCTGTTTGATAACGTAGAGTATGATAACTACAATGCAACAGAATATGGTTGTCAGGCTATTATTGATGAATGGCAGCCAAAGGCAGACCGCTTTGACCAGCGGTTTAAGAACATTCCCGGTTATGTTGAGGGGCAGCATTGTATAGTCCTTAAATATGCTTGGTTAAGAGAAACGAACAAGACTGAAATCAAAAATTTTAGTAAGTATCTTAATTTGTTGTCAAAAAATTTATTAACTCCTGCTCTTGTGAACGGAATGGATAGATTGCAATATGAAAAAGAGTCAAATTTTCTTTGGGATGTGTTATACAAAGCAGGTAGTATGCCTGCAAATATTTTTAATTATCATGAATTAAAGAGATATAAAGAGAGATATCTGTATGTAAGTAAAGTGCTTGAAGACATTCCATATTTGAGTGATGAAAGCGTTACCAAACAGACTAATTTAAGCAATCTGAGTAGTGACATTTATGGTTATACAGATCAACTTATAGACGAGCAAATGGAAAACACATTTAAATTCTATTTTCCCGAAGCTAAGATTAGAAAGGGGCAGAAAACAAGCAAGGCAATTAAAAAGCTTTGTCATATGCTCGGTTTAGATACGGATTCGAAATGGGAAAAGGAATATGCCCGTTATGCAGATGCTATCAATCCTTTACAAATAGATAAGAACGTCTGCATCTCATGGAATCTCTATGACTATCTTACAATGTCACAGGGAAATTCATGGGCGAGTTGCCACGATATAAACGACTGCGGATGTTATTCGTCTGGAACTATATCTTATGCTACTGATAATACATCCGTTGTTGTCTATATGCTTCCCGATGACTATGCAAAAAATCCTCAGCCTTTGTGGAATATCCCGAAAGTAAAACGTCAGATGTTCCATATCAGGGCGGATGGAAACCTGTTCATTCAGGGGCGCTTATATCCCGATGATCAAACCGATCATGGATATGGTTGTGAGTTCGACGTATATGAGAATTGGCGGCATATGATGCAAGAGATTGTCGCCAAAGCTTTTGAACTGAACAACCTCTGGAAAATTAAAAAGGGAAATGATGTTCTTGAAGATTATATATATCATGATGGAACTAATTACCCTGATTATTTCCATTATAACAACTGTAATATGTCTTATCTTTCGGAAATTGAAGATAAGATTGAATTACAAATAATCCACATTGGACATGATGCAATCTGCCCTTCATGCGGCGAAGAACATGAAGAAACAGGGTGTTGTACATGTGATGATTGCCGCGATAATAAAGTAGTGTGCGCTGATTGTGGTCACAGAGTATATAGAGATAACGCACACGAAGTTGATGGAGAATGGTATTGTGATGGTTGCGTGTCGTATTGCGAATATCACGAAGAATATGAACATGACAATAATATGACTTATATCAATGACTATGGAGATGTTTGTGAATACGGAATTGATATGCTCCTTGATAATGGAGACATTCGCGTATGTAAAGAATGTGGAGAATATGTTCTTACAGATAATGCAATAACTTTTGAAGAAGAAGAAAACGGAGAGGTGTTTGATTTTTGTAGCAGATATTGTTGTAACAGATATTGTACCGAACACTATCCGAGAATGACAGCGTGAGAGGAGGAAGAAATATGAGTAGCGGGTTTTTTGATAATTTTAAAATAAAGCACAATGTACAGTTTGAGAAGATCTGTAAAATGAAACAGCACGAACTAAAGAATCATCTCAAGCAGAGATTAAATATGCAGTCTGGAGATGGCTGGTTGTTTAAAGAAGGCACGTTTCCTGTTCTTTTAACGGCTCACATGGACACAGTTCATAAAGAGCAGTGTAAGGAAATCAATTATTTTAAGACGCAAGATAAGACTGTTATAAATAGTCCTGTTGGAATAGGCGGAGATGATCGCTGTGGAATATATATGATTCTACGGATTTTGGAAAAGGTCAATTGTTCTGTGTTGTTCTGCGAAGATGAAGAAATAGGTTCAGTTGGTGCAAAGAAATTTGTGAAAACCGATCTTTGTGAATCATTAAAGGGAAAGTTCAAATACATAATTGAACTTGACCGCATGAATGATAAAGATGCTGTGTTTTATGAGGATGCGAACGAAGATTTTCATAAATTCGTAACAGAAGAATTTTGGAAAGAAAGCTGGGGATCATGGTCGGACATATGCACATTAAGTCCGGCGTTGGAAATAAGTTCCGTAAATCTTTCATGTGGTTATTATAATCAACACACAACTAAGGAGTATGTTGTACTTGAGGAAATGGAAAGGAGTATAACAGAAACAATAAAACTCCTCAATAGGACAGACGTAAACGCAGATCCATTTAAATTTGAAGAACAGACATATGGTTTGCATAATTATAGTTTGTATGATTATAGCTGGTATGATGATTATTCTTATAGTCATCAGGTAAGTGCAAAATCGTCTTTGATCGAAGACGACGACGAGCCAATGTATTTGGAAGTTACAACATTGGATAATAAATATTATGTAACAGCAGGAACGTCAATTGAAGAATGTTGGATGAATCTTTTTATGGAAAATCCAGAACTTTGTTATGGCGAGCTTATAGATTATTACTTTTACTAATAGAAAGGAAAAACAATATGATTTATTTGAATAACGCAGATTTTAATACGATTAAAAAGGCAATTAAAACATTACCGTATGGAGATGAATTTAATAATCTCTCCGATGAAAAACAACAGATAATTCTAGCTGCGGATGATTTAATTAAGCAGCTTGAAAAAAACAATAGAGGAATCCACGCTAAATATCCTTTTAAATGGAAATCAGAAAAAAATCCTGAACGTCTTTTAGACATATTTAGACTGTTCACACCATTAGAACAGAAAGAATACAACTTTTTTATGTATGAGAATATATCTAATGAACGAATAGATGTTCTTGATCTCGGAACACGTTTAGAAAACGGGCTTAAAAGAAATGGAGTTATGAATATCTACGATTTAGCAAGAAGCAGCAATAGCATCAACTCGCTTCACGGAATCGGTGATAATAGCAAAACAGAAATTCTTACTAAACTCTTTGAATTTTATAGAGATTGGCTTAAGAGAAATCATCCTGATGATTTAAAGAAAATGTACGAGGTGGCATGATGTACAAAATCAAAGCAACAAAGCTATATAAGATCCGTTTTTACTGTACAGAATCTGTAAAAAAACTTGTGGAAAAAGTAAAGGAATTAAAAAGCTTGGGGTATATAGTGGAGGTAAAATAATGGAAGTTTTGCGGAGAGATACTCTTGAGTGGGAAAAGATAACATTAAAAGGTAAATATTATTATGATTATTTAACATTATCAAACGGAGGTAAAGTCAATCTAAAAACAATATTAGCTACAAGAGGCAAAATCAATTTTGGAAAGCTTGGATATTGTACATCTTGCGGTAAGATAATGACGCAAAAGGAATTTGATAAACATAATAATGTTAAAGCATCTTATGACAAATGCATGAAATGTTACTATATGTCACAAAAAGATTGTAAGATACATAAAAATAAAGAAAAAACATTTATCAAATCTGGAAAAATGTTTTGTAACAAATGTAACGAATATATAAATAATGATACGAAATGTAGGAATTCTTCTTGTTATGGTAAATTTTCAACATCATTCTTTAAACCGCAGATTTATTTACCGTCAAAGATTCTCACAATAAAGAAGTTCGTTAAATTGAAATGGGAACTTTCTTCAATTACCAATTATTACTTCTGTGATAACATTACGTTAAAACATCCAACATATAATATTAAAGCGCATTTTGATGAAAACGGATACTTAAGTTATCTCGGATATAAAGGTAAAAAATGTTACTATGATGAAAAAACAGATTCGTTGCGTGGAATAGAAAACAATTCAATTATAACTGATTCGCAAGTGATTTTACGAGCAATAAGGAGGCTGTATAAATGATGATGCGGAGTGATTTGAAAACCATTGCCGGAGTTTCATTTGATGACATTCTTAATGAATCATATGATCTTCTTACAAAACGGAAATGGGATGTTAGAGAAAGTGGTATTGGTCATGAAATGGACGTATGGCTTGGTAGTAAGGAAAATAAAATAAAGGAAATGATAAAAAATCCTTACTATAATGGCAATCTTCAGATAGTTATTCCTGCACAGATTGTCCGAGAATGTTGTTCAAATGAAGCTACACGTTTTCTGAAGTCAATTATTAATTCAATAAATTTGAATGAAGACTTTACAACATATCATGGTAAAACAGCAAATGAAATTCTTTATGAGTTGGTTGAGAATAGTGCGGAAACAGTATCTATTGATATAATTAAAGAAAATTCTTTAGCCGATGCTGTTCAAAGTCTAAAAAATAATTTTAATTCAGATTTACTAAATAAAAATAAAATTGAAATAGCTCGGAAAATGCGAAATGCATTAGAGACATTTTATTATGATTCTTTTTATGAAAGAGTAAATGAAAGTCAAGCAGAACGTATCAATAGATGTTTAGGTTTAGATAAAAAGAAAGTACAACCCGGACAAAAAACAAGCAAAGTGATTCATAGAATACTTTGTTTAGGTGGTCATTATGATAAGTACAATCAAGCATTTACTCAGCTGTCAGATTTATCAAATGGAAATGTACTTAAAGGTTATTACGTCATATCTCTAAATTTTCTTGATTATCTTCGAATGTCAGATGGACATACTTGGTCAAGTTGTCACACTACAGATCCTAAAAACACAAGAGGAATTGAGGGAAATTATGAAGGTCAGTATTGTCAGGGATGTTTGTCTTATGCAAATGATGATGTAACTTATATCACCTATTTTGTTGGACGGGGTGCAGATACAAAACATCCAGATAGAAGCGACAAGATATACAGACAATGTATGCATTTGAGAAGTGATAATAAGATGCTCGTTAATGGTCGTATATATCCACAGGGTAATGATGGACAAACGGATATATATAAGATCATGAATGAGAACTTCTTTAATACTATGAGTTTGTCATTAAAGAAAATTGGTATATCTAAAGAAAATGCATTTATAACAACTGATGGTGCAAACTACAAAGATTATTATTATAACCGCCAATGTATGTTGTATTCATCTGAAGATAATGAAGACTATTCAATGACTATAGGTCATACAGCGTTATCGCTTCTAGATGGATATGAGCTTGATAAAATATATGCTCACAGCACGATTGTATAAGGGGGAAATGAATGTATATAAACGTAGACGAAGAAATATTGCAGCTTGCAAGAGAGCCGACAGAATTAAATTATGGTGAAATTCTCTTACTAGCACTCATAATAAATCTATCTGAAAACGACAAGTTTTTTATGAGTAATGAAGCGATAGCTAATCTCATGTGTACTTCAATCCGCACAGTGAAAAGATGGTTGGCTAATCTGAATAAGAATGGATTGATTGACATATATTATGACACAATATCTGGAAAAGAAAAGCGGATCATAGTGCCAAAATTGTCACCAACAGGGTGACAAATTTTGTAAGGAAGGGTGCCAAATTTTGTCAAAATAGGTGTCAAAGTTGTCACCCATATAATAAATATAATAAATATATATTATATATATAATAAACTAATGCGAAACGCAGAAAGGAGTTGAATGTAATGAAAGGCAAAAAAATTTTTTCAAGGAGGGAGTGTCTAGCGATTATAAAAAATAACGGTTTTATATATGATCACTCAACTGGTGGTCATGATTATTACGCTAAAAATGGTATAAGAATTTCAATACCTAGTAATAATATCAATCCAATGTTATTTCGTAGGCTTATGAAGGAAAACAATATGAAGGAGGTGTATTAAAAAGATGACCGAAGATAAAGTAAGAACAAAAAAGTATCTGCGGTCGGCACGAGGTATTAAGGTAGGTGATAGATTCCGGTATATAAGTACTGGATTCCAAGTAAGTGATAACGAAGGAACCTATACAATATCTAAGGGTGCAGAGTATGACGCAGAAGTTATTCAGACAACGCAGCATTTAATTGTAATGAAAATTAAAATTGATCAAACATGTTTACCTAAAAACAGACCGCGGGTTTGGGATTCTGAACCTTACACATGGTCGATACGTAAAGTTGATGTTGGTGTTAGAGAAAAATTATTCTTATATGTCTAAAAGGAGGACAATATTATGAACAAGACTTTAATTAAGGATCTCATTATTGATGAAATTGGAAGTGATTATACTGTAGAGTTTAAGAAAATTGAAAAGGATAACGGAGTTAAAGAAGCTATTATAGTTAGCAAAGGAAAGCTTGGAATAACTTATTATTACGACAACAAAGATACCGATTCAGAAATTGCAAATGAATGCATAACGGTATTTAGACATTCATTTGATAACCCTCCATTTGATGTTGATGATATATGTGGTAATATACCAGATTGGAATTGGGCTAAAGATAAGGTGCTACCTACTCTTTACAACACTACAAAGAATACATACGACAACCTCATTACAATGCCTTTTGTCAGCGACCTTGGGATTATGTTTAAGGTTGAAGTAAATACAAGTAATGTAGGTCAGTCATTAATCAAGATAACTAAAGATATATTTAAGATGTGGAATATATCTTGCAAGACTTTATATGATACAGCGTTAGATAATCTGGATAAGATATTGGTAGTTGATGATGTTCAGAATATTGCGATAAAGATGATGACTGGTCAGAGATTTACGAAAAGATATGTAAATCCAAGCGGAATGATGGATACAATGACTTCGACAAGTATGGTTGGCGCAGCATCAGCCGTTCTTCTTCTGCCGAGGTTAATTGCAGATGGTGAAATGACAAGTAATGATTACTATGTTATTCCTTCATCAAGGCATGAGGTACTTTTAATTCAGGCTGGTTCAATTGATCCCAAAGATTTAAATGCAATGATTTGTGATGTAAACACAGATATAGTTTCAAATGATGACTTCCTCTCCAATGCAGCTTTGTTGTATAAGTCGGAAACGGAAGATTTTATAGTAGCATAAAACTAAATAATTACATGGGGCTGTTTTAATACAGCCCCTAATGAAAGGAGAATAAATGGAAGTAAAAAGATTAAAACTCGTTGATATAGTTTCTGCATATAGCAGAGAGACAGTGTTTATCAAAGATAAGGGACTGATGTTTGAATTTTTGCTTTGTCGTAGAGGATGTCAGTTTAAAACATGGCGAAATAATGAAACTAATAAAATGAAAAAGTTAAAATTATTCTTTGAAGATGAAGAAAAGAATAATAAAACAATAGTCGATGACGTAAATAAGAGCCGCAGATTTTATCACGAAATAGTGTGTCCATACACTCATTATGAGTATGATGGTGAAGATTATTATCTGGAAAGAAGCGAGGGTTTTTATATCTTATATAAAGTTGTTCCACTTTTGATAAATGATGGCGAGTTTGATTGGAAAGAAAATGCAAAGTATAACTCAAAAGAAGCTATTATTACTCGTGGAATGTTTGAATATCAGTGCATTGTAAATGCTGATGGAAACGGTAAAGTAATAGTT
>Ga0310786_10007472_pt1 | contig 14248 bp, 10 predicted proteins | sample AusTroGonzalo_MG_FD_203881 | JGI IMG/M metagenome (GOLD analysis project Ga0310786, IMG submission 203881) | Bovine rumen microbial communities from tropical cattle in Woodstock, Queensland, Australia - Gonzalo_03 (v2) (version 2) | ecosystem: Host-associated > Mammals > Digestive system >... | reverse complement strand
CCCGTCTTTGACCAAAACGAAAGTGGTGTCATCCTCATAGCCCCATTCCATCGTCTCATAATCTAGCTCTTTATTCTTGGTGATAAGATTATATATCGTCCAACCCTCTTTTTGGCTGATAGTCAGGGATTTTCTGTTGGCGATAGAATCCATAAAACGATCGAAGGTTTCTAAAGTGTTGAAATATTGTGCGAAATCGGTATAATCCTCATCCTTCAACATATCTTCGGAGAAACCGTCTTCTATTTGCTTGGCCTTCTCCTCTTGAACTTGGTAGAGCGAATCCAAAACGTGGTTGTGGGCGGTTATATAATTCTCCAACGTAACTTGAACAGAATCAGGATTTTCCACGATTGTGCCGAACAATGAAAGGTTATTGTAATTCAGCGAAACGAAAAAAGGATTATTGGTCAATGACCAAAGAGAAGTGAATTCGTTAAGATAAGGGGCGGCTATTTCGCCGGCACCTTCCATACCGCACGTCGCTAACAAAATGGGATGTTCGCCCATGTAGGGGAGCAGTCGCTCGAGTTTTTCTGGCGCATGACGTAAATTATGGTTGTTCCAAATACTATTTTCATCATTGTTATGACGATACTCGCTAATGGAGGTGATGCGATCTCGACGGACTTCCGCTTTCGAAAACACCCCTAAATTAAGCTGTTGGAATGCGCTGAGAATGCCATTGGGCAACTTGTTTCCTGCAAAACCGACCAGCAGTTGCACCAAGGGGCTGAGGTGGTTGTAGGCGGTATAACCGTTCATGTCACGGGTGAGGATGGTGTTGGCGGCTTCGCTGTTGGCAAACTGCGAATGGCTCAGCCGTTCCCAAATTTGCACCGGAGTCTCTTTCTTCAAAGTATATGAGGAGGAATCAGAATAAGCTGACAGGATGTTGGCGTAGATATCCGTCATGTCGGAAAGCATGGCGACACAGGCCACATCTGGCGTACAAATAATGGCGTATGCTAATCCCAGATCAGGCACGGCATCCAGCACTAAACAACGGATTTTCTGACCGTTAGGGAGGGTGATAGTCTCAAAGGGGGAAAACGATTTGTCTATGGAACGCAACGTTTTCTCGAAATTTTTCTCATTGTTCAGAGGGATGAAATAGTAGCGGGAATTGGCAGCTGCCACAGAAGCAGTGAAGTCGATACCCGTCTTGTTGTCGCGCTTCAACCAGCTTTGAACGAACTTTTTAGAGAACTTCAGGCTGTCGTAAAGCGGTTTTAACACGTTGTCTTTGTGCATGGCTTCCAACTCCGATACCCGCGCCAGTGTGTCGAGGTTGATCATATAGAAGGAGTAGCAGCTGTCGGGCACGTAGTTAAGCACGCGCTGATGGTAAGGCACTTGCGCAAACGTGACCGTCGCCATGAGTAACATAAAGAGTGTTAATATTTTACGCTTCATATTGCAAAATTTTAATTTGTTAGCAAACATAATACATTTTTCAATCCTTATGATGCAAAATAACCGAAAGGTTGCACCTTGTGAAAAAAAATTCTGAATTCTTAATTCTGAATTCTTAATTGACTCGTTCCGTGGCTCACCGGCTGTACTAAAATTTTCGTCGGAATCTTTTCCGCCAGCACGTCCAAATGGCTGATAATGCCGATGTTACAGTGTACAATGTGATGCAGTTGCTGGAGGGTGTTTACCACGCTGTCGCAGAGACTGCCGTCGAGTTGGCTGATGCCTTCGTCAATGAAGATGAAGTCGGAGGAGATGCCTTGGAGCGCAAGGTTCGACAATCCTAACGCGAGGGCGATGGAGATGAGGAAGCTTTCGCCGCCGGAGACCATCTCTACAGGACGCGGCGCATCTCCTAAGTATTTGTCTTTCACCAATATCATCAGTTCTTTGTCCGCGCCGGTCAGTTCGTAGCGGTCGGAGAGCATCCCGAGGAAGTAGTTGGTGTTGTCGAGCAGTTTCTGCAGGATGAAGCTTTGCGCGATTTTGCGGAATTTGTTACCGGTGCTGTCGCCGAAAACATTGCTAAGCCGCTCCCACTGCCGCATTTCCTGTTGCAGCAGGTCCAGTTGCCGCAATGTGTCGGCATATTGCTTCTTGTTGCGGGCATCTTCTTCTAGAATATGTTGGATTTGCCCGATTTTTTGCGACTTTTCGGTCTTTTGCTGGTTGTTTTCTGCAATTTTTGCCTCGATTTGAGCAAGATCTTCCCCTTCTGCGAAGCTTGGCTTCGATTCCTGATGCTTTTGCAAGGTTTCCTGCGCTTTTAGGAATTGTCCGTGGGTATTTTGTACCTGATTTTGCGCAAAAGCTTGTTGTTCACGCAGTTGCGTGATAGTATCTCTGGAGGTGTTCGCCAACCGGGTTAAGGTATCTTCTTGAATCTCTGCATGTTCTGAATAATAGCTTTGCAGGATTGACTCTTTTTTTACAATGTCTGTATGCAAAATGGTCTTGTTTTGTGACAAAACTGTGCATTTTGTGACGAAATCCGCCCATTTTTCTGCTAAATGGTCGATGGGTTGAGGCTTTTCGGCAGGAGTCCAGTCGAAAAGCGACTGTATTTGTTGTTGGTGGCGTTCAATTTGTTGTTGTTCGTTCTGCAATTTTTCTGCCGATTCTTGCAGCTTTGTCAGTTTCTCTTGTGATTTTGCATAAATGTTGGCCTCGTTGCTTAAGCTTTGAGCAGTCTGAGTCGGATTCTCAGTCCAATTGGGATAGGTGGTGGACAAAAAGCCAGACATTTCCTCTTGCAATTGCGATTGCTGCTTCTCGTCTTCCTCCCAACGTGCCTGCAGAGCTTTGTTATCTTGTTGTAATTTCGTGGCTTGCAGTTCTATTTCGTGGTGGTTTTTGCGCAAATCTTCAAGCTGTTTTTTCAGATTGTCAATTTCCGCATTCGCTTTTTCGATTTCTTGATTGAGACCACGCGAGACGGTGATTTTCTCTTCTATCTCTTTCAAAACCTTTTCGTTATCAGCGAGTTGCTGATTGATTTGGTCTTGAATGGTTTCATTGACCATGATTTGCAGTCGTTTGCATACATTCTCCAAAGCGGTCAAATCAGTCTTTTGTTTAAGAGATTTGTTTTGCAGGTCGTTTTTCAATGAATTGACGTTACCCTCTTCTGCTTTGAGGTGCAGAACTGTTTCTTCCAGCTGTTTTCTGGTCGAAATCGTTGCTTTTTTAGCATCATCCAATGCATTTTTGAGTTTAATGACGCTCTCTTCCACCGCTTCGTTGGTCAGCAGTTGCGCCACTTTTTGTCCACAAACGGGACAGATGTCACCCACTTGGAGGGTGGCGCGCACCTGTTTTGCGAAATCGTTCACGCTTTTGGCAGCAGAATCATAGATATGTTGGGCGGATTCCTGCATTGTTTGCGCTTTGGTGTAAGCTTCCTGCTCTCTTTGCATTTGCGCTGTCAGCGTCTCCACCAATTTTTGCTTCTCTGCAAGATTTTTCTTAAGTTCTTTAATCTCATTCTGCTGGCTCTTAAGCGTTTGCACAGACTTGTTTGCCTCGTTCAAGTCGCGGAGCCGGTCTTTTTGCTGGGATTGCAACAAAGTGAGTTGAGTTAAATCAAACGCTTTGGCTTTCTCTTTCAGCTCGTTTAAAGCAGTTCCAACCTTGTCAATTTCAGCTTGTTTTTGGTTGATTTCCGTTTGTTTTTGTGCTAAAGTATGCTCAGAAGTGCTCAGAATCTCCAAATTATGTTGAAATTTTCCCTTGTTTTGGGTGATGTTCTGTCCGAATTGTGCATATTGTTTTAGCTTTTCGGAAAGAGCTTGTGCATTGGCAAAAGCTTCTTTTTTGTAGGCCTGCGCGTCAAGGCTTTCTTGGAGTTGCTTTTTGGAAGTCTCCGTCTGACTCATCGTCTCTTTCAGGAAAAGACAACCAGAAGTAAGTTGTTGATATTGAATTTGATAATCTTTTTCGGACTGTGTTATTTCGATGGCGTTTTGACGTAGTTTTTGCAGTTCGAGTAGGGTGTTTCGTTCGGTTTCGGTTTGTTCCCATTGCGCAATCCACAGTCTTGTTTGCTGATTCTCTTCAGAATTCAAAGCCGTGTTCGCCGCTTGCCACAACTGCTCGGAACGCTTTACATCTTCTTGAAAAACAGCGAGTTGTTTAATCCATGCAGCTTTTTGGCTTAAGCTGTTAAGCGTTTCGTCTAATTGTTTGTTTTCGTCTTGGATGGTACCGATTTGCGCTTTGTATTCCGCGATTTGTTCGTCATTCAGCCGTACAATATTCTCGTTTTCGCGGTTCAGATTCTCGCAATCTTTCTTTTTAAGGTTGTATTTCTCGTAAATTTTGCGGCCCAATTCGGAGAAAACGCTGGTGTCGGTGAGCTTTTCAAGGATTTCGGCTTTGGCGTTCTGGTCGCTCTTCATGAACTTGGTGAATTCGCCCTGGGCGAGTAGGGTAGTGCGGCAGAACTGTTCGTAAGTCAGCCCCGTCACGGTAACAATCTGCTGCTCAATCTCTTTTACCTTTGTCCACACACCATTTTCAGAAGTCAATGACCATTCTGTGTTGTTGAGGTTGCCGTTTCTGTTGATGGAGAAAACAGTTTTGGCAGTATAGGTAATGCTATCATTACCAACGAATTGCAGTTGGCAAAAGCCTTCCTTTTCACCGCGTTTCAGGTACTGCCTTAAGTCGTTGATGGCGATGCCTTTGTTTTTGTCGCTGAAACGCAGTTCCGGGTCCGTGTATTGGTTGTCCTTCTTTTCGGCAATGCTTTGCAGTCGCGGCGTTTTGCAGAACAGAGCGATGCATATTGCATCAAGGATGGTGCTCTTGCCCGCGCCCGACGGTCCCCAAATCATGAAGATGTGCTGATCTTGCGGCATCAGCTGCTCAAAATCGATGACCGCCTCCGCGATGGAGTTGATGTTGCTTATTTCTAGTTTTTTGAATTTCATTGAAGAAAATTATGCGCAAAAATATACATTTTACGGTTATGCTTGATAAAGAATATTTCTTCTCTCAGACAGTTTACTTTGCGACATTTTTTCATAAATCAAGAGAAATTATTGTAAAGTGCAAAATATAATTTAACAAATAATTGTAAAAATAATTTATCTTATATTTGTAAGTGCTTGATATTTAGAAAAGAAAATATTTTTTCAAAATCATAAAATACGTTTGTTTTTTATTGTATCTTTGCAGCGAAGATCTAAAACCATAAAAGATGGAATATGAAAATCCTATAGAAGAAGCCCGTAGATATGTGGCTAATGCAGAAGAGGTCATCAAGAAGGCAAATTATGACCCTGAAACAAAATCATATACGGACAGAAAGTATATCAAGACCGCGGGAGACATCCTATGGAAGGGATGCTTGATTGCGCTGGATGCGGTGTTGAAAGTACGTAAAGGCAAGGGGCGTCCGTCGATTGAGAAATATAAGGAGGCAGCGGGCAAACGCGACCGCAAGCTGCTTCAATTTATAAATATAGGTTACGACACCATGCATCTTGTGATGGGCTATGATGGCAATCTGAACATAAAAGTATGTGATTCAGGCTTTGAAAATGCCAACACCATCATTAACCACTGCGCTAAGTTGTATCCAAGTGCGAAGACTGCGTGAAGTTTGTTTTATTTCGCCTGTTCCTCCGTAACTTCGTCAATCACTGAATTTAACAGTTCTTTCAGTGTGTCGTCCATTTCCGTGCCGTTGGAGTCGCGGAAGTAGCGCTCGGCGATTTCCAAAGGACTCTTTTCCTTGAATTCCGACAGGTTGAAGTCGGGCTTTTCTATGGAATTTCCGCCTTCTACGGCAGGACGCGTGCACTTGTAGTCGCAGTAGAGGAGGTTTTCTCCCTTGTCGAGGATGTTGCGGATGCGGTTTTCCGTGTCGGAGGGCAAACGCTCCGCCGATAGGATGTTGACTTGCACATATCCTTGACTATCAGGAAGATTGTTCTCCAAATAGGTGAGGGCATCCTCCAAAGGGGTGGGCTTTGACGGTATGACGTAGAATTTCCGTAGCGGTTCCAACTCGATGGTCTCTATTTTCGGCGTATCTCCGTGATTCTCAATGGTTACCATCGTTACAGAGTGCGTGAATTGCTCCTTGAAGTTGAGCTGCACGGGACTTCCACAGTAGCGAGCTTTACCGTTACCTAACGTCTGCGGCGTGTGGATATGTCCTAATGCGAAGTAGTCGTAACTGTTGTCTATGTCGTTGAGACTCATGCTGTTGATGCCGCCCACAATGTCCCGACCATTGAAGGTAGTACTTTCGTGCGCGGAGAAAATGGCGTTTCCGATCGTGGTGTGTCCCATCAGGATCACGGGCAGATTCTGGGTGTTCTTCTCCTGAATCTCCTGCAATACAATATTGTATAAATCGTTTTGATAATCAGGAATATACGGTATCGCAGCAATCCAGCCTTTGCCTGGAACTTCGATGATATGTTTGTCGATGAGGTATTGGTCGTTGATTCGTTCCGCCGCCCCGATGAAGTGGGTGTTCACGCGTTTCCACACCCCCGACATGCTTTCGATGCGAGAGCTGCTGTCGTGGTTTCCCGCCGTAAGGATAAGCGGCATTTCAGGAGCTATATCGCAGATTCTGAGTAGGTTATCGTTGAGAAATCGCATGGCAGTATTGCTGGGCGTGTTCTTGTCGTAGAGGTCGCCGCTCACGATGAGGGCGTCCGGCCGTTCGCGTTCGATGATTCCGCAAAGCTGATCCAAGAAATACTGATGTTCTTCCTGCCGGTCGTAGTGGAAGTTGAACACCTGCCCGATATGCCAGTCCGATGTGTGGAGAATTTTCATTTCTGTAGTTTTAAGCGGCAAAGATAGTATTTTAATGGTTATAGGTTATGGGTTATTGGTTATTGAAGTTTAAGGTTTAAGGTTTAGGGTTTAATAGAGGGTCAAGGGTCAAGGGTCAAGGGTCGAGGGTCGAGGGAATAGACAAAGGAAGAGGAATGAAAAAAAAATGAGAGTGTGATGAGAAATGATAATAATTTGTACTTTTGCGGTTTGTTATTGGGCAATAGGGAATAGGGGGAACGGTAACAGCCAATAGTTAATAGCCAATAGCTAACAACCGACAGTCAACAGTCAATAGTCAAATATATGAAAAGATTTTTCTTTGTTGTTATAGCAATTTTGTGGACAGCGTCCGTTTCGGCGCAAAGTGTTGCCGATTATGAGTCGGACGGGATGGAATGCACGTCCATTACCGTAGGTAAGAAGGCTTCGGCGGACGGTTCGGTGATGACTTCGCACACCGACGACAGCCACCGTTCGCGCACGAACATCTACGTGACCCCCGAACAGGATTACGAGCGCGGGGCGATGCAGACGATGTATAAGCGTCAATGGGCTAAGAAGCAGCTGCCCGGACAAATGTTGCGCTACGACAACATTCCCGTGGGCGAGATTCCGCAGGTGGAACACACTTATCAGTTCCTCAACACCGCTTATCCGTGCGTGAATGAGGCGCAATTAGCTATCGGTGAATCGACTTTCGGCGGTCGTCCAGAACTTAAATCAGATAGTGGACTCATTGACTGTCAGCGACTTTGCATGTTGTTGCTGCAACGTTGCTGTACCGCGCGCGAGGCTATTGAAACGGCGGGCGTACTGCTGAAAAAATATGGCTGGATTGATGCGGGCGAGTGCTTGACCATCGCCGACAAGGATGAGGTTTGGCATCTCGAAATTCTCGGTCCCGGCAAGGGCAAGTTAGGTGCCGTTTGGGCAGCGCAACGCGTGCCCGACGACCATGTCGCGGTTAACGCCAATGCCTCCACAATCCGCGAAATCAATCTCAAGGACAAGGATTACTTCATGGCTTCTGACAACGTCTATACGCTGGCGCGCGAGAACGGATGGTGGGACGGCAAAGAGACTTTCCGCTTCGCATACGCATACGCACCGCAGACCCGCACTATGATGGCTTGTCGTCGTCGCGAATGGCGCGTGCTTGACCTCATGGCTCCGTCTTTGCACCTAGACCCCAATGCTGAAAACTTCCCATTTTCCGTAAAACCCGATACGCTGGTGACGCTGGAAAAGATGATGAGCGTCTTCAAGGATTACTACGAAGGCACCCCTTACGATATGCGTAAAACATTGACAGTCACCGATAAAGATGGCAAAACTGTCATTTCCCCGATGGCCAATCCGTTTATGAAGCTTGACGAGCTGCAACTGAATCGCATCAACGGCGGTTGGAACGAGCGCGGAGAGCGTAGCATTGCGGTGCATTTCACCGTCTATGCCACCATCATCCAATGCCGCAACTGGCTGCCCGATGAGGTTGGTGCTTTGTGCTGGTTTGCTCTCGATAATGTGGCTTCATCCATCTATGTGCCTATATATGCGAACGTTACGGATCTTCCATCCACCTATAAAACCGACGGTCGCATGACGGGATTCAGCAAGGATGCTGCATGGTGGGCTTTCAATCGCGTGGGCACGATTGCCGCGCAACGCTGGGGCGACATGCATCAATTTGTGGATCGAGTTTGGGGACCGATGCAGAAAGAGTATATCAAAGAGCATTACGTCATTGAGCAGCGTGCGATGGAACTCATCAATCAAGATCGTTACGAAGAGGCAATCCAAGTGCTGACTAACTTCACGGATTTGTGTGGTAATGAAGCGGTTGAGCGTGCGTGGAAGTTGGGCGATGAGCTGTGGACGAATTTCGATGGAATGTGGTAGAAATTGCGTGAAAAATGAGTGAACCATTGCCTGTTTTGGAAGAAAAATTCATCATCCCGTCCTATTTTGTGGATGATAATGCGCAGTTGACGGTCACCTCGCTGTTTCAGCTGATTCAGGAGATGAGCGACCGGCATGCCACGATATTAGGGGCTGGCTGGCAACAACTGCGTCATAGAGGCTTCTTCTGGGTGATAACTAAGATTAAACTGATAATCAATAGATTACCTTCTTGGCAAGAGCCTGTCTTGTTACGCACATGGGTAAAGAAATCTGAGGCGGCCACCTCTCCCCGCGACTTTGAGATGGAGGACGCTGAAGGCAATATCTTGGTGGCAGCCAGTACGATATGGGCTATTTTGGACAAAGAACAGAGCCGTCCGCAGCGCATGGACATGTTCGACGGTCTCTTTATGCCGCAGGAACGCAGTGCCATCGATCGGAAACCGCCCAAAATCGGGCCGATTCAGTTGCCAGAAGTGCTTCCTGAACCTAAACCGGTGCTCCATTCGGATATCGACATGAATCATCACGTGAATAATGCGCATTACATTCAATGGGCATTTGATTCCGTGCGTGATGATTTCCGTAAATCTCACAAAATCAGTAGTGTAGTGGTTAATTTCATCGCACAGGCCAAACCGGGCGACCGCTATCGCGTATGCACGGAACACCTTGCTGACGAAAACTATAAAACTGCCATTTTTTCTGAGGATATGCAAACGGAATTTTGCAGACTTCAGACGGAGTGGAAATCCATAATGTAGAACTTTAGAATCCCGCTCGTTATGTACATGAATGAAGATTTATTCGTAGATTTCCTGAGTATCAAGGAGGTACTATGGGTGGGAATTAACTTTTCACAAGCCAAGTTCACGCGCAACGGTTTCAATTTCACTCAAGAAATTATGCATCATTATTTCCATGAGTGGAATATGCTGATACTCAACGACCAGAAAAAATACGACATCCGTATGAGCTTCCGCAAGCCAGTGATGCAGTATGACCTTTCAGTGGTGACAAAACTCAACAAATCGCTGAAAATCAACGATGTACTTACGAAGTTCATCGGCATTAAGGATGTGCTCAAGGACGAGCAGATGTGTCAGTATGTTTCTGGGTTGCAGTTCCCGCAGACGATGAAATATGCGCTCACCTTTGTAGTGGAATCGTTCGATTCAGGGTTAAAAAACGCCGCCATCTGGGTGGTTGTGGTAGAAACGGCAACACATGAGGTGGTGTTATGCGAAAAATTTCTGAAAAAGCCTGCGGGCATCGGTACCCGAAACTATTGGGCCAGAACGTTTTACAATGTCTTTTACGACATACAATCCAACTCTTTTATGCGTTGGGAGAATATGGTGAAAGACAAAATAGGCGGTTAATTTCGAAATCTACAATATTATATATAAAGGTTTGAGTCGCCGTAGCTTAAGAAACGGTAGTCGCTATCCAATGCGTGTTGGTAAATGCGATGCCAATCGTCTCCTAAGAAATTGGAAATCAACAACAAAAGTGTGCTTTTTGGCTGATGAAAATTGGTAATCAGTCCGTTCACGATATGCCGTTTGTAAGTGGGCAGGATGATGAGTCGCGTGCTGGCGCGAAGCATGTCCGTATCGTGCTGTTTCAGAAAGTTGAGAATGGCTGTTAACGACTGATCCACAGTTACTTCGTGGATGTGAGGGTTGTCGTACGTCTCCCACTGTTCCACTAACAGCGGGTTTTCCAGTCCGAGGTACAATTTTGCCCCAATGACGAACAACGATTCCAGCGTGCGCGTAACCGTTGTGCCTACCGCAATGAGCTGTTTCTCTTTGTTATTCAGCAATTTATGGATAAAATCTTCAGTGATGATGATTTTCTCCTCGTGCATGAAGTGGTCACCGATGGTCTCAGAAGAGACGGGCTTGAAAGTTCCCGCGCCCACGTGTAGCGTAACATACTCGGTTTCAACACCTTTTGTGTTCAGTGTATGCAGTAGTTCGTCGGTGAAGTGAAGCCCTGCGGTGGGGGCGGCCACGGAACCGTCGTGACGGGCATAGACCGTTTGGTAACGTTCTGTGTCACTGTCTTCTGCATCGCGGTGAATGTAGGGTGGGAGAGGTACTTTCCCGTAAGCCTCTATCCATTCGGCAAAGGAGATGTCGGTGTCGGACCATGTGAAGGTTACTTCGAAAGTACCTTCGATAGCTTCTCCGCGTTCGGCTTTGATTCGGATAACACGCTCGTTGATAGGTACTCCTATTTCCAAAGGATGTTTCCATTTCCGTGCATTGCCCACCATGCATTTCCAAGTTACGCAACCGCTGAGGGTGAAGGCGACGGCAGGGTCGTTGGTGGGTGCGAGCGGTTCCAGACAGAAGATTTCGATGGCAGCGCCCGTGGTGTTGTGCACCTGCAAACGCGCATGAATCACCTTCGAATTGTTGAATACCAACCACTGGTTTTCGGTCAGAAAATCGGGCAATTGATGGAAAACTGAATCGGTGATTGTATTGCTTTCTTTGTTGAAAATCAATAATTTAGAATTGTCTCGCTGCTCGGCGGGATAGAAGGCGATACGTGACTCCGGCAAGGGGTAGTCATAATCTTCAATGCGGATATTTCGGTTCAAATCTGTCATGGCGGCAAAAGTACATTTATTTTTAACAACTTTTAACTTGACAAGCGCTTTTTGGCGATGTATCTTTGCCATGAAACAATTTATTGAAATTATGAAAACAAAAATCTTAATAAAGATACTGTTTTTCAGCTGCTTATATGTAGCAGTACCTGTGGAAGGAACTTCGCAGGAGGATTTGTTTTGCGCTCATGCTGCGGAAAATATGGACAAAAGTCCTGTGTTGAGCGCTTTTTCAAACACATGCGTAGGGTTCCATGTTCGAAATGATTTCGGAATGAAGGAGCTGATGTTTGCAGATGTCGCTGGCGTGTGGCGTCGCAAAAAGAACCTTCTGATGATATCCGTAAATCATTATGGCTATGCGAATTACGGAGAAATGCAACTCTCCGTTGGCTATGGGCGGAACTTTGGTGACCGCTTTGCTATGACGGCGCGGATTTTCTATCTGATGGCGCACGCCCGAGAGTATCCGAGCAGTCATTCCCTTTGTGTTGATGTGGCATTGGCGTATAAAGTGACCCCAAAGCTATGGTTCGATGCGACGGTGTATAATCCTATTATGTTGCGTTATAACATTGTAGGACAGAATGTTATACCGTTGAGGTTTACGGTCGGATGTACCTATATGCCTGTGCAGAAATTCTTGATATCACTCACCACGTCGAAGCTATTGCCGGGAGAGTGGGAGGTGGACGGTCGGTTTATGATGCAGCCGATTGCTCCGCTGTTGCTCTCGGTCAACTGTTCAAATGCACGGTTAGGAGTGTATATCGGATTGATATACAAAAAGTTCCTGGTTTCTGTAGAGGCTGCATGGTATTATAGAATCTCCGTTTCTCCGCAAATAGGAGGCTTTTACTTTCCAGAAAGGAGGGTGGGCGCATGAAAAGGATTGAAAATAAAGGATTTAGAAGGAAAATGTTCGTCATCATGATGGTGATGCTGATTCCGATGTTCTCCCTTTTGGCGCAGCAAGATAGCCTTTGGATGTTGGAAACGACCATCGACAATTATGAACTTCAGACGGAAGATTTGGAGAACATAGAGAATGTCTCCGAAGAGCTACTGGAACGGATGGAAATGACGCAAACTGGCGGTCGGTTGAACTTGAACGATTTGAGTTACGAGCAAGCAGTAAACCAGTTGCAGTTGTCTGATTATCAATATTATCAACTGCAATTGTATATGGAAGAATTTGGTCAACTGTATAGCATTTATGAGTTGGATGCCATAGAAGGATTTACGGTGAAGGATAGGTTGCGTTTGGCGGTTTTGGCGGTGATTGGGCCGCCGCCAAAACCCAAACCGACCTTTAAGGAGTTATGGAAGGCGAGTAAGAGCGTGCTTTGGGTGCGATACGGCCAAGTGGTGGAGCGGCAGGCAGGCTACGATACGACCCGCGCCAACCATTACGAGGGTTCGCCCGCGCACGTACAATTTCGCTACGACTACAGTGTGCGCCAGCAGTTCGGATTCCGCGTTGCGGGAGAGAAAGATGCGGGGGAACCGTTCTTCCGAGGTGAGCAAAAGTACGGCTTCGACCACTATTCGGGCTCCGTGTATGTGAAGAACCTCAAGTGGTTGAAGTGCGCGGTATTGGGCGACTATCGGCTCAACTTTGGACAAGGATTGGTGTTGGGCTCTTCTATGATGTCGGGGAAGGGTGGCGATGTTTCCACCATCCGGCGGTTTGCGGAGGGCGTGCGGCCCGTGGCCACCACTAACGAAAGTGAGCTTTTCCGGGGTGGGGCAGTCACGTTGGGGAATAGCAACTGGTCGGGGAGCCTTTTTGCTGGAGATGTCACGGAGACCAATTCCAATGCATTTGGCGGGGCGGTGTCGTATCGGCGGGCGCATTTCAGCGTCGGACTGCATGCTGTTTGTTTTGGCGATTATGCGGACACGGCGCTCGCACGCGAGAAGTGGCAGGCACTGTTCCACCCGAACCGCGTGAATGCCGGACTTTCTTACCATGCGGTTTGGCGTAAGCAGCTGTTCTTCGGGGAGATGGCAGTCAACGAGAAGGGGAAAGTCTCTATGTTGCACACGGCGGTCTTCACGGTGAATCCCGTGTTCCGTTTCGCGACGCTGGTACGGTACTACACCACGGGCTATGAAGCTCCGATGGGAAGAGCGTTCCGTGTAACTTCCGGAGATTGTGGAGAGTTTGGGACTTACTTGGCGGGACACCTCGTACTGTCGCGGAAGATCGAGGCAGACTTTTTCTTCGACTACTACCGGCTGTTGTGGCTGAGCTACCAGACGGATGCGCCGATTCAGGGCGTGGACGGCGGTATGACCTTGACTTGTCGGTTATCGCGAAAGAGCACGTTGCTGATGCGCTACCAGTGGCGTTCGAAGCCCAAAAATGCGAGCGGAGAGGACTATTTGCGACGGTTGACGGGATTAAACCGCCATCGGATACGGCTGCAGTGGAGCAACGAACCTTTCCCGATGTTGAAGTTGAAGACGGAGGTGAGCGCGGTGTTCGACCGTATGGAAGGCGCGAAATGGAACAAAGGCATTCTGATGTATCAGGATGTGGTACTCAACTTCCGAAAGCCGCAACTCAGTCTGTATCTGCGGGTTGCCTACTTCGACACTGACAGCTACGACGAGCGGTTGTACGCCTACGAGAACGATGTCTATTACGCATTCACGGTCGGTTCCTACTATTACCAAGGGATGCGGGCATACTTGATGCTGCGCTACAAGATACAGAATTTCAGTATATGGCTACGTATCTCGCGGACGCACTATCTGAACAAGGAAACCATCAGCAGCGGTCTGACGGAAATCGACAAACCGCACAAAACGGAGGTGAAGGTGCAAGGAATGTATCGGTTCTGAATGTTCATTGGTTATATCACCAACATACGAAGTTTGCCACGTTGTAGAGACGCGATTAATCGCGTCTCTACAGTCTTCGGTTGCCGTGTCGTCCAT
>Ga0310786_10007471_pt1 | contig 14250 bp, 27 predicted proteins | sample AusTroGonzalo_MG_FD_203881 | JGI IMG/M metagenome (GOLD analysis project Ga0310786, IMG submission 203881) | Bovine rumen microbial communities from tropical cattle in Woodstock, Queensland, Australia - Gonzalo_03 (v2) (version 2) | ecosystem: Host-associated > Mammals > Digestive system >... | reverse complement strand
ATTTTCTTTTTATTTCGAGAATTGTGTTTCGCTTACTTCGTTTACCATCCCAAGCGGAGTGACGAGTATTGGGACTTCTGCGTTCCAGAATTGCTATTCGCTTACTTCGTTAACAATCCCAAGTGGAGTGACGAGTATTGGGACTTCTGCGTTTTCTGGTTGTTCTTCGATTACTTCGTTGACCATCCCAAGTGGAGTGACGAGTATAGGGAGTAGTATGTTTTCTACTTGTTATTCTCTTACTTCGTTGACCATCCCAAGTGGAGTGACTAGTATTGGGAATAGTGCGTTTTCTAATTGTTATTTTATTACTTCGTTGACAATCCCAAGTGGAGTGACTAGTATTGGGACTTCTGCGTTTTCTAATTGTTATTCTATTACTTCGTTGACAATCCCAAGCGGAGTGACGAGTATTTCGAATAATGCATTTTATTTTTGCTATTATCTTACTTCTATTACTATCCCAAGCGGAGTGACGAGTATTGGGAACTATGCGTTTTATTATTGCTATTCGCTTACTTCGTTGACCATCCCAAGCAGTGTCACGACTATCGGAACTAATGTATTTTATAATTGCCGCGCACTCACCTCTCTCACTATTCCGAGCGGAGTGACGAGTATTGGAGATAAGGCGTTCTATTATTGCTACGCTATTGAAGAATACCATTTTCTTAGAGCGACTCCTCCGACTCTTGGGACATCGGCTTTTAACGGTATAGTCGAAGGCACTAAAATCTATGTCCCTGCAGCTTCTGTTGACGATTATAAGACCGCAACCAACTGGTCTACATATGCTAGTTATATTGAGGGTGAATGATTATGCCAGATACATTGAGAATTTTTGATACTGAGTATACTGGCGTCACCGGTATAATCGCTAAAGACAAGAACGGAAATGACATAGAGTATAGTAGAGAAGTAGTTAAGAACGTAAACTTCATTGACTACGATGGATCAATTTTATATTCTTACACTACTTCCGAATTTTCTAATCTTTCAACATTGCCTCCTAACCCGACTCATCTTGGGCTAACTTCTCAGGGATGGAACTGGACGAAAGCTCAGATCACATCCCAGTTGACGAGCTATCCGGATGTAACGGTGTGGGTAGGTCAGATGTATGTGACGACTAGCGGTAAGACAGAGGTCGACATAACGCTCGATTCCTCTTCTTACCTTAGTCCGTATCTGGAACTCGGAGTTAACGGGTCTGTTAGTGTGGATTGGGGCGATAGCAGCTCTGCTACGACCATAACTGGGAGCTCTCTGACTACCGTACTGTTTAGTCAGCATCTGTATTCTTCAACCGGCAACTACACGATCAAAATCACTGTGAACTCCGGTTCGTTTACGTTTGTTTCCGGACAGGACAAAGCCGGTGTTCTTACGGATGTCTCCTCCACGACTGCTTCAAGATTATATTCTTCGGCGGTTAAGGCGGTAAGACTTGGATCCTCTATAACTACGCTTGGCCAAGGCGCTTTCCAATATTGTCACGGACTAGAGTACATTACTATACCAAGTACCGTAACGTCTCTTACCAGCAGCTGCTTTATCAATTGCTCTATAGCGAAAGCTATCATCGTTCCTTCCGGAGTGTCATCCATACCCAACTACACGTTCTATGGATGCTGGGGTATAGAGAAGGTGTCCATACCTAGTGGAGTAACCTCAATTGGCGCCTACTCATTCCAGAACTGCTTCTGCTTGAAGTCGATAACGTTCGTCGCTGGGGCTACCATCGGGAACAGAGCATTCTACGATTGCAGATCTTTGAAATCCGCAACGGTAACGAGTGCGAACACTTCGGTTGGAGAATATGCTTTCTACAACTGCTATCTTATGGAATCAGTAGAATTGCCAACTAGTGGATTGACTCAGCTTAAGCAATATGCGTTTTACGGCTCCATTACTTTGAAGCATATTACCATCCCTTCTAGCGTAACGACAATTTCTGATTGTGCTCTGCAGAACTGCAGGCTTCTTAACGAAGTAACCGTTCCTAGCAGCGTTACCACGATAGGTAACAATGTGTTCAACGGTTGTCGAAGCCTTCACGAGATCCATTTTCAGAAGTCCAGTCCTCCGTCATTGGGTACGGATGCGTTCACTAGTATTCCGTCGAATGCGAAGATCTATGTTCCTTCGGCCTCGTTGTCAAGCTATCAATCTGCAACGAATTGGTCTACGTACTCTAGTTACATGGTAGGTGAATAACATGATAGTTACAGAACAAATTGGCGATTCTTTGATCCGTACTTACAGCGATAAGAACGTTTATATTCATGGCGGGTTCCCCGAAGGAGACTACGCAGAGGCTATAGATCCGGTAGGTCTCAATCGGGTATACACCGAAACTGACATCCCGATTCCTGCGGAAGACGAAGAGCCTGTGGAGAGCGGATACCTGCCGCCTCAGGCTGCGCTTAATATGATATTTGGAGGTACTGCCTGATGATACGTTTTACACACGATGAGGCTGATAAGTACCGAGAAATAGTGAACAAGGCAGCGGAAAACCTATCTGACGAGGACGCTGCTTATGCTCCTATGATATTTGAGCGGTGGGAACCGGATGTCGAGTATGTCGTAGGAAAGAGACTTTGCTACGAGGATAAGCTCTACAAGGTTCTGATAGCACATACGTCACAGAATACTTGGAAGCCAGATGTGTCTCCTTCCCTGTTTGCCGAGGTTCTCATTCCCGATCCTACTGTCATTCCCGATTGGGTGCAGCCGGATTCTACTAACCCGTATATGACCGGAGACAAAGTCCGGCATAACGATAAAGTATGGGTATCGACCGTCGATAATAACGTATGGGAACCTGGCGTATACGGTTGGTCAGAAGTGTAATTTATATTTTAAAGAAAGGTGGCACCACTATGTCACAAATATTGGCGACAGCTATACCAGCTGTAGTTGCTGCGGTGGTCTCCTTGATTACATTCTTTTCGAACAAAAATAGTAAAATTCTGGATAAGATAGAAGAACTCGATCAGCGTCAACTTAAGATGGAAAACGATCTTGCCTATGAACGTGCGTCCCAGGCAAGAACTCGCATTCTTAGATTCAACAACGAGCTTATGTGCGGTATGAATCATACAAAAGATTTCTTCGATGATATTATCGAGAATAGCATTGACGTGTATGAATCCTATTATAAAGATCCGAATCATAAAAATCTTAAAAACGGGATTGCGAAAAGTGCGATAAAAAACATTTATCGAGTTTACGATTATAACGTCCAGAACAATTCATTCTTACAGTATCCGAAAGAGGTGATTAATCATGAAGGAAATCCTGATAGAGCAGGCAGCGCAGCTTGTTAGTACGCTCATTATCACTTTGATTGGCGTCTTGGCGGCTTGGCTGAGTGCAAAGCTCAATCAGCATATGCAGCTTAAGAATCTTACGTCGGCTCTTGACACCTGCCTTAAGATGACGCAGGTTACCGTCGGCGAGCTTCAGCAGAAGTTTGTCGAGGACATGAAGGTGGCTAACGAAGATGGCAAGCTCACTCCGGACGAGATCAAAGAACTGAACTCCAGCCTAGTTACTTATACCAAGGAAAAGATGACCCCTGAGTTGATCAATGTCATTGTTAATGCCGGTATTGACATCAATAAGTTCATTTTGAACGCTGGCGAAAATTATATTCAGGAGTTTAAGTGCGAGTGATCAAATCCGATTTTGAAGTTATCACCAAGCGTGTAGAGACCACTAAGGACGTTAAAGTCTATGCTGTCGGCGATCTACACGCTGGTGCTATTTCTGCGGATCTCAAAGGCTGGGAGAGATTTAACCAGATGATTCTTGAGGATCCTTTGGCGTATGTTATATTTCTTGGCGACATGATGAACAACGCTACTAGATCCTCTGTGTCCAATCCGTACGACGACTGTATGCGTCCTCGTGACCAGAAGATCTATCTTAAAGAGCGCCTTGCCGATCTGGCGAAAGCGGATAAAATACTTGCAATTCTTCCTGGTAATCACGAGAACCGGTCTCTCAAAGATGCAGACGACAGCCCGATGTATGACGTCGCAGCTAAGCTGGATCTAGAAGATATTTATCGTGACAACATTGCTTTAGTCAAGCTTGTTGTTGGAAAAGATGCTAACGCAGATCGTCAAAAGCATAGTAATTGTTATGTCATCCTTGCTACGCATGGCGATGGAGCTGGACGGCTTACCGGAGGAACTGTAAACCGCTATGAGCAGTTTGCTGCTAATTGGAATGGCGTTGATATTTTCTATTTTGGCCATTCTCATAAGCCGTTCGTAACTAAGCCTAACAAAATCGTTGTCGATCGTTTACACGCAAATGCTGATCAGATAAACACAATTGTTACAACGGGTGCTTCCTGGATGTATTATGCCGGATATCCTGTTCGTAAATTGTACAATCCTGCGCATAAAGCAGATCCCGATCAGCCTATAACAACGGTATTTAGCGGCAAGTATCGTAATTGGAGAATCAAGGTTAATTGGTAACCAACTAAGGAGAAGCGTCCGTTTTGGATTCTTCTCCTTTTGGTTTTTTCGAAAGGAGATTTATGACTATTGCAGAAAAATACGTCCTGACAGTTGACGAAGCAAGTTTATATTTTCATATCGGCATCAACAAACTTCGAAGGATGATCAACGAGCATAAGGATGCCGACTGGGTGCTGTGGAACAATACGCATGCCTGCATTAAGCGCAAGAAGTTCGAACAATTCATTGATTCGCTGAACACTTTGTGATAAGATGATATCTGGAGAACTTCTTGACCGACGACAGAAAGGAGAATAGCGATGTCGATCAAGAGAAAAGACAACAAAGGACGGATTCTTAGAGACGGCGAGATCCAGAAGGCTGATGGCCGGTATGAGTATCGCTACAATGATGTTAAGGGGGTAAGGAGGAGTTTATATTCTTGGAGGTTGACTGAATCGGACACGATTCCGGAAGGAAAGAGGTTCTGTGAGGATCTGAGATCACTCGAGAAGGCGGTTATGAAGGACGTAGCAGACGGCTTACAGATCCAAAGCAAGATGACACTAAACGATTTGTGGGAAAATTATATTTCCAACAAGCCTGAGCTCAGAGGGTCTACAAGAGCCAACTATCGGTACATGTACAGCAGATACGTTAAGAACGATCTGGGATCTCTTAAGATCAGCGCCATAACCTACAGTAAGGCTAGAGCGTTCTACAACCGGTTGATATTCGAGATTGGGCTCAAGCCTAACAGCGTACGGACCATCAACAATGTCTTGCATCCGGTGTTCGAGATGGCTGTCAGAGACGATCTGATCCGGAAGAACCCTACGGACGGTATTCTCAAAGAGATGAACCTGGAGATCTCTAGAAGACACGGCATCACCCCTGAGCAAGAGAAGGCGTTCATGGACTTTCTGGATGGGAATGATATTTTCGGACACTGGCGGCCTCTGTTCGCTTGCATGCTTGGTACAGGATGCAGAGTTGGCGAAGTACTCGGGTTGAGATGGGATGATATTTTGTGGGATGAGAATCTTATCTCGATCGACCATACGCTGAGTTATAGGCTGCAGGAGAGCGGTAAGGTAGAGTTCTCAGAGACTCCCCCTAAGACGAGAAGTGGAGTCCGGATGATCCCCATGATGCAGAGTGTCCGTAAAGCCATCCTAGAGGAGCGCATGAAGCATCCAGATAGCGAATTTATATTTGTGAATCGCTATGGAAAGCCTCTAACAGTGTACGACGTCAATCGAGCTATTGAGAGGATCGTGGAGCATCTACCAGAAGTACCGAAGTTCACCTCGCATCAGCTTAGGCACACATTCGCCACTAAGATCTGTCAGAACGAAACCGACCTGAAGCTGATCCAGGAGATCATGGGGCACGCTGATATTTCCACTACGATGAATATCTACAACGAGTCGAACATCGAGAGGAAGAAAGCGAGCTTCGCAAGATTGGAATCTACCACAGAATTTACCACAAACAACCGTGAAGTTATGTGACGTTACGTGGTATTATATGAAGAAAAACGCCTAGAATAATGATATTTTCCAGGAATCTGTACTAATAATGTATAAGTAAGCATTTCTGGAAGAAAACCCCAATTCATAGGCAAAAAATTCCCGGATGGGCATTTTCGTCAAAACATTTTACCACACATTTACCACAGTCAAGGAGTTCTCCAAAATTCATCTACTTTTATATTTTCGCTTCAAAATCTCCTCCTTTAATGAAAAGGAGGATTATATTATGTGGTGTGAACTTTTTAAATTAAGCTTTGACGAAACTGTTGCTTGGGCTTTCGAAGCTATGATTTGGACGAGTATTGTAATCGTGGCACTCGAGATCGTAGTAAACAAAGTCTGTAACTACATCGAAAAGAAATTCGGAGGAAAACGCATTAAGATCATTCTGTTCAACCGATTTGAAAAGGAGATAGAGCTCTAACCATGGGCTCTTTCTCTTTCGCGCAAAATACATCTCCTTTAATGAAAACAAGAAAGGAGATTTAAGAAAATGTTAGCAATCGCGCTTATTGCTGGTAAAGTAATTGCTGGTTTATCGTTGCTGGTCGCTATTGGTTCTGTCAAAACCAAAAAGACCACAGAACAAATCGTAATTGATTATCGGGAACATCCGGAGGTGCTAGATGAGATTCTTAGCGCTCACTAACTTTAGGTTCAGAAGAGAATGGAGTCTGTAAAACAGATTCTATTCTCTTTTCGCGTTAAAATCATCTCCTATAATGAAAAAAGAGGAAAGGAGAAAATTGAACATGTTGGCAACAATTTTTGGTATTGCACTCCCTATAAGTTTGGGTATCTACTTTATACTGATGGCAATAGACAAAATCAGAGACCTGTTTAAGTAACAACTAATCACTCTATTATCGAAAGGATTGAGAGTCAAACCGACTCTCTTTCCTTTTATATTTCGCGTAAAAATCATCTCCTATAATGAAAACAAATAGGAGGTATAAAAACAATGTATAACGAGAAAATCTATCTGCCTGATGGTACCGTCATGACCTATGAGGAGTATCTGGAGTACATCGCGAATAACTGACCATTTAGTATCGAAAGGATTGAGAGTCAAACCGACTCTCTTTCCTTTTATATTTTCCAAAAATAGAAAGGAGAAAAGAATATGGAAAAATTACCGAGGTTCAACCAATGTCAGGACTGTGGGTGTCCAGGAGCTCAGATCATGATCGATCAGAGATTGGACAACACAATGGCTGCAAGATGCCCGTATTGTGGAAGGCGATCAGATTTTTTAGACGCTAACGGAGATCTGTCTGAAGTGTTCACCAATATTGTTGAGAACTGGAACTCTCTCAATCGTGAAAACAAGGAGGGATTGGCATGACGATTCTGGAAGGTGTCGCTATTTTCTTTTTGCTTGCGTTCATAACTATTGGCGTAGCTGGCGTAATTATATTTGAGCGAGAGCTTAAAGAAGAGAATCAAATCAACCGAGCTCGGTATGAGCGTGAAAAATACTGGCACGATCAGGAAGAAGAGAATTGGCGTTATGTTGATCCTGCTCTTCAAAAGAGGATCAAGGAACTAGAGGCTACTTGTAAGGACAATCAACGAGTCATAGCTAATCTTCGTCTCGAGATTTTGAACAAAGACCAATTCTTGGCAGCGTTTAAGTTAAAAGATCTATATGATCAAGGGTATTTTCCTACAAATAAAAATTAAGGAGGAATTTATATTTTATGAACAAAAACCTTGACTATCTTAGTGTCCCCCGTCCCCGCAAGGTTAAGCACGCGAAGTTTATATTCGGTAGCTGTCTTGAGGATCTTGAGACAGAGTATAACACTTTCGCCGATGACCATCCTGAGTACAAGATCCTTGGAATTAAGCTCATGGAGGATAGCGAAAAGATGTTCATCCTGACTGTTACCTATCTGGAAAACGCTAAAGGCGTCACTTACACGGATTACGACGATGACCCCTACGAAGATTGATATTTTGAAAGAGGACATGGCTCTTGTTCAGAAGAGACTCGACTTTCTTCAAGAACATGTACCTGCAAACGACATATGGCAAAACCAACTTCTGTGGGAGCATACAAAAATTTGGCACGATGTGCTCGATTATATTTTAAGTAAAGGAGAAAAGAAAAATGAGAAAGTATCAGAGAGCAATCCTCAGAGCGAGAGCAGAGAAATTAAAATCGAAACCGTCGACGTATGTCCGAGAACAGTGGACAAAATTTCAGCTCTCATTCAGAGACTCCAAGACAGTAGCGATCAATAAAGCCCGTGGAACTCGCAAAAAGCGCAATTGGAAGGAACGGATCTCGTTCGCTTTGGCTAAGCTTAGGGAAGGAGTTACGGCATGAGTGATATTTTCATCAGAGTGCTTATTGGCTTTCTTGCCGGTTGGTTCATCGGTTTTATGATGGCCCGAGCAGGACTCAAAGAGAAATACAATGTAAAGAAAAATGGCATTCTTCGCTTAGCCTACGATCAGGACGATCCAACGCATCCTGCTATGGGCTTGGAGATAGAAACTCTTGATTATATTTTAAATCACGACTCTATTTACCTGGAAATCGAGAAGATCGGCTTTCCATCAAGATCTGGGCCGGTCTATTTAGAAAACCATAAGGACAAATCCGCTTGATTTTCATCTCCTATAATGAAGAACTAACGAAAGGAGAAAACTTATGACCGACGAAACATTGGCTAACATGAGGAAAGTCGAAGAAGAATCTAGCGGAGATGTTCATTTGTTAGAAGACGTTCTGAACGTTGAAGACAAGTATAAAACACTTGGCGTCATCGAGAAAGCTCAAAAGCTGGAACACGAGGAACGAAAGTTGAGACTTGAGGAAGCTAAACAAAAGCTGGAAGCTGAGAAATTTGAGTATCAGAAACAGCAGAATAAAAAGGATAATCGAGTCAAGATCTTCGTTGCAAGTGTGACTGGCGGTGGAGCAATTATCGCAGCTGGCGCTAAAGTTGCTCAAGTTGTCTTGCAGCGGCATTATGTCAAGGAAAACTATAACATCGAGAAGCTTACTGCAATCGCTTCCCCTACAGCAAGAATGTTGGGTAAAGATGGGGTAAATCCTAGAATCTAAGGACTTCAAAAGGAGAGAGATCCAAATCAGGGTCTCTTTCCTTTTATATTTTGGAAAGGAGAAAATTATGGAGTGCGTTTCGCGTTTCTTCCGCAAACATGGCGGTACTATTTTAACCGTTCTGTCAGCAGTAGGTGTTGTGGGTACTGCGTATCTGTCCGGACGAGCTTCAATCAAGGCTAAGGAAGAACTTGAGACATTAGACGAGGAAGCACCGCTTAAAGAAAAAGTAAAAGTCTTAGCACCTATCTATGCTCCTACTGCTGCAGCAGGGACAGCTACTATCCTTTGCATGCTAGGAGCAAACGGTCTTAACCGCAAACAACAGGCTTCAATGCTGGCTGCTGGTGCTCTCGTTGAGAAGACATATAAGAAGTATCGGGATAAGGCTGAAGAGTTGTTCGGAGATAAGATCGATAAGCTCGTACGAGAAGATCCAGACGATGAGCCTCCTCTAGACAAAGAGGAGCGACTCTTCTACTACAACTATTACGAAGACGGAGAGCAGCCAGAATATGGTTCCTACTTCCCACTCACTCCGGAAAAAGTGTTGAAGGCTGAGATGGAGCTCAATAGGATATTCATCCTACGAAAGGCTGCAACTCTTAACGACTTTTTCAAGCTTCTCGGCCTTAAGGCAGTGGACGGAGGAGATAATCTCGGATGGTCCATAGATCTTGGCAGCGAGTACTACGGATATTCATGGATCGACTTTGAGCATTTCGACGCAAAGTTAGAAGATGGTATGGAGTGCACGATAATTACTACTCCATTCCCTCCGACGATCCTCGCGTGAAAAACAGCTACTATAATGGAACTGTTAGATTCCGAAATTTATATTTGAGAAGGAGAATTAACTATGGGAAAGATTAACGGTTGGGTTGTCGGATCCGTCGTAACTAGCGTTGTCGCAGGTGCATTCGGGATTGCAAAAGGCATTCACGATGGCAAAGAAGCAGATCGCAAGCAGACGGAAAAGATCGAAAACGCTGTTCAGAACTATTTGCAAAGTCACTCTCTCGACATCAATTCAGAAGTCTAACAAACTGGAAGGACGGAGAGTCGATAAGACTCTCTTTCCTTTTATATTTTTAGAAGGAGGTCCGACATTGGGAAGACCGTTTTATACTTCAAGACATTATAGCGTTTGCCTAGATTGCCAGGAACGGCGTATCGGGTGTCACAGCGACTGCGAATTATATTTGAATGAGAAGAGGCGTGCGGAAGAGAAAAAAGCTGAGGTAAAGATGATGCAAAAAGAAGAATTCATCACGATCTCTGGCAATAAGAAACGCCAAAGAGAGGCAATAGCGCGATGGTACCGACGATATGGGGTATGACAATGGGAGTGCACGAAGACATTGTATATTCCATTCTCGAGTATATGAACATTAAGAATAAAGAGTTTGGGGAACAATGCAAGCTTGATCGACCTGTTCAAACCCCATTCTCGAGATGGGCAATCGATGAGATCATAAGCGAACTTAAATACGACATGACAAATTATCCGGATGAAGTGATCAGAAACTTCATGAAAAACATGAAGCGTTATGAGGAGGTAGCTGAGCCGGAGCGCAGAATGCTGTATAGGACAGCGTATAGCACTGCTAAGGATTTATATTCTTATCTGTTTGGAAAGGAGAGTATACCGTTTTGAGTAAATTAAGTAAATGGATCGGCTTGTTTAAAGTCGAATTTGACAAGCATAGTCCTGAGATCTTGACGGGTCTTGGGATTACAGGAATGTTTGCGTCAGTTATATTTTCGATCCAGGCGACTCCTAAAGCTATGAAGTCAATTGAAGAGAAAAAGAAAGAGCTTAATAAGGAGAAACTTAGCGTTGGAGAGACTATTGAAGCCTGCTGGAAACACTACATTCCGACAGCAGTTACATTGGCTACGAGCACGGCTTGCGTTATCGGAGCTAATTCTGTCAATACAAGAAGAAACGCTGCGCTTGCCGCTGCATATTCTATCTCGGAGACCGCTCTCACGGAGTATAGAGATAAAGTTAAAGAGATTATCGGTGAGAATAAGGAGAAGGATATTAGAGCTGATATCGTTCGAGATAAAGTTAATTCTGATCCTCCTTCAGCAAATACACAGCTTATCGTCAAAGGAAAAGGATCTACTTTGTTCTTTGAACCGATAAGTGGAAGATATTTCTATAGCGAACCGGAAAAAGTGAGACAAGCAGCCCTCGAATTGGGAAGTATGATGCTTAGCGAAACTTATATTTCAGTCAACGATGTGTTCGTTATGCTCGGTCTTCCTACAACGAACAGAGTAAATGACTATCTTATCTGGGATGTAAACAATGGATATTTAAAGATTGATTTCGATTATGTTCCGTATGAGAACGATGTGTGTTGGGTAATTATATATTCTTCGGACCCAATTCCAAAAAAATTCGCGTAAAAATCACCCCCTATAATGAAGACGAAAGTCTAATAAAAAAGTAAAGGAGATCTAAAACAATGGAAAACGAGACGATCAACAATGTTACCGAGGAAGTCGTGAACAATACTGTCGAGACTGCTGTTACTACCGATCCCACCTTTGCTCAGAAGCATCCGTTGCTGTATGCTACTGGCGTTGGTGCCTGCATTATGAGTGGCATCGTCGCTGGCGCACATCTGACGGAGAAGGCTTTTGACCTTGGTGAGAAGGCCGTTAACAAGCTGCGCGACAAGAGGAACGCGAAGAAAGCGGCAAAGGCGAAGGCCGTCGAGGGAACTGACCAGACTGTTAAGGACGCCTGACAGAAATTAGAACTAAGTCGACAAGGAGAAGAGATTCAGAACAGAGTCTCTTCTCTCTTTTTTTGGAAAGGAGGACCGATGTTTAACGTATCTAATCACTATTTCTACGAAGGTCCAGTTTATATTTTCAATACGCTCGTCCAGGAGAATTGGGTAGGTGAAACATTCGCTCCTACGAAGGAACGAGCAAAGAGTAATCTCGAGTACCAGTACAAGAAACTTAACGGCTATCAGCCAAACGCAATGGTTAAGCTTGATCCAAGAAAAGTCGACATGGTTATTGAGTAAAGGAGGATTTATATTTTGGCAACTAATCAAAACCCGCCTGAGAAAAAAGTAGAAAAAGTTGTGACAGGCAATGTAACCATAAAAAAGAAATCAGCCCTGGCTAAGATCCGTGACATGTTCATTGCAGAGGATGCGGACAAAGTAGGTGATTATATTTTGATGGATGTCATCGTTCCTTCTGTTAAGAAGGCGATCGTTGATGTCATCAAGTCCAGTGCCGACATGATATTTGGCACGAAGACGTCTCAGAAGTCCGGAGGAACAACGTACACATATGGAGGAACTCCGTATGTAAGTTACTCTTCTGCGAACAAGAAACCGGATCCTATCCCAGTTGCTAGATCTCAGTATGAGGTTGGCGACATTATATTTGAGAACCGGTCCGATGCCGAAGAGGTTCTTGATAAACTCAGCGAGTTGATTAATGTGTACGGTCAGGCGAGCGTAGCAGATCTATGCGAGCTTGTTAATGCTCCGTATGAGTTTGTAGCTAACAAATATGGTTGGAAGAACATCCATGACGCGGTCCCGATCCGTGTTCCGAATGGATATTCTCTCCGACTTCCGAGATCTATGCCTTTGGAGTGACCTATGGAAGAGAATTGCGTATCTGTTCATGATAACGTGAATCATCCTGTCCACTATCAGGGAGCAGTAGAGTGTATAGACGCCATCATGTCCGCGACTGAAGGTTTGAATGGAGATGAGGCGTTTCTTGTTGGTTCAGTTATGAAGTATATTTGGCGTTACCGTAAGAAAGGTAAGCCGATTGAAGATTTGAAAAAAGCACGTTGGTATATCGACAAATTGTATTCCTACGTGGTCCTGAAGGAGGGGAAGCATGATTATTGATATTTGTAAGTCGCTATTTTACAAAACAACTTTTAAACTCCGCAAGTACAGTCCTGAGATCCTGACTGGCGTTGGTATTGCCGGTGTTGTTACTGGAACGGTTATGGCCTGTGTTGCTACGACGAAGCTCGAGAAGACGATGGAGCCTCACAATCAGAAGCTCAATGATATTCACGAGAATCCCAATCCGGACGAGAAGGAGCATCGCAAGGAAGTCGTCGCCGAGTATGCTAGGACAGCTTGGGATCTGGTTAAGCTCTACGGGCCTTCTGTGGTCGTAGAATCGGCTTCCATCGGTTGTCTGCTTGGATCGCATAAGATCATGCGGAACCGGAATGCGGCCCTTGCAGCGGCTTATACGACAATGTCCAATGCATTCGAGTCCTATAAGAAGCGAGTCGCCGATAAGCTTGGTGATGGCGCAGAAAAGGAGATCCGATATGGCATCCGTGAGGAGGAAGTTGAGGAAGAGTATCAGGACAAGAAGGGAAACACGAAGACTCGTAAGAAGACTGTCAAGACGATGGACGGTGGCGCAAGGAGTCCGTATTCCATCTTCTGGACTGCTGGCTGTAATGGCTGGGATAAAGATCCTGGAGTAAGCAAGCGGAATCTCTTCGAGAAGCAGGCATGGGCTAACAAAGTTCTTAAGGCTCGTGGATATTTGTTGCTGAACGACGTATATGAGCTTCTTGGAGCCGAACCGACTCGTGAAGGTCTGTATATTGGTTGGTACTACGATCCGAACGATCCGAGTCTTCATAACAAGATCGACTTTGGCGTCTTCGATTGCAGTGATATTTTGAAGTGTGACTTTGTCAATGGTTGGGAAGATACGGTAATTCTCGACTTCAACGTTGACGGTAATATCGTTGATCGGTTCAAGGTCAGTAACAAAAAAGAAGAAGCTGAATTCTATGGAGGTCGCTAATGAGATCTATTGTATCATTCTTTCTCGGCTTGATTATTGGAGCTGCTGGCGGCACGTATGTTGCAAAGACAATCTCGGATAAGAAGGCGGAGGACGCGATCGAGAAGGCAACACTCGAAGCACGGGATTACTACAAGGAGAAATTCGAGAAAAAGGAAGAGCCAAAGCCTGAGCCCACTTCTGTGGTAGAGGATTGCTCTAGGATCTATGGCAGGGCATTTGATATTCGTACGACAGAGCCTAAGTCTGCTGACGTCGAAACATATTCCTACGAGATCGATGAATCGGAGTTCGGAGAGGATAGCGAATATTCGACATATTCTCTGGA